>JAAUYJ010014440.1_pt1 | contig 29673 bp, 15 predicted proteins | sample 7278031 | NCBI WGS metagenome assembly JAAUYJ01 (sample SAMN14350222, study PRJNA611818) | marine sediment metagenome | isolation source: surface marine sediment (1.8m) | place: French Polynesia: Moorea | collected 2018-08 | reverse complement strand
TGCGCCGGATGTCTTCGCCTATGCAATCGGGATTCATCCGGCAGGTTACGCATTGCCATGCCGCTCTACGCGCCGCCCCGTTTGGGCGTTTGACCCATGTCAACGCGGGCCTGCGCTGTCCGCCTAGACTAGATCAGCAAAATCTCAAGGGACTTGGTGCGATGATCAGCGGTTACAATCGCGCGGCAGAGACGCTCGCGTCGCTGAACGTGGCGCAGGCGCTGCTCATGACCCTGAAGCGCAAGGGCATTCTCTCGGATAAGGAGATCGACGCCCTCTTGACGGAGGCTTCGGCGACGATGGCCGAGAGCCCCCTGGCGCAGGTCAAGGAGGCAGCTGAAATCGTCGACTCGATGAGGCAGCAAGCGATCAGCCACTGAGTGGCCGTTCGCCTCACGCCGCCAGAGGCCGCGTGCGCTCCAGCACCTCGAGCGCGTCGTGGCGGATGTGGTTGTGCCGCATCTCGTCGCGCAGCAACTCCTCGGTGACCGTGCCGGCCTCGAGGCACTCGCGCAACAGGGCGAAGAAGAACTGCTCCTGGTTCGGGTCGGGGTGCGGCCGGTAGACCTTGGGCGCCGCGCCGCGGCCGAGGAGGCCCCGCTTGAAGGGCTTGAGCCAGGTCTTCGGGCTGGCCGGCCGGAATTTCTTGGTGGCCGGCGTGAAGTCGACCGGCAGACCGGTCTTCCAGGGCTGGGTCTGGCGTTTGGTGTTGTGCAAGAGCCGGGTCTCGGGGCCGAGGTGGTCGAAGTCGTTCCAGCAGTCCTCGAAGAGGCCGATCGACTCGCGCGGCTCGGTGTGCAGGCAGATCCAGTCCATGTAGTCCCGCTCGAAGGCGAAGAGCTCTTCGAACTGCGCCTCGGCGCGCCAGTGCGTGAGCTTGGCGCAGTCGAGCAGCATGACGCTGCTCGCCATGCAACCCGAGCGGCCCTTGCTGCCGGTGCGATTGCGGCAGACGATCGCGTTGCCCTGCATGTCGCGCTCGAGCAGCGGCCAGACGTCGCTGGCGGCGAAGACGTCCGGGTCGATCACGACGGCGCGGCCGGCATAGCCCATCAGCTCGGGCGGCATGAAGCGCAGCGGCGTGAAGGACTGCAGGTCCTCGTAGCGCCAGACCCGTGAGTCGCCGTCGCGCAGGTAGGCTTCGCCTTCCTTGGCGCGCAGGAAGCCGTGGTCCTTCGAATGGATGATCTCGACGTCGAACTTGTCGGCGTTCGGCGAGTTGCGCTCGAGCGAGTGGCGCGACACCACCGCGCCGAGGTACTGGCGCTCGTTGGTGTGGACGAAGACGCGGGGCTTGGGCGTCACGGGCGGCTTTCCTTCATATCCCGGGAACGGCGCCCTAGAATAGGCACCGCGCCCCGCTTGTCATCCCCCGGATGGCCCCGGTTACACATGAAAGCGCCGCGAGAGGTCGATGGCAGGACTCCTGATTCTCGGCTCCAAGCCCGAGCCCCGCCTCCCGCCGAGGGAGGCCTACGACGCCCTGGCCTGCGCCAACGCCTCGGGCGCCTCAGCGGCGCGCTGCGGACTGGCGCCGCCGGCCTACACGGTGATCTCGGCGGTCCTGACCTCGGACCGCAAGGCGCCGAACCGGCTGGCACTGGAAGCGCTGCGGGGGCTCGGCACGGGAGATCTCTACTTCTACCCGCGCCCCGCAAAGGGCACAGGCACTTTGGGGCGCGCCCTGCACCGGTTGAAGACCGGCAAGATGCAGCCGTCCAGTTTTCGCCGCCAATTGGACAGGCTGGGCTACCGCTACGCGCGCTTTCTCGATCCGGGCCTGGAGCACTACCTGGACGTGGTGAGGCAGCTCTGCGGGCAGGATCCCGAGGTTTTGGCCTGCCTGGAACGCAAAAGCCCCTCTACCGGCATGATAGCCGTCGCCCTCGGCCTCTGGGAGGAACGCTACGACAGGATCATCGTCGCCGGCTTCAGCTTCGAGATCACCCACGCCTACGCGGAGAACCCGCTGATCGCCGAGCGCGGCTCGGCCGAGAGCAAACACGCCGACACCGATATCGCCGTGCTGCGCTGCCTTGCCCGGCGCTTCGACAGCCTCTATACCACCGAGCCCGTCGTCGCCGAGACCGCCGGCCTGCCGCTGCTGCCGGCGGCGGCGCAGGCGGACCAACCTCAACCCGTCGCCTCGAGCTAGGAGCCCAACGGCCGTGCGTCTGAAGCGGATCTCCAACATCGTGAAGTACGGCATCGGCCCCGAGGCGCGCCGGCGCAAGCATGCGGCCAAGCGGGAGCGGCGCGAGGAGGTCTTCCAAGACGAGACGCGCTGGACCCAGGGCGACGGTTTGGCGCGGCGCAACTACGACTCTTACGAGGACTACCTGCGCCACCAGTCGGCCAAGCTGGACGAGATCGGCGATCGGCTGCGCCGCCGCGAGGACCAGGACCTGGCCGCGTTCCGCGACCGCTTCGCCCAGTGCGCCGAGCTCAAGGAGGCGCGCAGCGTGCTCTGCCTCGGCGCGCGCCTGGGCACCGAAGTCAGGGCGCTGCACGACCTGGGTCACTTCGCCGTCGGCATCGACCTCAACCCGGGCCAAGGCAACGCTTATGTCCTGCCCGGCGACTTCCACGCCATCGTGTTTCCGGACGGCTCGATCGACGCGGTCTACACCAATGCGCTCGACCACGTCTTCGACCTGGAGAAGGTGATCGCCGAGGTCCGCCGATTGCTGCGCCCGAACGGTCTGTTCCTGGTCGAGGTCGAGATCGGCTTCGAGGAGGGCTTCGTGCCGGGCGACTACGAGGCGATCCACTGGCGCGACAGCCAAGCCCTCTTGGAACGTGTCCGCGACATCGGCGGCTTCGGCCTCGACTACGTGCGCGACCTGGAGGAGGTCCGGAACATTCCTCGCAAGCAAGCCTTGTTCCGCAAGCCGGCCTGAGTGGCACCGGCCCACCTGCGTCATGTACTTCGACTACGGCCACCTGGAGTTCCGCTACGAGCCCTTCCCGATCGGCTGCGCGCGGCCGCTCATGGCGCCGGAGGTCTATGCGGAGTTCCTGGCGGGCTATCCGCCGCTCGAGCTCTTCGCGAACATCCCGAAGCTCGGCAACAAGTACTCCTTGTCGGAACGCTTCAACCCGCGCCAGTACCGCGACCTGATCAAGTCGAAGGCGCCGTGGCACGAGTTCCACGCCTGGATCAAGAGCCGCGCCTTCATCGACGAGGTGATGGCGGCGCTCAAGGCGCGCCACCTCGACCTGGGCTACGCCGGAGCGCGCAAGGGCCTCGGCAAGCTGGCCGGCGATCTTGTTCCCTGGCTGGACGGCGGGCGGCTGAGCGCGCGCTTCGAGTTCTCCATGCTGCCGGCCGAGGGCGGCCACATCCTGCCGCACAGCGACGCGCCCTCGAAGATCGTGACCCTGATCGTCTCCATGGTCGGCGAGGGCGAGTGGGACCCCGCCTTCGGTGGCGGCACCGACATCAACCGGCCCAAGGAGAGCCGGCTCAGCTACAACTGGATGAACCAGCAGGCCTCCTTCGACGACATGGAGGTGGTCGACACTTACGCGTTTCAGCCGAACCAGGCGGTGGTCTTCGTCAAGACGCACAACTCGTGGCATTCGGTGCGGCCGATGACCGGCGGTCCCGGCTCGCCCATGCGCCGGACCCTCACCATCAACATCGAGAAGAGCTGACGGGCCGCTAGCTGGCCCCGAGAAGCTCTCTGATGCGCGCCGTCACCCGGGGCAGGTCGTCCTCGGCGGCCGGCGCCGCCGGGCGGAACGGCGTCCCGAGCGGAACCGCCAGGCCCCGGGCGTAGAGGGCCCGATGCAGGGCGGTCAGGTCGCGCGCGTGACCGATCAGGCCCAGGCCGAACAGCATCCGGCCCAGAGGCCGTAGTACCGGCAGCGCCGCGGCTTCGGCGTCGCCGAGCAGGAGGCGGACCAGTCCACGGCGCAGCGGTCCAAAGCTCCCGTGGCGCCGTGGCAGCTCGAAGACGGCGAGCGGCCTGCCGCGCCGGGCGACCTCGGTCAGCATCGAGATGCTGTCGCCGGTCACCACGAAGCGGTCGGCCAGCCCGATCAGCGCCTGGTAAGGGTTCTCGTCCGCCTCGGGAACCCAGCGGTACAGCCGGGCGCCCTCCGGCAATCCGGCATCGAGGGCGTCGGCGACCTCCGCCGGCGTGCGCCGGCTGGTCGTGAGGAAGAGCGTGCCGCCGTCCGCCTCGGTCACGCGGCGCGCCGTCTCCAGCAGCCGGCGGGCGACCCCGGCGTCGAAGCGGAAGGGCTGCGTGGGGCCGCCGACCAGCACCGCCGTCAGGGGCCGGGGCAACGCTTCGAGCCGGGACCGCCAGGCCGCCGACGCCGCGGCCACCGCCGCCTCGTCGCTGCGCATCAACGGCAGGCCGATGGGCAGGATGCTGGGGTGGTCCGGCAAGCGGTATTGCGGCGGGGCGATCACGAGGTCGAAGTCCTCGAGCCGGCGCCGCGGCCGGCCGACCAGCACGATCTTGCTGCGCCCGCCCGACTGGTTCCGGACCCACAGTGCCGCCATGGCCGGGCGGCGGCCGACCGTCAGCACGAGATCCGGCCAGGGCGGCGCGAGTGCTGCGGAGCGGGCCGGATCGAGGTGGTGCAGCGAGGCCTCGAAGCGCGGCTTGCCGAGCTGATAGGGCGTGAGGAAGCGCAGCTCCTTGCGCTCGACGGGCAGGCCCAGGGCGTCGGCGATGACCTCGAGCTGCGCGTTGTCACCCAGCTTGTCGCCGACCAGCAGCCAGATCCGCGGGGCCGAGGCCGCATTCGACGCTGGTTCGGGGTTGGCGGCTATGGCCATGGCGGGTCGCACCCTCGACTCCCTCGGCCGACTCCCTCGGCGCCTCACCTCGGCCGTCAGGACGGCAGCGACCGCTTCGCGGCCAGCGCGCCGGCGAAGCTCGGCTGCGGCACGGCCGTGCGCTCGTCCTCGAGCCGCTCGATCCTGCCGTCTTCGAGCCGGTAGACGTGATCGGCGACCTCCAGCAGCTGCGGGCGATGGGTGATGGCGAGGATCGTGAGCTCCGGCGTCAGCCCCCGAAGGGTCGTGCAGAGCTCCTGTTCCGACCTGGCGTCCAGCGCGCTGGTGACTTCGTCCAGGATCACAAGCTTAGGCCGGCCGGCCAGAGCGCGGGCCAGGGCGATGCGCTGGCGCTGGCCGCCCGACATCTTGGCGCCCTTCTCGCCGACCCGGGTCATGAGGCCCTCCGGCAAGGCGGCGACAAAATCGGCGGCGCCGGCCAGTTCGAGCGCGGCGCGGGCGTCATCCTCGGAGACCTCGGGGTCGCCGAGGGTCACGTTCATCAGGATGCTGTCGTGGAACAGCACCAGGTCCTGCGGCACGTAGCCGATCATGCCGCGCCACTTCTTGAGATCCAGCTGCGTCAGAGTTCGGCCGTCGATCAGCACCTCGCCCGAGTCAGGCTCGTGCAGGCCGAGCAGCAGATCGGCCAGGGTCGTCTTGCCGGCGCCCGACACGCCGATCAGCGCGGTTATGCCGCCGGCCGGCACCTCCAGGTCGACCGCGCGGAGCACGCGGTTGCTGCCGAAGGAGACGCTGACCTCGGCCAGCCGGCAGCCGCGCTCGAAGCTCGGTGTCGCGCCGCCATGGGCGTCCTCGATCGCCGCGCGGCTCTCCTGGATCAGCGACTCGACGGACTGGTAAGGGCTCTCGCTGATCGCGGCCTTTTGGTACTTGTGCTGCATGCGCATGACATTCTTCACCACCTTCATGATGACGAGGAACATCACGACCACTTCGGTGAGCGGGACAGCCGAGACCTCGACCGCGACGATCAGGCCCACGCCCAGGGCGATCGCGAGAATGATCTCTTGCAGGCTCTTGAGCGTCTCGGTGCTGGTGACCTGTCGGCGTAGCGCCTTGCGCAGCCCGGCGATCCTCTTGTCGAGATAGCTCGCGAAGGCCCCCTGCTTGGCCATCGCCTTCAGGGTCTTGATGTTGTTCAGCACGTCGGTCAGGTGGGTGACCAGTTCGCGCGTCCGGTCGGTCTGCTTCTGACCGGCCTTGCGCGCCATGCGCACCAGGAAGCCGAGCACGCTGACCACGATCAGGCCGCCGACCAGCGCGATCAGCGCCAGGCGCCAGGACACCAGGATCGCGACGACGACGTAGGCCGAGGTCTGAATAATCTCGGCCAGGAACTCGGCTGAGAACTTATAGGCCCAGCCGGCGCGGGTCGCCTCGGTGCTCATGGCGTTGGCGATGCGCCCGACCGGCTGGGTGACGAAATAGCCCCAGCGCACGCTCAGCAGGTTGCGGATCAGCGTGGTGCGCAGGCCGGTCGCGACCTCGGCCACGGCGTAGCCGACGTGGCGCATGGCGAAGAGCGTGAAGAGCGCCTTGGCAACCAGGCCGCAGACCACCACGGTCACCAGCACGCGCAGCTCCGGCGTCAGGCCGACCGACCGAATCGCATCGAGCAGCATCCGGTTGAGCGGCGAGGCCTCGGCGTCGGCGCCGGTGAGGATGGTCAGCAGCGGCAGCATGTTGGCGACGCCAATGCCCTCGGCCAGGCTGGCCAGGACCAGCGCCGCCAGCACGGTCCAGGGGTTGGTGCCCTTGGCACAGAAGAAAATCCTGAGTACGCGCCACATGCCTGAGATCCACCGAGGCGATCGGACGCCCGGAAACCGAGAGCGAACAGTGTCATACGGGCTTCGACCTAGGCGGACAAGCGGCATGGCCCGGCCGAAAAGGGTGACCGGGCCCCGGCTTGCGCCAGGTCAACGCGTCGCCCACGCCCGCCAGACAGGTTATACGGCACAAGTTCACGCAACTTGCCAGAGCATGCCAACGCGATGGAGCGTTCATGAACGCAATGGAGCCGGGCCCGGGCGGGCTGCTCGCCGCGCTGTTCCTATCCTCCTGCCTTGGCTGGTCCGCCGGTGCCTTGGCAGCCGGTGACGCCGATGCTGCCAAAGGCCTCATCGTCGAGCACTGCATCGAATGCCACGCGGTGCCGGGCTATGGCGCGCACAGCCTGGCGACGGTCGACGCGCCCGCATTCGATTCCATCGCCACCGCGCCGGAGACCTACACGGAGGCGCGGCTGCGCGCCTTTCTGCAAAGGCCGCACTGGCCCATGGCGCAGTTTCGACTGTCGCCGAAAGACATCGAAAACGTCCTGGCCTTCATCGAGAAGATGCGGCCGACGTCGGCGCAATAGCATCTCCCGTTTGCCAAGCGCTCAAACACGAACGAAAGACCCCGCCGCTGGTGGCACCGGGCGGCGGGGTCTCGGTCGAGTGGCATTGGTTTGTTAAACCAAGAAGATCCTACACCGTTTCCGCGCCCCTGAATAGCGACCGCCAGGCGCCCACGAGGCTGTGGCTCCGCCGGTTCGATGCGCGGTGCAGGCCCGCCGCGTCCTGCCCACTCGGATTCGTCCTCGGGGTCGTCGAATCGGGGTCGTCGAATCGTTGCCGCTTTCGCCCGCCGGACTCGCTGCTCGGCGTCTTGCAGGCTTGCGCCGCGGCGTTGGCGAGGCGGCGCAGCGGCCACAAGTGTTGCTTTTTTGCCTGCTGCGACATTTGTGCCACAGCGGGATTCCGACGCCGGCGGCCCCCGCGCCGAGCCGCCCTGACCGAGGATCGGCAAGCCGAAGCAAGGCCTTGGCGTCTCTGGTGCGGCCCTTCCGTGGATTCCCGGGAACGCGCCGAAGGCGGACCCGGTGGCAGAAGGAGGGGCGCGGCCTGGCCACCTCGAGATCGGCGGCGCGGCGCGGCGCGCGGCCGGCAACCGCTGCGCCGAATCGTCCGGAACTCTGCTCTAACCAATTGATTTCGCGTACACCTTCGTCAAGCATCGCGGCCCCGCAAAGGGCCTTTTCGGGGCTCCACTGGGGCGCTGCCCGGCCCGTTTGGGCGGAGCTGACGCCGCCGCGGGGCACGGCCGAGGGCGGCCGCGCGACGCGCTGGATCGGGCACCGCGGGGCCTCGCCTTAGAGCCCCGAAACGGCTCGGCAATTTGGCTGAAAGGCGGTAGTCTCGACCGCTCCAAGGCGGCGTTAAGCACGTCCGCGGCATCGAATTGCGGTAGGTTTGCAGAGTCTTAGCAAGAAATTTCGTGTTGCCATTTGGCCATCGATTAATGATAGTTGGGCCAATTCCAGAGGGGGAATCTCGACGGCAACGTCTTGTCACTGCCCGATCCGGGGCGCCCGGAATTCGACAATCAAAGGGGTCGGCAAATCATGCGTTTGAGCAAGCTGACGACTGCAGGGTTGGCGTTGGCCGCCCTCAGCACCGCGCCGATTGGTGCGGAGGCCATGACGGTGGAAGAGGCGGTCAACGCGGCGATCATCTTCCATCCCGAGATCCAGCGTGATGAAGCCCTGGAGCGGGCCGCGGATCAGGAGATCGAAGCCTCGTTCGCCCGCTATCTGCCGACCCTCGATGTCGACGGTTCGTACGGCATCGAAGGCACGAGCTCGCCTGTCACCCGGACCGCCGGCAAGGGCTTTCGGGACAAGGCCCGTTACGACGTCCTGGGCATCATGAGCCAGATGATCCTCGACGGCGGGGCGACACCGGGACTTGTCGATGCGGCGCGCGCCAACCGGCGCGGCGCGACGGGCGACCTGCAAGAGACGGCAGAGCTGGTCGCGATCGACGCGGTTCAGTTCTATCTGAACGTCCAGCGCGACGGCGAGTTCGTCAGGCTCGCCGAGGTCAACGTGGCTGAGCACGAAGAACTGGTGGCCTTGGTCGCCGGCCTGGTCGCGGCCGGTCGGGGATCCGAGGCCGACAACGCCCAGGCGTCCAGCCGTCTCGCCTTGGCCCAGTCGACCCTCGAAGAGCTGCGCGGCACCCTGCGCGAATCGATCTCGCGATTCACTGAAACGGTCGGGACCGAGCCGGAGGATCTCCAGCCGGCGGTCCTGCCGGGCGATTACGTCGAGCCAGCGACGCTGGACGAGGCGATTGCGATCGCGATGGAGAACAGTCCTTCGGTCCAGGCGAGCTCGGCGCGTGTCGACCAGACCGGGCACGAGATCCGTGTGGCGCGGTCCGCGTACTACCCGCGTCTCGATGTGGAGGTTTTCGGCAACTTGCGCCGCAACGTCGATGGCGTGTCCGGCAACGACCACGATCTGAACGCCCGCGGCCGGACCCGTTGGAACCTTTTCAACGGCTTCGGTGACGTCGCTGAGGTGCGCCGGCGCGAGCAGTTGAACAACGCCGCCGTCGGCACGTTCGACGACGAGCGCAGGCGGGTTCGCGAGGAGACTCGGGTCGTCTGGGACAGCCTAACGACCTCGCGCAACCAGGTGCCGCCGCTGCGCGAGCACGTTGCGGCTCAGCGGCGCGTCCGGGAGGCCTACTTCGGCCAGTTCAACGTCGGACGGCGGACGCTGCTCGACCTGCTGGACTCGCAGAACGAGCTGTTCCAGGCCGAGCTGCAGTTGACCGACGCGGAGTTCGAGGTGGCGGTCAACGAGTACGAGATTATCTTCACGACCGGTCGTCTGCTCGAAACGCTCGGCATCGTCGTCATGTCGGATTCGGACGATCACCTGCGGCCCGGCGAGACCGATTGATCGCTGGCAGACCTGAGCTCCGGGTCGTTCGTGCCCGGAGCGACTTGAGAGGTGTCGGGACTTTGTCAAGGATGCTCAGAAGGGGGGTCAAGGTGCGCTGGGCTGTCACCGTTTCCATCTTCGGACTTCTTGCTGCGGGGGCGCCTCTCGCCACCAGCGGCGGAGCGGCTGCCGAAACTCTGAAGGAAGCCGTCGAAGCGTCAATCGCGTATCACCCGCAGATCCGCCGCGATCAGGCTCAAAGCGTCGCCGCCGACCAGGCGGTTGAGGCGGCCTATTCGGATTTTCTGCCGGATCTGGACGTCGATGTCTCCACCGGCGTCGAGGTCACCAGCAGCCCGACCACGCGCGGCGGCGGGGCAGGCGTTGTCGATGAACATCGAACCGACTCTCGCGCCACTGCGACCCAGTTGCTGTTCGACTTCTTCGAGACGGCCAACCGGGTCGGCTCCCGGCGCGATGAGCTGCGTGCCAGCCATGCCGATCTGCAGGCAACCAGCGAGAGCATCGCGCGCCAGGCCATTGACGCTTATCTCTCCGTGCAGGAAGCCCGAGAGCAGGTCATCCTGGCCGAAGGCAATGTCGCCGACCACGTGGCGATCGTCGATCTGATCCGCGGCCGGGTCGCGGCCGGCCGGTCTGCCGAGGCCGATCTCGATCAGGCCGTCTCGCGTTTGGCCCTGGTGCGCTCCAACTTGGTCGCCCTGCAAGGCCGTGAGGCCGAGGCCGCCTCGACCTACATCGAGACGGTCGGCAGCGAGCCCGGCGAGCTCGAGCCCATCGAGGAGCCCGAATACGCCGAAGCGACGGATCTGGACGCCGCCTTGGCGACGGCGATGGACCGTAATCCGAATGCCCACTCGACGGCGGCGACATGGGATGCCCGCAAGAAGGATATCGAGGTCGCCCGCGCCGCATATTTCCCGCGGTTCGACGTTCAGGCGACCGGCGGCATCGCGGACAACCAGGATGGCGTCAATGCGGGGCGCTACGACGCCTCGATCTTCCTGCGGGTGCGCTGGAACCTGTTCAGCGGCTTCGGCGATCTGGCGACCACCCGGGCGGCGACTTTCGACGCGAACGCGGCCTCGCGCGAGGATGCGAACGTGCGCCGTCAAATCCGTGAGGAAGTCCGGGTGGCCTTCAAGCTCTTGGAGACCACCAAGGACCGCTTGATCCCGTTGCGCGAGGACGTGGTCGCGAGCACCGAGACCTTCCAGGCCTACCGGGGGCAGTTCGACCTGGGACAGCGGACCCTGCTCGATCTCCTCGACGCGCGCGACGAGCAGTTCGACGCGGAACAGGATCTGGTCACCGGCGAGACAGATGTCCTTCGCTCCACTTACGATCTGCTTTTCGCAACCGGTCTGATCCTCGACAGCTTCGGGATCGTCATCTACGAGCCCGAGTTGCGCTACGACGAGCGCGGCGAGGGTATCAACCAGGAAGCGGCGCTGTCGCCGATGGTGGACGATCCCAGCTACGCCGAGGTCGGCGAGGTCAAGGTCGCCCGGATTCCGGTCGCGGTCGCTGCCGAGGAGGAAGTCGCCGACGCGCGGGTCAATTCGCAGGGCGATATCGGACTGCCGGGCGCGGGTGAATACGGTTTCTGGCTGGGCAGCGAAGCGCAGCGGGCAATCGCACCCGCCGCGCAGATCGGCGAGGATGTCGACGAGGACGAAGCCGGCCCGACCGAAGTGGCCAGCGATCCTGCCGTCGTCCGGCGCGAGATCGCGGGAATCGAGGTCGAGAGCATCCCGACGATGGCCGAACTGCCCGAGTCCAACGTTCAGGTCCTGCCCGCTTTCGCCTACGGCGGCCCGTTCGAGGGCGCGGATGAGACGGTTGTGGTTGCGCCCGAAGCGACGCCGATCGAAGTGGCGGCCGAGCCGGTGTCCCGCAGCTCGGTCCGCTCGCACGAGGTGGGCGGCGCGGCGATCATGCTGACCGGGACCGCTGAGCAGTCGGCGGCGGCGCCCGTGGAGCCCGGTCTGCCGGTCGTCGAAGACAGCTACGCCGGTCAAAAGTAGCGCTCTTCCAGAGTTTTCAAGCAAACTGACACGCCCCCGGCGATACCGCCGGGGGCGTTGTCTTTTGATTCAAGGCGATGGGTTATCGGAATAAAGTCCTACAGACGTGCGCGCGGCTTGCTTAAGCGCGTTAACCATTCCCCGATTTGTCAACGGCGCGTAACGTGATAACCTCCAAGTCGCTTTCGCGGTGCCGGCGCTTGGGACGCCTGGAGTGGTATGGACAAGGACGCAGAGGCCGACGGCTCGACTGGCGTCGACCGAATGATCGCTGACAATCAGAACGAACCGTTGCTGGTCGATCTGCTCGGCGGTGCCGAGTTGCCGAAGGCCTCCTATCAGGCCGATGCCAGCCTCGACTTCGCCGAGGGCGACGGCAGCGATGTTTTGGACTTGGCCGATGTGCTCACCGGCGAGCCGGGTGCTGGCAACATCGACGACTACGTGTTGGCCATCCACCATGGAGGGTCGAGCACGCTGCTGGTTGACACCGGCGGGACTGGCAACTTCGCAAACCCCGATCTGGTGCTGGAGATCGGGGGTGTCGATTGGGACAGCGGCACAGCGGGGCAAATGGCCGAGCTCGTCGACGACGCGGTGATCGTGGTCGCATAAGGCCGGGGCCGCGAGGGGCGCTTTCTGGACCGAGAATCCGGAACTTGTGAGTGGTGCGCGCATGAGCCGCGGCGCCTATGGTTGCAGTTCCTTAACGTTCAATACTGTATGACTGCCATTGCGGGAAATGCTATAGAACCCGCCTCTGTCCACGGCAAATGAGACGTCGCCTGCGCCGCAAAGCGCGGAGCCAGCCAGCCTTCTCTTTCGATATCTCGGGAGCAACGAGTGGCGAAATCGGGCAACCCGCCGGCCAGTGACGAGCCTACGCTCCACCGGGGTTCGGCGAGATCTGGAGGTGGCGTGGGGGAGTCCGCGGCTGCGGGTGTTGGCGACAAGGCGGCCCCGACGGTCCGGAGCGGAGCAGGGCATGCCGGCGGCAACGGCGGCGATGCCGTCGACTGGGGACCTTCGATCGGCCCGTCGGGCGCCGTGGCGAAGAACGCGAGCCGGGCTTCGAGAGATCGGGAGGTGTCGGACAAAGTGGTCGAGGCCAAGCGGCCGCCGCACGAGCCTCGCAAGGCGCCTAAGGCCGCCGGAGCCGCGGCCGGTCGGAGCGGTGATCCGGCTGCCCAACCGAAGACCGCCGCCGCGGCCGATCTTGTCGCCGGCGCTGCCCTACTTGCCGGCGATCTTTCCTTCGGCGAGGAGGTCGCGCCGCCCGAATCGGCTGACGATGGGGAAGACGACGAAGTCCGCGAGGACACGCTGGCGAGCTGCCTCTCGTTCCTTTCAAAGTTCTACGGCCACGCCTACAGCGAGGACCAGCTTCGCGCCGGCATTCCCCTGGTCGACGGCCGGCTGACCCTCGATGGCCTGGTTACCTCGGCCGCGCGTCTCGGCTTCCAGGCGACTCCGGAGCGCAGCCGGCTGGCAAGGATCCCCCGTTTGGCCTTGCCGGCGATCCTGATCATGGAGGACGGCCGGGCCTGCGTGATGATGCGCTATACGGCGCCGACCGCGGTGGAGGTCTACGATCCGCGTGCCGGCGACGCCACCGACGTCGTGCCCTTCTCGGACCTGGAGCCCTACTACTCCGGCCAGGTGATCTATGTACGGCCGCAGTTCCGCTTCGACGCGCGCTCCGAGATCATCGCGGAGAAGGCGCCGCGCTCCTGGTTCTGGGGCTCGCTGCTGCAAAACTGGTGGATCTACGGCCACGCCATCATCGCCACGGTCATCGTCAACATCCTCGCCGTGGCGAGCCCGATCTTCATCATGACCGTCTACGACCGCGTGGTTCCCAACAACGCGGTCGAGACCCTTTGGGTGCTGGCGATCGGCATCGCCAGCGTCGCCGTGTTCGATTTCATCCTGCGCAGTCTGCGCGGCTACCTGGTCGACGTGGCGGGCAAGCGGCTCGACGTGCAGCTCGGCAGCCGGCTGTTCGACCGCGTGGTGCGCCTGCGCATGGACGCGCGCACCTCTTCGGCCGGCAGTCTCGCGAGCATCATGCGCGAGTTCGATTTCCTGCGCGAGTTCCTCAGCTCGGCGACCGTCACCACGATCGGCGACCTGCCCTTCATCTTCCTCTTCATCATGGTGATCTATCTGATCGGCGGGCCGGTCGCCTACGTGCCGATGACCGCGGTGCCGATCGTGCTCCTGGTCAGCATCGCGATCCAGATCCCGCTGCACCGGATCACGCGCAAGTCGATGAAGGAGGTGACGCAGAAGAACGCCCACCTCTTCGAGGTGCTGCACGGCATCGAGACCATCAAGGCGATCCGCGCCGAGACCTGGGCCCAGCGCAACTGGGAACAGCTGGTCGGATTGACCGCGACCTCCTCGATGAAGATGCGCATGCTCTCGCAGATCGGCACGCACACAACCATGGTCGCGCAGCTCCTGGTCACCGCGGGCATCGTCGTGGTCGGCGTGCATGTGCTCAAGGAAGGCGACATCACCCAGGGCGCGCTGATCGCCTGCGTGCTGCTCTCAAGTCGCGTGATGGCGCCGCTGGCCCAGGTGGCCAGCGTTCTGGTGCGCTTCGAGCAGACCAAGACGGCCTTCGGTGCGTTGCACGAGATCATGAAGGCGCCGGTCGAGCGGGCACCGGAAAAGAAACTGGTGCACAAGCCCTTCTTGAAAGGCGATGTGGAGTTCAAGGAGGTCAACTTCTCCTACCCGATCCAGGAGATCAACGCGCTCAACAAGGTGAGCTTCACGGTCAAGGCCGGCGAGCACGTCGCCATCATCGGCCGCGTCGGCTCCGGCAAGAGCACGGTGCTTAAGCTGGTCCAGAACCTCTACGAGCCGGCCGAGGGTTTCGTGCGCGTCGACGACCTGGACACCCGGCAGATCGAGCTGGCCGACCTGCGCCGCCAGGTCGGTTACACGCCGCAGGAGACGGTCCTGTTCCACGGCACGATCCGCGACAATCTGGTTCAGGGCGCGTCCCATGCCACCGACGAGCAGGTGCTCCGGGCCGCCCATCTCGCGGGCCTGGACGACATGATCAAGCTGTCGCCGAAGGGCCTGGACCAGAACGTCGGCGAGCACGGCACCCTGCTCTCCGGCGGTCAGCGGCAGATGATCGTGTTGGCGCGGGCCCTGGTGCTGGACCCGCCGATCCTGCTGCTCGACGAGCCGACCAGTCACATGGACAACTACGGCGAGCGGCAGTTCATCGCCAAGATGAAGGAATGGCTGCAGGGCCGGACCATGATCCTGGTCACCCACCGGGCGACCTTGCTGGCCCTGGTGGACCGCCTGGTCGTCATGGACAAGGGCCAGATCGTCGCCGACGGCCCGAAGGACGAAGTGCTGAGCGCGCTCGCGGCCGGCAAGATCGGCGCCGCCAAGACCTGATACCCGGAGCCTCCGTATGACCGAACAAAGCGCAGGGATATCGCCGACCGAGCTGCGTCTCGGCATGATGCGCGGCCCGCGCATTGCTGCGATCCTACTCCTGCTGGCCATCGTTCTCTTGTTCGCCACTGCGATCTTCTGGGCGCATCAGGCCCAGCTCGACGAGGTGACGACCGGCATGGGCCAGGTGATCCCCTCCAGCGAGGTGCAGGTCGTCCAGAACCTGGAAGGCGGTATCGTCTCTCAGATCATGGTCGCCGAGGGCGACACGGTGGAGCCGCAACAGGTGCTGATGCGGATCGACGACACCTCGGCGGCCGCCGGCTTCCAGGAGCTGCGCGAAACCTCCTACGGCTTGATCGCCTCGATGGCCCGCCTGACCGCCGAGGTGGAGGGCACCGAGCCGACCGTCCCGGAGGAGGTCGAGCGGGAGCGGCCCGATCTGGTGGCGCGCGAGCGGCTGCTGTTCCAGACGCGCAAGTCCGAGCTGGCCTCGGCGCTGGCGATCCTCGAGGAGCAGCGGGCCCAGCGCCAGGGCGACCTCGAGGAGATGAAGAGCCGGCTCATCGGCCTGCGCCGCAGCTACGCCTTGGTCAACGAGGAGTACGAGATCACCGCGCCGCTGGTGCCTAAAGGCATGGTGGCGCGCGTCGACGTGATTCGGCTGGAGCGGGACCGGGCCGACCTGGCGACCGAGATCAGGCAGGTCGAGATCACCATCCCGAACGCGCGCGCTGCCGTGCACGAGGCTGAACAGCGCATCGAGGAGCGCAAGAGCAACGCGCGCGCCGCCGCCTTGGCCGAGCTCAACGAGCTCAAGGTCCGCATGGCCTCCTTGAGCGAGCAGATGCGTGCGCGCCAGGACCGCGTCGTGCGCACCGAGGTGCGCGCGCCGCTGCGCGGCATCGTCAAGTCGGTCAACTTCAACACCGTCGGCGGCGTGGTGCAGCCCGGCGAGGACATCGTCGAGATCGTGCCGATCGAGGACACGCTTTTGGTCGAGGCTAAGGTCAATCCCCGCGACGTCGCCTTCATCCACCCCGGCCAAGAGGCGAAGATCAAGCTGACCGCCTACGACTTCTCAATATACGGCGGGCTCGACGGCCGGCTCGAGCAGATCTCCGCCGACACGATCGAAGACGAGCAGGGCGAGCACTTCTATCAGGTGCGGGTGCGCACCGACGAGATCAACCTGCGGGGCAAGAGCGGCGAACCGCTGCCGATCATTCCGGGCATGATCGCCGAGGTCGATATCCTGACCGGCAAGCGCACCGTGCTCGAATACCTGATGAAGCCCTTCATCAAGGCCCGGCACAAGGCCTTCCGCGAGCGTTGAGGCGGCCGCGCCGCGGCGGCGCGTTCCCGGACTCCCTCAGAGGCACCTGACCCGCTGCGGCTCCTGGCCCAGGCTGCTCAGGCAATAGGCGCGGGCCTCCTGCTCGGCGGCCTCGGCCGACTCGAAGCGGCCGCCCATCTGGACCCGGCGCCCCGACTGCCAGACCGACCAGAGATAGTCGACCGTGCCGTCGGCGTTGTCCCAGCACTCGATCATCACTTCGAGCATGCGCCGCTCCGGCTTGTCGGCTCGATCGCTGACGCCGCCACGCCGCGCTGCCGGCGCGAGGGCCGCTACTTGGACCCGGACGCCGCCCGCTTTTTCGCCTCTTCGGATTTGCCTGCCGCCGCCTTGGCCTGCGCCGCCTTCTTCTGCTCCCGGCGTATGGCTGCCCATTCCTCGGGCAGCAGGGCGAAGAGCATGTTGTCGTGGCGCTTGCCGCTGCGGTCGCGGCTGGCCCGCCGGGCGATCCCCTCGAGCCGCCAACCCTGTTTCATATAGCCGCGGATGGCGCGGATGCAGGTGGCATAGGGCCGGCCTTCGACGCGCTCGAAGCCGACCCCGAACAGCCAGTCGAGCAGGGCCGTGCGGCATTCCATGGGGACGCCCTTGCCCCAATAGGATCTGTCGCCCAGCACGTGATGGGTGACGGCGGAGCGCAGCCGCAGATAGCCCTCGATCCAATAGCAGCCGACCAGCCGGTCGCCGTCGTAGACGCCGAGCATGAAATCGCTCTTGTTGTCGTAGAGCTTGGCGATGCTCTTGCCCAGCGCCTCGACGCTCTTCGAGCCCCAGGGGCCGCCGAGGTAGTACATGAGGTCGTCGTCGGTCAGCCAGGACAGCAGATCCTCGTTGGCGTCCTCCGGTCGGAGCGAACGCAAGGTGAAGCGCTCGGTCTTGATCTCCAGCGGGTCGCCCGCTTTCCACTGGGCCATCTCTGCTGTCTCCTCGTTTGGCTCGGCCCCGGCCGCCGGGCCTCGGGGGCCGGGCCGGCCGCGTCAGGGCCAGGGATCTTATCAATTTGCCCGATTGCGGCTTAATGAATTCTGTCCCGGCCGCGGGATTCTGGACCCGGATCGGGAACACGCGGCACATGCGACCCGGAATCCCGCGGTTCCCGCTCGAGGCGCCGCCGGGCGGTCGGCGGGATTTCGTTTCTCGCGAACCCGTTAAAAATCCGTTGATTTTTTAAGGTCGCTCGCGTATCGTCCAAAAAGTTAGCAGAAACAATGCGTTAAGGTTAATTTCAGGTTAAGAAAATTAACCGGAAAAATGAGGCAAACGCGTGGTTTTCGGGATTTGTGATCGGGGAGTCAGTCAAGGGGAGCTGCCGAATTTGGCAGACGCCCCCCGGTCATCCGCGGAACCCGCTTCCATCTGAGGGATAACCGTCGAGCGACGCGGCCCATGCAGGGCCTGCAGCGGACCGAAGCATCGGAGATGAAGTGATGGCCGTCGAAATCAGAGCTACTGAGGGTAACGTTCCCGGTTTGCCGAGGATTGTGAATCCCGGTGATGCGATCGTATTGCCGCCGGGCGGGGTCTTTCAGCTGATCGACACCGACACGGGTCAGGTGATCAGTCCTGCTGACTTGAACCCGCAGGTGCAGCCGGACGGGACGGTCCTGTTCACGCTGCCGACCGGCGAGTCCTTCAGTGTTTCGGGAGCCTCTCCGGAAAGCATCGAGCCGGCGGCCGGACCGGCGGCCGGGGACGCCGCGGGCGGCGGCAGCTCCCTGCCGGCCTCGCCGTTCTTCGACGACGGCTTCGGCAATCTCTTCGGTGTCAATCCGCGCGGCGACTTCGTGGGTCTTCCGGGTCTGCCCTTCACGCAGCCCGAGTTCGACGACAACCTGCTCTTCCTGACCCTGGTCGGTCCCGGGGAGGAGGAGGTAGGTGGCTTCGGAGAGATCCCGCTGCTGTTCACCGACGCGCCTGAGCTGGGCATCGACACGCCGACCAACGACGTCGCCAACTTCAAGAACGACGACGAGGTGCCGGTTTTCCTTCCGGACGGCTCCCTCAATCCGGATTTCTTCGGGCAGACCCTGGGCGACGGCCCGGGCACGACGGGCATCCCCTTCGACGGCAACATCACCCATGCGCGCAACGGCAACGACCTTGTCAACCTGGACATGGTTGGCGGTCCGAACAACCTGCACGACATCTTCGGCGAGCCGACGGCCTTCTACGGCGGCTCGGGCAACGACACGATCAACGGCCATGATGACGACGACATCATCGTCGGCGACGGGCTCTACGCGAACAAGCACGAAGAGCTCGAGAAGAAGGACATGGACGGCGGCGGCGGCAGCAACAGCGAGGTCGAAGGCTTCGGCTTCGGCGGCAAGGGCTGGAAGGACGACGACTGCGTGACCGGCGACCGTCTGCGCGGCGGCAACGACACGCTCTCCGGCGACGAGGGCCGGGACACGCTGATCGGCGACGGCCTGATCGGGCGCCCGGGCATCGGCACCGAGTCCGACATGGGCATGATCGGCTTCCCGAACTACGTGCCGCGCAATCCCGCCGACCCGACCAAGTTCCTGCCGGCCAACCTGGGCGGCCAGGAGGTCGAGCCGACGGAAGCGAACCTGCTGGACAACTTCGTGATCGGCATGTTCGGCATGAACATGCTGCCGGCGTTCGGCGATCCGGGCCTGGGCACCAAGATCAAGCTGCGCATCAAGGGCGGCGAGGACACGCTGTTCGGCGGCGAAGACGAAGACCTGATGATCGGCGACGGCATCATCACCTTCTGCTGCGGCGCCGACCTGGAGTGGGCGGCCAAAGGCATGCTGCCGGAGTCGCACATCCGCATCGCGGGCGGCAACGACGAGATGTTCGGCGGCGAGGGCGGCGACTGGATGGTCGGCGACGGCCTGGCGACGGTGCCGTTGAACTTCGCGCAAACCGTGAACAGCCTGAAGCACCACGATTCCCTGGGCAGCGAGCCGCTCGGCTTCGGCGCGGGCAAGCTGCGCATGATCGGCGGCGACGACTTCATGGTCGGCGGCCGCGGCGGCGACGTGATGATCGGCGACGGCATCATCGGTCTGTGCTGCGTGACCGGCTTCGACTACGGCGACATTCGGCGGGTCAACGAGAGCGGTCCGGCCGGCAAGCAGCCGCCGGGCGACGGCGGCGAGAACCCCTTCCGTGGCGTGCCCAACGTCCTGAAGGGCGGCGACGACATCATGATCGGCGGGGCGCCGTTCGGTAAGCATTCCCCGGGCCAGTCAGAACCCGACAGCCTGTTCCGGCTCGACGACATCATGGTCGGCGACGGCATCATCGGGTTGAACGTCAACCTCGCCTTCGATTCGATCATCTGCGACGCCAGGTCGGTCGGCGCCGGGATCGGTGACGACGACGACGACGACTTCCTGGGTGACGTGGTCGACGCGTTCCAGCCGAACAAGGTGATCGCGGGCGGCCACGACGTGATGTTCGGCGGCGTCGGCAAGGACGTGATGGTCGGCGACGGCCTGCTGGGCATCGATCTGACCTTGGACGTCGAAAACGAGCTGCCTTGCGTGATCAGCAAGGACTCCTATTCCGGCATGCTGATGGTCGGCGGCGACGACTTCATGTTTGGCGGCTTCGGCCACGACTTCATGGTCGGCGACGGCATCATTGCGCTCTCGTTCAGCAAGAATTTGGTGGGGCAGGACACCTTCGGCGACGAAGGCCTCCTCATGGCGGCGAATCCGGATCTCTGGACCGGCGGGCTCGACGGCCTGCCGTCGGCCGGCCCCAGCTTCAAGGGCGACATCCAGGACTACGACGTCCTGGTGCTGGGCGGCCACGACCGCATGCGCGGCGGCGCCGGCGACGACTGGATGTTGGGCGACGGCCTGCTGTCGCTCTATGGTGGCGACGACGACGACGACGACGTCTTCCTGGCCGGCGGCAACGACCGCATGTTCGGCGGCCGCGGCGACGACACCATGCTGGGCGAGGGCGGCGACGACCTGATGGTCGGCGACGGCTTGCGGCTGGGCAAGACGGTCGGCAAGGCGCTGTTCGAGACCGATACGGACTCGGATTCCGGCTCGCGCCTGCAAGGCGGCGACGACTGGATGTTCGGCGGCTCGCTGCCGAACCAGGCCAAGCTGCTCGACCATGTGCTCGATAAGGACGCGGTCGGCGCGGAGCCGAGCGGGCTCAGCCGGAGCGAGATCAACGACCGCATGATCGGCGACGGCCTGGTGGCCAACACCGAGGTCTTGGTCAACGGCAAAGTCTCGCCGGGCCCCGATACCGCCGACGGCTTCCCGGGCGGCGGTATCCAGCTCTATGGCGGCAACGACAAGATGCAGGGCGGCCTGGGCGACGACTGGATGCTCGGCGACGGCCTGAAGTGGACCCGGACCTTCGTCGAGGACGGCGACGGCGGCGAGGCACCTTCGCCGAAGGCGAGCGTCAAGCCGGGCTTCCCGGGCGGCAACATCCTGCAGGGCGGCGACGACATCATGTTCGGCGACCTCGGCCTGCTGAACTTCCTGAGCCCGGGCAAGGGCGGCGTCGCCGTCGCCGGGCCGGGCGACGACGATGACGATGAGCTTTACAAGGAGTACGGCGCGCAGGACTTCATGAGCGGCGACGGCATCCTGGCTCAGACCAACCTGTTCGACAACGGTATCTTCTCGGCGAACGAGTCCGGGCGCGGCAAGGGCCGCGGCAAGGGCCGGGTCGAGCTGCTGGGCGGCAACGACATCATGTCCGGCGGCTTCGCAGGCGACTACATGTTCGGCGACGACATCGTGCTGGACGCGCGGTTGGGTGAGCCGTCGGACGGCCCGCCGATCCTGGGCGACATCAACTTCTACGAGATCTACCAGAATTACGTCGCCGGCCCGATGGTGCTCGACCTGAGCCACGGGGGCGGCGGCCGGCCGCGCGGCAACGTGATCCAGGGCGGCAACGACCTGATGTACGGCGACTTCCCGCCGCTCAACCTGGGCGACATCGACGTCGGCGACACCGACGGTCCCATTCTGCTCGGCGACGACGATGACGACGACGATTGGGGCGACGTGATGTTCGGCGACGGCCTGGCGGCGCTCGGCGGCGACGGCATGTCTCAGCTCCCATTCCAAGCGGACGACGACGACGACGACGGCGCCAACACGCTGACCGGCGGCAACGACACCATGTACGGCGGCCGCGGCGGCGACCAGATGTGGGGCGACGGGATCATCACGGACTCGGAGTCCGACTCCGTCCAGGGCGGCAACGACACCATGTACGGCGGCTTCGGCGACGACGACATGTGGGGCGACGGCCTCTGGCTGATCTCCGGCGCCGGCGCGACCTCCAAGGCCAACGGCGGCGACGACTTCGACACCGGCGGCGACGACAGCATGTTCGGCGGCCGCGGCAACGACCGCATGCACGGCAACGGCGGCAACGACACCGTGATGGGCGACGAAGGCAGCGACACGGTGTGGGGCGACTCGGGCGACGACACGGTGCAGGGCGGCTCGGGCAACGACGATGTCTTCGGCGGCACCGGCAGCGACCTGGGCATCTGGGACGGCGGTCTGGACCACGGCGCCGGCGACTTCTACGACGGCAACCGGGGCGATACCGATCCGAACGGCGACGGCGACAACAACGACCCGGCCGACCCGGATATGGGCACGATCTTCGACACCCTGCGCCTGGGGCTGACTGAAGAGCAGCTCATGAACGGCGACCTGGTCAATGAGTTGCTGGCGTACCAGGCGCAGCTGAGCCAAATCGGCGGCGACACGATTCAGTTCGACTTCAACGAGATCCCGCTCTCGGTGATCGAGTGGGAGGACGTCGAGTTCTTCCTGCACGACTGCCCGGACCTGGTGCTCGAGCGGATCGTCTCGCTCGACAATCCGCCGCCCTTCGACCCGGACAATCCGAGCGACCCGATCACTGAGTTCGCGGGCAACGTCGACGAGAACGAGCTGATCATCGGCGGCGACGGCAAGGACACGATCGCCGGCGACAACGACCTGCCCCTGCCGGGCGTGACGAAGTTCAGCGACGACCTGATCCTGGGCGGCGACGGCAAGGACACCATCTACGGCGACCTCGAGCAGAAGCTCGACGCCCGCGAAGGCGGCGACGACAAGCTGATCGGCGGCGACGGCAAGGATCTGCTGATCGGCGACACCGGCGACGCCGGCGAAAACGGCAACATGGTGAACGGCGCCATCGGCGGCGACGACAAGATCTACGGCGACAACTTCGACGAGTCGCTCGACGGGGCCTTCGGTGGCGAGGGGGCCAGCCGCGACGAGCTCTACGGCGACGCCTACAACGACATGATCGACTCGACGGGCGGCAACGACATGCTGTTCGGCGGCGACGGCAAGGTGATCGACGAGACCGTTCCGGAGGACGGCCTGGTTTCCCTGACTTCCTCCGGCAAGCTGAGCGACAACACGGTGGTCTTCGGCGACGCCATCTACGGCGACGCCGGCAACAACATGGCCAACTCGACCGGCGGCGACGACTACATCGAGGGCGGCGACGGCAAGACCGTCATCCGTTTCGACGAGACCAGCCTCGATGGGGTCGGCGAGGTCAACACCCTTGGCGGCGAGGGCTCCAACGAGAACACGGTCGTGTTCGGCAAGGGCCTCTACGGCGACGCCGGCAACGACATGATCGCCTCGACCGGCGGCAACGACACGATCATCGGCGGCGACGGCAAGAACATCGAAGAGGTCAGCGATCCCGGTGTGGCCGTGGGCGCCGCCGCGGAGACGCTTGGCGGCGAATTCGAGGCGGTCGAGATCGTGGTCGTCTTCGGCACGGCCATCTACGGCGACGCCGGGCGGCACTTGCTCGAGGGCTCGCAGGGCGGCAACGACACCATCTACGGCGGCGACGGCAAGACCGTCGAGGAAGTCACTTCCACGCGCGGCACGATCGACGCGGGCGCGGTGGCCGCGACCCTCTCCGTCGTCCTGGCCGACAACGTGGCCGTGCTGGGCGACGCCATCTACGGCGACGCCGGGCGCGACCTGCAGGCCTCCACCGGCGGCCACGACTACATCGAAGGCGGCGACGGCAAGGACATCGGTCCGATCGTGGCCGAAGGCGGCCGGGTCGAGCTCAGCGGCGTGGAGACCCTGGGCGACATCGACACCTTCAACAACACGGCCATCTTCGGCAACGCCATCTACGGCGACGCCGGGCGCGACATGCTAGACGGTTCGCAGGGCGGCAACGACGAGATCGTCGGCGGCGACGGCAAGCGGGTCGATACCAGCACCCTGGAGTTGATCGAGGCCGAGTTCGGCGGCGAGCCCGGCGTCGGGACGCTCGACGATCTCCCGAACTTCATCACCGACGATGACGGCAACCTGATCTTTGCCGGCACCGCGATCTACGGCGATGCCGGGCGCGACATCGTCGAATCCTTCGGCGGCGACGACGAAATCACCGGCGGCGACGGCAAGGACTTCATCACCGGCGACGCCGGCCAAGACATCCTCGCCGACGGCGAGTTTGGCGCCGCGCCGGCGAATGCCAACGGCGACAGCGCCTCTGGCGGGCACGACACGATCTTCGGCGGCGACGGCAAGGATTCGATCGCCGGCGACGCCGGGCGCGACATCCTGGCCGAAAGCATTTTCGTCGACACCGATGCGGATTCCGACGGCCCGACGGCGCGCGGCGGCAACGACACCATCTTCGGCGGCGACGGCAAGGACGTGGTGGACGGCGACATCATCTCCGGCGACGCCGGCGGCGATATCCGCGTCAACGTGGAAGAGCTTCTCCTGGTCAACGGCGACGCCGCGATGGCCATCGGCGGCAGCGACACGGTCTACGGCGGCGCCGGCGAGGACGTGATCTACGGCGACGCCGGCCGCAACATCGAAGTCGACGAAGGCGCGCCCGACGGCTCCATGGCGGTCGGCGGCAACGACACGCTGGACGGCGGCGTACCGGGCGATGATCCCTCCTTCGGCGACGGCAGCGGCGACTCGATCTTCGGCGATGCCGGCAACGACATCATCGGTATGGGCGCCAAGGGCGGCGACGACACGATCTTCGGCGGCGACGGCAAGGGCAGCGACAACGACCTGCTGGCCGGCGATGCCGGCAACGATCTGCTCGACGGCGCGGTCGGCGGCAACGACGAGATCGACGGCGGCGTCGGCAACGACATCATCGTCGGCGACGCGGCCAACAACGAGGGCGAGGTACCGCCGGAAGACATCCCGAATGGCGACGAGAACGCCATGGTCAACGCGACCGGCGGCGACGACACCGGCTTCGGCGGCGCAGGCAACGACATTCTGATCGGCGACGGCCGCGGCGACGCCTCCCGAAGCGTGATGGGCAACGATTGGCTCGAAGGCGGCACGGGCGACGACCAGATCTTCGGCGACATGGGCGCCGGCTCGACCCTGCCGGCCGGCTTCGGCGACGACAACCTCGGCACGACCGACTTCGGCTCGCCCGATCTGGACGATTCCTCGCAAGGCGGCGACGACACGCTGTTCGGCAACGAAGGCAACGACTTCATCGTCGGCGACGCCGAGGACGATATTCAGGGCGATTCTTCAGGCGGCAACGACACGCTGTTCGGCGGCGCGGACAACGACATCCTTTACGGCGATGCCGCGGACGTCACCAATGGCGCCAAGGGCGTCACCAACACCGTGCGCCCGGATAACCGCGGGCAGCCCGGCGACTCCGGCGGCCCGGTCGGCGGCAACGACACGCTGGACGGCGGCGACCCGCTCGAGTCGCCGGAGAGCGACGCCGGCATGAGCGGCAACGGCTCGGATACGGCCTACGGCGGTTTCGGCAGCGACCTCGGCATCTGGCACGGCGACGGCAGCGACGTCGACCTCTACGACGGCGGCGGCGGCGACGGTGGCCTGACGCCGCTGGTGGGCGGCGACCCCACTATGCCGGATACCAGCGACAGCACGCCCTATACCGAGGGCATGGACGAGGACGGCAGCATGGATACGCTGCGCCTCGCGCTGAACACCGACCAGCTGAACGACGACTCGGCTTGGCTGGAGATCCTGGCGTTCCGCACGCACATCCAGACTCCGGGCGCCACCACCGGCGACGACGTGATCTTCCCCTTCGTGAATCTCGATGACGATGCGGACGTCGACCTCTACGCGGTCGAGTGGGAGAAGCTCGAGATCACGCTGGCCGACTGCCCGGACCACGTGATCGACCTCAACGGCGACATCAGCGGCTTCTTCGACACGCTGGGCAATAACGCCACCTTTGTCGGCTCGGGCAACCTGTTCCTGGCACCGCAAAGCGGCTTCGGCCCCGACGACGACTTCTTCCATGGGGTCGACGGCGACGACACCCTGATCGGCGATGGCGATGAACAGGTAAGGGACCTTGCTGACATCCTGGCGGCCGATCCGTCCACGCCGATCGGTATTCCGTTCTCGGGCGACGGGTTCAACCTGACCTCAATGGGCCAACTGGCGGCCGATGATACCGAGGACTACACGGTCTGGCGTCTGCGGAACGGGAGTGACTCCGACGAATTCGCCACACTGGTCCATACCGCTGACGGCACTGTGGTCTTCGAGGGCATCGTCCCGGCGAACACAGACCTGTTCGTGACGTCACCCTTCGACGGTACGCCGGCAACCCACAAGCTCTTCATCGCCGGTGAAGAAAAGACCAAGGCCGCAGGCCCGCAGATCTTCAGCTTCGAGGTCGGCGGTGGCCTCGGTGACGACTTCCTGCTCGGCGGCGAAGGCAACGACACCGTGCTCGGCGACCGCGACGCGGACCTGGTCGGCGAGACCGGCGGCGACGACAAGCTCTACGGCGGCGACAACAACGACATCATTGTCGGCGACACCGGCCTTGAAGCCGGCAAGGGCAACCTGACATCCGGCAAGCTGCCGGTGGGGCTCCTCGAAGACGAGACCGTCGGCGCCACGGGCGGCGACGACCGGATCTTCGGCGGCGACGGCTTCGACACGGCCTACGGCGACGCGGCCAACGACATCATCGAGTCGACCGGCGGCAACGATCTGATCGACGGCGGCATGAACAACGACCTGCTGTCCGGCGATGCCGGCAACGACCTGCTGAGCAGCGAGGGCGGCGACGACGAGATCTACGGCGGCACGGGCCTCGACACGATCTATGGCGACGCCAAGCGCAACCTGGCGGCCTCCGAGGCCGCGGCGGCCGCGGCGACCATCGGTGTCGCGCTCGCCATCGCGCCGGGCGAGGGCTCGACCGGCGGACACGACACGATCGAGGGCGGCGACAGCCGCGACACGATCTCCGGCGATGCCGGCAACGACCTGCTCGACGGCTCGACCGGCGGCAACGACGAGATCGACGGCGGCGAAGGCAACGACCTGATCTTCGGCGACGCCGGCAATAATCTCGAGGACGCCTCGACCGGCGGCGACGACACGATCGAGGGCGGTTCCGGCGACGATTCCATCGTGGGCGATGCCGGCAACGACCTGATCGAGGGCTCCCTCGGCGGCAACGACACGATCTACGGCGGCGAAGGCAACGACGAGATCTCCGGCGACGCCGGCGAGAACCTCGAGAGAAGCGAAGGCGGCGACGACCACATCGAGGCCGACAACAGCGCCGGCAACGACACGGTCTACGGCGATGCCGTCAACGACCTGATCTTCAGCTTCGGCGGCGACGACGTGATCGACGGCGGCGAAGGCAACGACTACCTGTTCGGCGACGCCGGCGACGACCTGATCGGCAGCACCGGCGGCAACGACGAGATCGACGGCGGCGAGGGCAATGACCGGATCTCCGGCGATGCCGGCGACGACCTGCGGGCCGACGAGTTCGCACCGGACGTGACGCGCGCCTCGGCCGGCGGCAACGACACGGTCTACGGCGGCGACGGCAACGACACCATCAGCGGCGACGCCGGCTTCGGCGACGACGACGACATCCTCGAGCAAAGCCGGGGCGGCAACGACACGCTCGAAGGCGGCGACGGCCGTGACACGGTGTTCGGCGACGCCGGCGGCGACATCGGCTCGGAAGGCGTCGTCAATGGCGTCGCGATCGCCAAGGATAACGGCGACCCGTCGATCGGCTTCGGCGGCGACGACTGGATCTACGGCGACGCCGGCAACGACAGGCTGTTCGGCGACGCCGGCGAGAACATCATCGGGGCCGCCGTGCTCGACGACGAGCTGGTGCGCAGCTCCGGCGGCGACGACGTCATGTTCGGCGGTTCCGGCAACGACACCATGATCGGCGATGCCGGCAACGACGTCAGGGCCGGGGCCGAGGGCGGCGACGACACCCTCAAGGGCGGTTCCGGCAACGACTTGCTGTCGGGCGACGCCGGCGACGAGGTCGACTCCGGCGACGTCGAGGACGACGAGACCATCCGGGCCAGCTTCGGCGGCGACGACAAGCTGGTCGGCGGCGACGGCAACGACGTGATCTCGGGCGACGCCTTGCGCCAGGTCGACGGCGTTTCGATCGAGGTCGACAACGCTTGGTTCGACGGCGACAACGCCCGGATCCCGGTCGCCGGCAAGGGCAGCTTCGGCGGCGACGACAAGATCTTCGGCGGCGAAGGCGCGGACCTGCTGTTCGGCGACGCCGGCGAGGGCATCGTCAAGGGAGGCGGAAGCTGCCAGATCTTCGCCGGCAACCTCGACGACTTCAGCTTCGGCGGCGACGACTATATCGAGGCCGGCACCGGCAACGACTATCTGTCGGGCGACGCCGGCGAGGAAGTGCGCGACGGCAGCCGGGGCGGCAACGACACGCTGCTCGGCGAGGACGGCAACGACACGCTGACGGGCGATGCCGGCAACGACATCGTCGGCCAGAGGGTCACGATCGAACCCGCGGTGGGCGACGATCTCGAAGCGCTCTTCGAGACCGGCACGGACGAGGAGATCCTCGACGTGCTGCGCGCCGCGGGCACGCTCGACTTCGACGGCGACACCCTGACCCTGCGCCTCGATGGCGGCAGCGACATCAACGTCAATGACGAGGAAGTCGAGGTCTCCTACTACATCGAGGGCACGGGCGGCCACGGCGGCAACGACACGCTGATCGGCGGCAAGGGCAACGACAAGCTGTTCGGCGACTCCGAGAACCAGATCACCGGCGACAGCTCGGGCGGCGACGACACCCTGTTCGGCGAGGACGGCAACGACACGCTGGCGGGCGACGACGACAACGACCTCGACAGCAACAGCGTCGGCGGCGACGACACGCTGTTCGGCGGCACCGGCAACGACAGGATCTCCGGCGACTCCGATGACGATATCGACGGCGAGTTGATCACGCTCACGAACGACGACGGCGACGACAGGGTCATCCTGATCCCCGAGGCCCGTAGCGTGGGCGGCAACGACGAGCTGTTCGGCGGCGCCGGCAACGATACGCTGTTCGGCGACGCGCGGAACGAAATCGAGAAGCTGAGCCTCGGCGGCGACGACACGCTCAAGGGCGGCAAGGGCGACGACAAGATCTACGGCGACGCGGGCGGCGATATCGAGGATCTGGCCGTCGGCGGCAACGACACGCTCTACGGCGAAGAGGGCGAGGACTTCCTGGTCGGCGACGCCGACGACGAGATCCGGCGCGGCGGCGTCGGCGGCGACGACACGCTGTTCGGCGGCGACGACCGAGACCTGCTGATCGGCGATGCCCGTGAGATCATCGACGCTCAGAAGTCAGGTAACGACGAGTTCCAGGTCTCCGCGGACGGCAGCGGCGGTAACGACACGCTGTTCGGCGGCGACGACGACGACCTCCTGTTCGGCGACATCAACGCCAACCCGACCGTGTTCGGCGAAGGCGGGCCCAAGGACTTCTTAGTCGGCGACTTCATGGGCAAGCTGCAGACGGCCGAGGACCTGGGCCTGGGCGGCGACGACACCCTGTTCGGCGGCGACGGCGACGACATCCTCGACGGCCAGTCCGGCTCCGACACCGTGTTCGGCGGCGAGGGCAGCGACTGGGGCATCTGGGACGGCATGGTCGCCGACACCGGTACGGACTACTACCACGGCAACGGCAACGACGACGGCGAGGACACCCGCGATCCGGGCCTCGACGGCGACGACAACGATCCCGGTACACCGGATGAAGGCTTCGAAGAGGACGTCCTCTACCTGGTGCTGACCGGCGACCAGATCGGCGACTCGACGACCTACCAGGAGCTGGTGGCCTACTTCGACCTGCTCGACCAGGACGAGGGCGACACGGTCGAGTTCACCTTCACCTCGCTCGGCCTCACCGTGGTCGAGTGGGAAGACGTCGTGGTCTTCCTCAAGGGCTGCAGCGGGCTCGAGCTCGGCGATCCGCGTGACTGGATGGT
>JAAUYJ010192315.1_pt1 | contig 29728 bp, 29 predicted proteins | sample 7278031 | NCBI WGS metagenome assembly JAAUYJ01 (sample SAMN14350222, study PRJNA611818) | marine sediment metagenome | isolation source: surface marine sediment (1.8m) | place: French Polynesia: Moorea | collected 2018-08 | reverse complement strand
GGGGCTACACCCGTTCCAGCAGGTTCAGCCGGCTCGGCTGCCAAAACAGGAAGTCGCCGTCGGCGCGCTCGGCGGCGGCGGTGAAGGCGGCTTCGAGCTCGGCTTCGCGGGCCTCGACCACGGCGCGGCGCGCCGGGTTGATCGCGGTGGTCTCGGCCTTCCACTGGCCGAAGGAGGCGTACTTGAAGGGCGCGTCGTAGACGGTCTCCTGCAACGCGCGCCAGGGTCCGTCGGCGATCGCCGCCTTCAGCGCCGCGTAGGCCGCGGCGCGCACCTCGGTCTCGTCCTCGACCGGCTTCATGACCTCGAAGTAGCGGCCCTCGGCGAGCGGCTCCATGACGTAGAGCTTGCCGCCCGGCGCGAGCACCCGCGCCGCCTCGGCGATCGCGGTGGCCTGCTGCGCGACCGCGACGTGGTGCAGGCTGTTGAAGAAGATCACCGCGTCGAAGCGGCCGTCGGCGAAAGGCAACGCCTCGCCGCGGCCCGCCACGTAGCGCTCGCCGCCGGCGGGCTCGGCCGCGCGGGTCCGTTCGAGCTGTGCGGCGCCGCACTCCAGGCCGACCGCATGCGCGCCCTGCCGGGCCATGAAGCGGACCAACGCGCCGTTGCCGCAGCCGACGTCGAGCACGCGCGCGCCCGCGAGGCTTAGGGCCTCGCGCATCACCCGGGTGTGCTTTTGTCGCGGATATCCGGTCATGGGCCGGCGAGTTTCGGCGAGCCGGGCGGGCGAGGCAAGCGGATGCACGCGGCGACCCGATCGGCTAGGCTCGCCCGGACATGACTGATCCGCGAGAGGAAAGCTACCCGGAAATCCGCGACGCGGTTCGGGCGCTTTGCGCCCAGTTTCCCGGAGAATACTGGCGCGAGAGCGACCGGGAGCGGAGCTACCCCGAGGCCTTCGTGCAGGAGTTGACGGACTCGGGGTTCCTTGCCGCGCTGATCCCCGAGGCCTACGGGGGCAGCGGCCTGCCGCTCGCCGCGGGCGCGGCGATCCTGGAGGAGATCCAGAAGGCCGGCTGCAACGCCGCCGCCTGCCACGCCCAGATGTACACCATGGGCACGCTGCTCCGGCACGGCAGCGAGGAACAGAAACGTCGCTGGCTGCCGGAAATCGCGGCTGGGCGCCTGCGGCTGCAGGCCTTCGGCGTCACCGAGCCGACCAGCGGCAGCGACACCCTGAGCCTCGCGACCACCGCGGTTCGCGACGGCGAGACCTATGTCGTCAACGGCCAGAAGGTCTGGACCAGCCGGGCCGAGCATTCCGACCTGATGATCCTCCTGGCGCGCACCACGCCGAAGGCCGAGGTCGCCAAGAAGGGCGAGGGGCTGTCGGTCTTTCTGGTCGACCTGCGCGCGGCGAAGGAGAGCGGCGGCGTCACCATCCGGCCGATCCGCACCATGCTGAACCACGCCACCACCGAGGTCTTCATGGACGACCTCCGCGTGCCCGCCGAGAACCTGATCGGCGCGGAGGGCCGCGGCTTCCGCTACATCCTGGACGGCATGAACGCCGAGCGCATCCTGATCGCCGCCGAATGCATCGGCGACGCGCGCTGGTTCATCGCCAAGGCGCGCGGCTACGCCGGCGAGCGCAAGGTCTTCGGCCGGCCGATCGGCCAGAACCAGGGCGTGCAGTTCCCGATCGCGCGCGCCTACGCCCAGAGCGAGGCGGCGGCATTGATGGTCGAGCGCGCGGCGGCGCTGTTCGACGCCGGCGCGCCCTGCGGCCCCGAGGCCAACATGGCCAAGCTGCTGGCCGCCGAGGCCTCCTGGGCCGCGGCCGAGGTCTGCCTGCAGGTGCACGGCGGCTACGGCTTCGCCGAGGAATACGACGTCGAACGAAAGTTCCGCGAGACCCGGCTCTATCAGGTCGCCCCGGTCTCGACCAATTTGATCCTGGCCTACCTGGCCGAGCACGTGTTGGGACTGCCGCGTTCGTATTGAGCCTGGTTGATTTGACACAGATGAACACAGATGCACACGGATGAAATTAAGCGAGTCTGAGGGGCGGAACTCGAAGGTTCCGTCTCATTCGCTCCGCCAGTTGAGTCCATTTCGAGACTATCTGTGTTTATCTGTGTTCATCTTTGTCGAATCATTCCCCTCAGGAAAAGCTGCTCTGCCGAGAACGAATGGCTCTGTCTGATATAACGGGCGACCAAGACAAGGGACAGGAGAGCAAACAGCCATGACCGACGGACTCAAGCCACCCGCCCTCGACCCGGAGAGCGTCACGCCGCGCACGGGTTCTTCCTATCCCGCGCCCTTCGCCGATGACTGTGCGACCCGCGAGAAGCGCGCGCTCGGCGATGCGCTCGGCCTGAAGGCCTTCGGCGTCAACTTCACGACCTTGCCGCCGGGCGCCTGGTCGGCGCAGCGCCATTGGCACAGCGACGAGGACGAGTTCGTCTACGTGGTCGAGGGCGAGCTGACGCTGGTCACCGATGGCGGCGAGCAGGTCCTGCGGGCGGGCATGGCGGCGGGCTTTCCGGCCGGCGTCGCCGACGGCCATCACCTGGTCAACCGCAGCCGCGAGCCGGCGGTGTACCTCGAGGTCGGCGACCGGCCCGCGCGCGACGAGGTGGTCTATCCCGACATCGATCTCCGCGCCCAAGGCGGACCGGGCGGCTTCGTCTTTAGCCACAGGAACGGCGAGCCCTATTGACGGCATTCATTGCGCCGCATGCAAATTGGAAGGAACGGGTATATGTCCGACGACGTCGTCTTCTACACCCACCCCATGTCGCGCGGCCGCATCGTGCGCTGGATGTTGGAGGAGATCGGCCGGCCCTATCGCACCGAAGTGCTCGAGTACGGCACGACCATGAAGTCGCCCGAGTACCTGGCGATCAACCCCATGGGCAAGGTGCCGGCGATCCGCCACGGCGAGGCGGTGGTCACCGAATGCGGCGCGATCTGCGCCTATCTGGCCGACGCTTTCCCCGAGGCCGGCCTCGCGCCGCCGCCCGGCGATCCCCTGCGCGGCGCCTATTACCGCTGGATGTTCTACGCGGCGGGTCCGCTCGAGGCCGCGACGGTCGTCAAGATTCTCGGCGCCGAGCTCACCGGGGAACAGGCCGGCAAGGCGGGATGCGGCACGCTCGCGGAACTGATGGGCGCGCTCGAGACTGCCGTCTCGGGAAAGAACTATATCGTGGGGGACCGCTTCTCCGCCGCCGACGTCTACCTGGGGTCGCACATCTTTTGGGGCATGTGGACGGGCTTGCTGGAAAAGCGTCCGGCCTTCGAACGCTATTGGGAGGGAATCGGCGCCCGCCCGGCGGCCCAGCGGGCCAGCCAGATCGACGACGCGCTCATGCCGGCCGACGCGGAACTGCCGACCCTTTGACGCCATGACCGTCACGCTCTTCGGGCCGGCCTACAGCGTCTACGTGCGCGCGGCACGGATCGCGCTGGAGGAAAAGGGCGTCGCTTACGAACTGCTGCAGTTCGACGTCTTCGACCCGGACGACATCCCCGCCGACTACCCCGCGCGCCATCCTTTCACACGCGTGCCGGCCTTCGAGCATGACGGCTTTCGGCTCTACGAGACCGGCGCGATCACGCGCTACGTCGACGAGGCCTTTCCGGGCCCGGCGCTGCAGCCCGCGGCGCCCCGCGAGCGCGCCCGCATGAACCAAGTCATCTCCGTGCTCGACGCCTACGCCTTTTGGCCGCTGGTGCGCGTCATCTACGTGCAGCGCAAGGAGGGCACGCCGACCGACGAGGCGGCCATCGCCGCGGCCGTGCCCGAAGCCGAGCGTTGCCTCGGCGCGCTGGAAGAGCTCATCGGCGAGTCGGCGTATCTCGCCGGCGAGAGCTTCACGCTGGCCGACGCCCAGGCCGCGCCCATGTTCGATTACTTCTTGCGCACTGGCGAAGGACGGGACTTGATGGCCGCGCGCCCCGGGCTTTCGGCCTGGTGGTCGCGCGTGAAGGAGCGGCCGAGCCTGACGGCCACGCCCTTCCCGGGTCCGGCCCCCTGAAGCGGAAGGAGTCCTGTGAGATGCCAGAGGCCGCCCCCGATCTGCAGGACTGGATCGGCCGCAGCGAGACGTCCAACGACTTGATCCTCGGCCGGCGCTGCCGCGCCATGGCCGCGCTGCTGGACCGGGAAGAATCCTTCCAGGCAGGCGACTTCCTGCCGCCGCTTTGGCATTGGCTCTATTTCTGGTCCGTCGTGCCGCAGTCGGGACTGGGCGCCGAGGGCCACGGGAAGCTCGGCGGCTTCCTGCCGCCAGTCGATCTGCCGCGGCGCATGTGGGCGGGCAGCCGCATCCGTTTCCCGCGGGCGCTCCTGATCGGCAGCGACGCCACCCGCCATTCCACGGTGCTCGACGTCACCGAGAAGTCCGGCCGCAGCGGGCGGCTGGTTTTCGTGACGGTGCGCCATGTGATCGAAGCGGGCGGCGATGTCTGCATCGACGAGCAGCACGACATCGTCTACCGCGAGCCGCCCGCCCCGGGCGCGGCAAGGCCCGAGCCCGAGCCGGCGCCCGCCGACCCGCCGTGGCGGCGCGAGGTGACGCCGGACCCGGTGATGCTGTTCCGCTACTCGGCGCTCACCTTCAACGGCCACCGCATCCACTACGACGCCGACTACGCGCGTGACGTCGAGGGCTATCCCGGTCTCGTGGTGCACGGGCCCCTGCTCGCCACCCTGATGGTCGATCTGGCGCGCCAGGAGAACCCGGAGGCGCGCATCGAGGCCTTCGAGTTCCGCGCCCTGAGCCCGATCTTCGACACCGCGCCCTTCACCGTTGCGGGCGCGCCCGACGAAGATGTCGAAGGGGCTGCGGCCGACCTCTGGATCGCTGGGCCCGACGGCGGACTCGCGATGAAGGGACGGGTGGAGCTGGGGTAGGGCGGCCCTTGGCTATTCGGCGGGCGCCATGTCGCGCGTTCTGATGTCGTGCCGGGTGATCGTGATCTTGCGGCAGACGGTCGGCGTGTAGATCTTCACTTTGATCGCCGGGACGGCCCTGTCGACGCGCATCTTCAAGGTGTGATCCAGATCGCTGAACTGGTTCTTGACCTGCTCGATCGCCCGGTCGAGCACGGAGGCGTCGTTCTCGGCCTGCGACAGGACGTACTCGAAAAGCTCCTGGTTCAAGAAGCGCTCGTCGCCGAAAGGCGGGTGGAACATGTGGTGGATGTGCGCTTCGACCGTGTCGACGAATTTGCGATCTTCCATTCCCGGCTTCTCCGGACCCCCATGGTCCGTACAAGACTGGCGCATTGTCACAAGAGCTTCAAGAAAGACGCGCCAGCGGCGGCTCTCAAGGCTCGCGCAGGGCGTAGCAGAAGCGGTCGATCTCCTCTTCGGTGTTGTAGTAGTGGACCGAGGCCCGGATCACGTCGGGCAGGTCGCGCTTCTCGGCGTCGAGCCGGGTCGAGGACGGCGTCGAGATCGAGACGTTGATGTTCTTCTCGCGCAGCGTCTGCGCCATGTGGGCCGCGCCCCGGTCGGGCAGGGAGAAGGTGACGATGCCGCACTTCTTTTCGCCCAGGTCGTAGACCGGCAATTTCATGAATTCGCCGAGCACCGTGCGCAGGCGCTTGGCGAGCCAGGTGACGCGGGTCTCGATCGCCTCCAATCCAATCGCGAGCGCGTAGTCGACCGCCACGCCGAGGCCGATCACCGCGGCATAGTTGAACTCCCAGTTCTCGAAGCGCCGGGCGTCGGGGCGCAGCTCGTATCGCTCGGGCGCGACCCAGGTCGCCGAATGCAGGTCGACCACCGGCGGGTCGAGCTTCTCCAGGATGCTCTGGCGGACGTAGAGGAAACCGCTGCCGCGCGGCCCGCGCAGGTACTTGCGGCCGGTCGCCGTCAGCAAGTCGCAGCCGATCGCCTCGACGTCGAGCGGGAGCTGGCCCACCGACTGGCAGGCGTCGAGCAGGTAGGGGATGCCGGCGCCCCGCGCGACGCGGCCGACTTCGGCGGCGGGGTTCACCAGGCCGCCGTTGGTCGGCACGTGGGTCATGGAGATCAGCTTGACCCGATCGTCGATCATCGACTCGAGCGCTGCCGCATCAAGCTGGCCGGACTCGTCGCTGGGCACGACTGCGATCTCGACGCCCCGGTCCCGGGCCGCCTTCAGATAGCTGATGTAGTTGCTGGCGTATTCCGCCTCGGCGGTCAGAATGCGGTCGCCCGGTTCGAAGCGGAAGGCGTGGAAGGCCAGGTTCCAGGCCGCCGTCGCGTTCTCGACCAGGGCGATTTCTTGCCGGCGGCAGTTCAGCATCTCGGCGATGGCGTCGTAGCTGCGCGCGATCGCCGGTTTCGCCCGCTGCGCGGCGGCATAGCCGCCGATGCGCCCCTCGAGCTCGATATGCTCGATTTGCGCTTCGATCACCGGCTGCGGCATCAGGGCCGAGCCCGCGTTGTCGAAATGCAGCGTCTCCTTGCAGCCCGGCGTCTCCTCGCGGGCCTTGGCGATATCGATGGGCATGTCTTCTGCGCGCCTCCCGATCAGGCTTTGGCGCCAGCTATAGGCGAGCGCGGCGGGGAAGGACAAGGCCGATCGGCGCTTGACGGGCCGGGCGGCGGACCGGAAAAAGACGGCACCGACAGGGAGGGACGGGCTTTGCCGGAACAGGCTGTGGATCTGCTGGAGCTGATCGCCAGGGGCGACCGGGAAGCGCTGGAGGCGGCGCTCGCCGGCGGCGCCGACGCCGACGCTAGCGACCGTTGGGGCTTGCCGGCGCTGGCCCACGCCGCGGCACGCGGCGATCTGGCGGCGGTGCAAAGCCTGCTCGGCCACGGCGCCCAGGTGAACAAGACCAGCGACGCCGGCAACTCGGCGCTGATGCAGGCGTCGGCGCGCGGCGACCTTGAGATCATGGCCGCGCTGCTCGACGCCGGTGCCGATCCCAAGTCGGTCAACAAATGGGGTTTCGGCCCTGAGGACTGGGGCAGCTGGCCCGAGAACACCGCCGAGGTCCGCGCTCTGCTGCGCTCCCGCGGCGGGTAGGCTAGAGGCCGTCGGGAACGAGGATTGCGGCCTGGCGCTTGGCCGCGGCCCGGGCCAGGCGCCGCTGGCGGTTGGCCTCGCGCTTCTCCGCGCGCCAGGCCCGAAACACCTTGAGCCGATAGCGGCCGCTGTACTTCGGCGTGGCCGAGTGATAGCGGCCGATGGCACGGGTCCAGGAGCGCAGGCCGCGGCGCAGCTCGGCCAGGAAGGTCGCCGCGTAGGCCATGTTCTGAACCGGGTCCAGGGCGGCCGCCAGATCCTCGAACTTGTGGCCGTGGTACATCAGGTTGACCTGCATGCAGCCGACGTCGATGTTGCGCACGCCGCGGGCCCGGAGCGACTCGACCTCGGCGATGGCGGCGGCCTTGCTGGGCAGATAGCGCCCACGGCCCTCGGCCATCACGGTCCAGGGCCAGGCAACAATTGCCTCCTCGCGCTGGCTCCAACGCCCGGATTCGACCTTCGAGATGGCATCGAGCAGGTGCGGCGGCAGCTCGAGCGCCCGCTCCGCGGCTTGGGTCAGCTTGGCGCAGAGCCGCCAGGAATCGGGCTCGGCCGCCGACTCGGCGGCGGCGCCGCCGCTGAGACAGAGCAGGGCGAGAATCGGGACGAAAATGCGGCGAATCACGGCGCGAGGGCTCCCTTTGCGGTGCGGGTCTGGGGTCATCCAGCAAGTCGCGTGCCAGAACTGGGCGGCTGCCCCCAAGCGCCTACCGGCAATGTGGATATTGCGGCGCACCATCATAAGGCTTTGAAATTGTTGCACTGCAACCCAGGCCTGGCGCAACAGGTTGTTGAAAACAAGCTGATTTTTCGTTTGGCGGCCTGCGCAAAGCCGAGTATATTTTGCAGTGCGGTATCCGTAACTATTCCGCTGTTGCAATGCCGCATGCCTGAAAGGCATTTCCTCCCTAGACTTGGGCCGTGCCGCGCACGGCCCTTTTTTTTGCCCGCCCGCCGGCGGGTTCACGGGCAGTCGCGTTCCGGCAGGGTCGTGTCGCCCTCGCCCAGGGGGCGCTCCATCAGCACGCTGTCGACCCAACGGCCGAACTTGAAGCCGACCGCGTGGAGCTGGCCGGCCCGGCGGAAACCCAGGGCCTCGTGCAAACCGATCGAAGCCCGGTGGCCGCTGTCGCCGATAATCGCCACCATCCGGCGGTAGCCGCGGTCGCCGCAGGCCTCGATCAGCGCGGCGAGCAGGGTCCGGCCGAAGCCCCGGCGTTCTCGGCCCGGGGCCACGTAGACGGTCCCTTCGACCGTGTAGCGGTAGGCCGGCCGCGGCCGGTAGGGGCCGGAATAGGCGTAACCCACGATCTGGCCCTCGAGCTCCGCCACGAGATAGGGGTAGCCCTCGGCGACCAGCGCGCTGTGGCGCCGGGCGATCTCGGCCCGATCGGGCGGCGTCTCCTCGAAGGAGGCGAGGCCGTGCATCACGTGGTGGGCATAGATCGCCTGGATCGCGTCGAGGTCGCCGTCGCGCGCCGCGCGCACCTTGGGGGGCTTTTGCGGGCCTGCGGCCATCGCCGGTCCCGCCCGTTCAAATGCCGTCGAAGACCGCCCCGTCCAGTTGGCCCAGGGCGTCGATCAGACCGCCCATGCGCCGGCTCAGCTCGGGCAGGTCGGGACTGCGCGTGATCCGCATCTCGTCCATGTAGAGCCCGCGGTTCACCTCGATCTGCAGGGCGTGGATGCCCTGGGCCGGCCGGCCGTAATGGCGCGTCACGAAGCCGCCCGAATAGGGCGCGTTGCGGGACACGTTGTAGCCCTGGCCGCCGAGGATCTCGGCGGCCGTATCGGTGACGATGGCCGCGCAGGCGCTGCCGTGGGCGTCGCCGAGCACGAAATCGACCCGGCTGAGGCCCGGGTCGCGGTCCATCGGCCCGCCGACCGAGGGCATCGAGTGGCAGTCGACCAGGATGCAGTAGCCGAAACGCTGCCGGGTCTCGTCGATCAGGCGCCGCAGTGCGTTGTGATAGGGCCAATAGCAGCGCCGGATGCGCAGCAGCGCCTCCTCGAAGCTGAGCTTGTGGCGGTAGATCTCCGCACCGTTGGCGACGACCCGGGCGATGGTGCCGAGACCGGCCGCGACGCGTGGCGAGCGGGTGTTGGCGTAGGACGGCAGATCATCATGGAACATCGCCGGGTCGAGCTCGAAGGGCTCCCGGTTGACGTCGACGTAAGCGCGCGGGAAGAGGGCCCGGATCAGGGGCGCGCCCAGCTGGGGCGCTGCGGCGAAGAGGTCGTGCACGAAGCAGTCCTCGGAGCGCCGCAGCATGAGGCGATCGAGCGCCGCCGAATCCACGAAATCCGGGGGGTAGTGGGTGCCACTATGGGGCGAGGCGAAGACCAGGGGCAGACGCTGGGTCTGCGGCGCCAGGACCTCAAGGGGCGCCTCGATCTCGGCGGCTTGGATTTCGGCTTCCATCGCGGCCTTTGCGACTGACTCTCGCTTTCAGACCTCATTAAGTAGGGTAAAGCGGCCTGCCTGTCATGGGCCTTTCGCGCATTGGGGCCGTTAATCTCTGTTTCAGAAAAGCTGGCTTAAGCTATAGTTCCTGCCATATGCCGCGCCTCGGGGGGCGCGTCTGCTCGGTGGGGCACAAGCGGACGGCGAGATGGCTCGGATTCTCCTGGCGGAAGACGACGAAAGCATGCGCATCTTCCTGGCGAAGGCGCTGACGCGCGCCGGTCACGAGGTGACCGACGTGGGCGACGGCTTGGACGCCATGATGGTGCTGGCCGAGAAAACACAGGATCTGCTGCTCGCCGACGTGGTGATGCCGGGCATGGACGGCATCGAGCTGGCCCGCCGCGCCGCCAAGGAGCAGCCCGGCATCAAGGTCATGTTCATCACCGGTTTCGCCGCCGTGGCGCTCAAGGCGCGCGAGCAGAGCCCGAAGGGCGCCCGCGTGCTCTCCAAGCCCTTCCACCTGCGCGAGCTGGTCGCCCAGATCGACTCCATGCTGGCCGCCCACGGCCCCGCCTCGGACGCCAGCTGACCCCCCTCCGGCCGGATCGCCCCGGCTTCGCTTGAAAATCGCCTGCCAGAGTGCTAAGTCGCCGATCCTTCACGGGCGCGTAGCTCAGCGGGAGAGCACTACGTTGACATCGTAGGGGTCGCTGGTTCAATCCCAGCCGCGCCCACCACCCTACGCCTTCGGCTTCGGGTGGCACGCCACCTTGGTGGACTGCCGCGTGAAGGCGATTTAGGCGTAGGAGTGTCCCCCGAAGCTTCAGCGTAGGGGGACTGGTGCCGACTGGCCGCTTTAGCTTGCCCTTCCTTCACCTTGCCCGCTCGACCGCAGGGACAAAGCTCGAAGTAACGATTCGCTGACACCCCGTGTGGACCGAAAGTCCCTCCAGCTCGACCTATCGATAGGCGAGCATCGGCTTTGCCGCATCGCGGCTCGCTTTCCTTCAGTCGATGAGGGTTCCATCCGCATGGTAGAATGGGTGCGGCCCATCGAAAGAGCCGACAAAGGCAAGGTCCGAGACCAAACGGTTCTCCCGCGTTAAGTGCACGATCCGGCAGGCCGGCGGCTCTTGGATAAAGGCCGGTGGCCCATCTGGATCCAGATCGAGGGCCACCGCGTGCGACGGGCTTGGCCCTATGCAGACAAGGGTGCCATGCCACAGAGTTTGGATCGGCCGGTGAACGTGGCCACAGAGGATCATCTGCACCTGGGGATGATCCTCGATCAAGCGACCGAGGGCATCTCCATTTCTGCAGTTCTGCCGGTCCATATGTGCGATGCCCGTGAGGAACGGCGGGTGGTGCATGAAGATTAGGGTGGGTTTATCCGGCTCTTGGGATAGGCAGCCTGCCAGCCACCCGAGCCGATTCTCGCAAAGCATGCCATAGGGCTCGCCAGCAACCGTCGTATCGAGCCCGATCAGGCGGACCGGATAGTCCTCCACCGCATAGTTGAGATAACCCTCAGGCGGCAGATAGGCATGATCGGCAAAGGCCTTGCGCATGGCGTCGCGCTTGTCGTGGTTTCCCGGAATCACGAAGTAGGGCATGGCAAGGCGGTCGAGCACTGGCCTGGCAACGGCATACTCGTCGGGCGTCCCAAAATCGACCAGATCGCCGGTCATGATCGCCACGTCGGGTCTCTGCGCCAGGGAGTTCAGGTGGTCGACGCAAACATGCAACCCCGCCAGCGTATCCACTTTGCGGTAGGCGAGGCGCCCTCTTGCCTTGATATGGGTATCGGTGACCTGAGCGATGATCATAGCTTTGCGTTGCTCTTCGATGATCCGAATCCATCAATCGACAGTGAAGAGTCTGTCCGGCCTGATCCTCAGACCAACATCGGCGTCGACTTCGAAATCACGCCGCTCCGCTGTCTCAACCACGACAGGCTCCTCGCCGATGCCGCCAAGAATGATCTTGGTGCGGTCGCCGAGAAAATGGGCCTGTAAAATGCGTCCTCTGACGTCCGCGTCGTCGAGTGCGACGATCTCCGCGTCCTCGGGTCGAAACATCACCTCCAGCGCTGGCGCGTCGGCACCGGGCCACGGCAAGCTGCCGCCGGCGAAGTGCAGCCTGCCGTCGGATGCCCGACAGCGGACCTTGTTGGAGGTCCCGATGAAATCGGCCACGAAACCGTTAGCGGGTCGAAAATAGATGTCCTTCGGGACGCCGATCTGTGCCACCACGCCATGGTTCATCACCACGATGCGATCGCCGATCGCCATGGCCTCGCCCTGGTCATGGGTCACATAGATCGCGGTGATCCCCAGGCTGCGCAATAGCCCGTCGATCTCGATGCGCAAGCGCTCGCGCAAGGTGGCATCGAGCGCAGTCAAGGGCTCGTCGAGGAGCAGGACCCGCGGGCGCACGGCGATGGCCCTGGCCAAAGCGACGCGCTGGCGCTGTCCGCCCGAAAGCTGGCCGATGCGCCGCTCGGCCAGCTCCCCGATGTGCATCATCTCGAACATCTCCTCCACCCGCTGGCGCCTTTCCGCCGGCGGCGTCTTGCGCACCATCAGCCCATAGGCGACGTTCTCGGCAACTGTCATGTTCGGAAACAGCGCATAGGACTGAAAAACCATGCCGACGTTGCGCTGCTCGATCGGCAGCGCAGTGACGTCCTCGTCGTCGAACAGCACCCGCCCGCCGCGATCGGGCACCTCAAGCCCGGCGATGATGCGCAGGGTCGTGGTCTTGCCGCAGCCCGATGGACCCAGGAGCACTACGGTTTCGCCGCCGGCGATTTCCAGGTTGATGGGCTCCAGCGCCGTGGTGCCGTCGGCAAAGGTCTTGGCGCAGCTGACGAGCCGGATCGAGGTGGACCGGGGCTGGCGATCGGTCATCGACCACGGCCCCCTCTTGGTGCGCCGGTCAGCGCCGCGGCCGCGACCTCAGGCGGCGGTGCCTTGGGCTTGCGCGGCTGCCCATAGAGCTGCAGCGCGATCAGCAAGGGCAAGATCATCACAAGGAAGACCAGCGTATAGGCGCTGCCGATCTCGAGCCGCATCGAGGCATAGCTGTCAGCCAGGCCGACCGGCAGGGTCTTGGTCAAGGGCGTGTGCAACATCCAGGTCAGGTTGAACTCGCCGACTGACAGGGTCACCACCATCAGCGAGCCCGCCAGGATGCCCGAACGGCAGTTGGGCAGAATGATCGTCCAGATTCGCTGCCAGAACCCGGCGCCGAGACTGGCCGCTCCCTCTTCCAGGGTGCGGAAGTCGAAGCTCGAAAGCACCGCCAGGACCGAGCGCACCATGAACGGTAGGGTGTAGAGCACATGGCCGACGAGGATGAAGAGCCAGCTCAGACGGAACTCGCGAATGCCCCCATAGGTGATGATCAGCGCCAGCGCAATGGCCAGCCCCGGGATCGCAACCGGCAGCACCAAGGTTTCCTCGATGGCTCGGGCGATCCGGCCGGACTTCAGCGCCAGCACGTAGGCGGCTGGAACGCCGATGACCAGATCGCAAACAAGGCAGGTGATCGCAATCAGCAGCGACAGGAAGATGGTATCGGCGTAGAGCTTCCAGACCTCCACCACCCATTTCAGGGTGACGCCACTCTTGATGCCGTGAAAGAAGTTCTCGGTCACACCCGCCATGGCCGACAGAACGACCGGCACGATCAGAAAGGCGCAGACGAGCAACGTGAAAACGAGGTTGGCGTAGAATATCTTGCTCCGTTTCACGGCTCACGCCCTCAAGCCGCGGCTGCCACGGTAGAGCCGGCCAAGGATCGGGCGGCATAGAGCGCTAGCCAGGTGATGAGTCCGAGCACGATGCTCAATGCGGCCGCCGTCGCGATGTTCGCATTGAGCGTGAACTCCGTATAGATCGTCATGGGCAGCACGTCGATGTTGGTTGCGAGCGTAAAGGCGGTGCCGAAGGCGCCCATGGCGGTGGCAAATGCGATCGCACCCGAGGCAATCAAGGCGGGCTTGAGTGCCGGAAGAATGACGTCGCGGATGACCTGCCAGCGCGACGCCCCCAGGGACCGGGCGGCCTCCTCGAGCGCGGGATCCAGCTTCTCCGCCGCCGCCATGATGGTCAGTATGACCCGCGGGATTGAAAAGTAGAGATAGCCGGTAAAGAGCCCGGCCATCGAATAGGCGAAGACCAGGCGGGGGCCACCAAGCGCCTGCGAGATCTCGGTCGCAAGGCCCTGCCGCCCGGCCAGCATGATCACAAGGAACCCGATCACAACTCCGGGAAAGGCCAGGGGGAAGGTGAGCATGGAGATCAGCGCCGCACGGCCGGGAAAGCGGTTTCGCTCCAGAAACACACCGGAGACCGCCGATATGACGAGCGCTGCGAGGGTGACCGTGGCCGAAAGAACCAGCGTCGAGACCATGCTTTCGAAATGCCGCGGCGTATTGAGAACGGTCAGATACTCGCCAAGGCCTGTCTCGCCGCTGCCGCCAACCACGATCAGCTTCGCCATGGGTAGCAGAAAGAAGGCGCTGAATACGATCACGACCGGCAGCATGAGAACCACCGGCCCTGAATGATCGACAGATTTCATGAAACCCCAGCCCGCCGGCGAGTTGATTTCTTTGGGGGGCAGCGGCTGGTCGCCGCTGCCCCCGCACTCAATGACGCTTAGCGAACTTCGTCAAGATAGCGCTTCTTAAAGCTGTCCTGAACCTCAGCCATCTTCTTGTAATCCACCGGCTTGGAGCGCGCGTAGTCCTCCGCCGGCAGGAACTTCGACTCGGCCTCCGGCGACATGGCGCTTGCCCGGATCGGCCTCAAGAAGGCGTTGGCCCAGACCGCCTGGCCGGTGTCGGACATGATATGATCGAGGATTTTCTTACCCTTGTCCGGATTGGGACTGTCCTTCACCAGGCTCATCACATAGGGGACGACGACCGTCCCCTCCGCCGGGATCACGAACTCCACGTTGGCCTTGTCCTTGTACTTGCCGCGATAAGCGTTGAAGTCATAGTCGAACAGGATCGGGATTTCGCCGGAAAGGACGCGGGCGTAAGAGGTCTGCTTGGGGACGATCGGATCGTTGGCCTGCAGCTTCTTGAAGTATTCAATGCCGGGATCAAAGTTGTCGAGGCTGCCGCCCATTGCCCGGTTGATCGCCACGGCTCCGGCATATCCGACGAAGGCGCTCGAGGGATCGAGGTACCCGACCATGCCGGCATACTCGGGCTTCAGAAGATCGGCCCAGGAGGTGGGCACCGGTACGTCGCCCAGGGCATCCTTGTTGACGAAGAGGCCCAGTGTGCCGGAATGGATCGTGAACCAGTGCCCGTCGGGATCCTTTAGGCCTTCGGGAATCTCGTCGAAGTGCGCCGGCTTATAGGCGGCCACCACGCCCTTGTCCTTTGCCGCAATGCCGAAGGACACTCCGTAGTAGGCAACGTCGGCGACCGGGCTGTCCTTTTCGGCCAGGAGCTGCGACAGGGTCTGGCCCGAGTTCTTGTTGTCGTGGGGAATGTCGTAGCCCAACTTTTCCTTGATCGAGTCGAGCTGTGCAGCCCAATCAGCCCACTGCGGCGGACAGTTGTAGCAAATAGCGTCGGCGGCAAGCGCCGCCGTCAGTTGCCCCGCCATCACCAAGGCTGCAGCAGCGCCACCCAGACGCATGCTGCCTCTCCTCAAGTTCTCAAGAGTCATGACTAGTCCTCCCTTCATCTTTTGGGCTTTTGGAAACAGAGAGCGACGAGGAGCCGGGCAGAGGCGCTGGCCCGGCCGACGCCCCGGGGCGAAACTCGGTCGGCAAGAGTTGAACATGAGGTGCGGCACTGGAGGTCAACCTGCCGAGCAGGTTTTGTACCGCCACCTGACCCATTCTGTGCGAGGGCTGCACGATCGTCGCCAGCGTCGGATGCGACAGCAGGCCGAAGGAAATGCCGTCGAAACCGACGACCGAAACATCTTCCGGCACCTCTACCCCAAGCCCGCGCAGTCCGCTCATCACGGAGAGGGCAAGCAGGTCCGTCGAACAGAAAAGCGCCGTCGGGGGATCCTCTTGAGAGAGCAGATTGCGCACCGCGCGTACCGTCCTCCCTTCGACGAAGTCGACCTCGACCAAGGCCGGCGGAAGCAATCCGGCAGCCTCGATGCCCTCCCTGAATCCGCAGAAACGTGCGCGGGATCGGTCCGAGGCGTCGAAACGGCCCGCAATCATGCCAAGGCGCTCATGGCCGAGCTCAATGAACTCCTCGGCAACCAGCCGGCCAGCGGCGGCATTGTCGACCGTGACGGCGCTGCGTTTAGGATTGGTCGGTTGATTGAACAACAGAACATAGGGAACGTTCTGACCATCGAGCCAGTCGAGTTGCGCGCTGTCGTCGGAATCCGCCACCGTCAGGATCAAGCCATCTACGCGATTGGACAGCATTGCCTCTATGCCGCGTCTCTCTTCCTGCTCTTGATAGTTGCTGCAAGTGATAAGCACCGAATAGCCGGCCGTGCGTGCCGCCGTCTGAATGCCTTCCATCACCTCGGCAAAAATCGGATTGGACAGAGATGGCAACAAGATCCCGAAAGTGTGCGTCCGCGAGGTCTTCAGGCTACGTCCCATGGCGTTGGGCCGAAAACCCAGCGCCTCGATAGCGGCGCGCACCCGCTCTGCAGTCGCAGGTCTGATCTTGCCGCGACCATTTACCACCCGCGACACCGTTGCCGTGGAAACACCTGCCTTTTGGGCGACATCCTTGATGGTTGCGGCGGCCTTCATTCCGATCTCTAGGACTGGCTCCCGGCCCTGAAATTGAACGCCTATACTTGCTTGCTTGCAATCGATTTCAGAAGATTTCTCATGATGTCAGTTTAAACTGTTTTATTTCAACACGGTACAATCATAATGTAATCGATAACATTCCCAGTTTCGAAGACAGTTGGCGCCGCCGGGGAAACGTTACGCCTTCGGCTTCGGGTGGCAGGCCACCCTGGTGGACTGCCGCGCGAAGGCGATTTAGGCATAGGCGTGTCCCCCGAAGTTTTTGCGTAGGGAGACTGGTGCCGATGGGCCGCCTGAGCTCGCCCACCTTCCCCTTCCCCGCTCAGCCGAATCCCCCACTCGCGGATTTGACGGCCTGGAGCGCTTAGCGTAGGCCTGTTTCCGGGACAGGCAGCGCCCGGAGCGGCGCAGCGGCAATGAGGGAGAAGGGCAGGACATGGCGAACGAAGAGCAGGGCACCTGGCATCGCGTGGCCGGGGCGAGCGAGGTTCAGGAGAACGAGCCGCTGCAGGCGAAGGTCGGGGACCGGCTGATCGGGCTGTTCCGCGTGGACGGCCAGGTCTACGCCACCGACGATGTCTGCACGCACCAGTTCGCCATCCTCTCGGAGGGCTATCAGGACGGCGACACGATCGAGTGCCCGCTGCACCAGGCGGTCTTCCACATCCCCACAGGCGAGGCGCGCTCGGAGCCGGCCGACGAGAACCTGCGCACCTACCCCGTCAAGGTCGAGGCGGACGAGATCTACGTCTTCCTGGACTAGGCGGGCCTGCCTACGACCGCTTTTGGCCGGCTGAACCTTGCCGAGCGAGACCCATTTCGCCGTGATAGGCGGCGGCCAGGCCGCGGGCCGCGCCGTCGAGGCCGTGCGTGCGGCCGGCTTCGACGGGGCCATCACGCTGGTGGCCGCGGAGCCGCATCTCCCCTACGAACGGCCGCCGCTCTCCAAGAACGTTCTGGTCGGCGAAGACCCGCCCGAAAAGACCGAGATCCACGGCGAGGAATTCTACCGCAGCCACGGCATCGCGCTCCGGCTCGGCACCCGGGCCGAGGCGATCGACAGGGCCCAGAAGACGATCGTCCTGTCCGACGGAGCAACACTGAGTTACGACAAGCTTCTGATCGCGACCGGCGCCAAGCTGAGGAGGCTCGGCATCCCCGGCGCGGGCCTCGACGGCGTCTGCTATCTGAGATCCCGGCAAGATTCCGAGGACATCCAGCGCCGCCTGGCGCCGGATGCCGAAGTGGTGATCGTCGGCGGCGGCTACATCGGCCTCGAAGTGGCGGCCTCCGCCGTCAAGCGCGGTTGCCGGGTGACGGTGGTCGAGCTGCTGGATCGGGTCATGGCCCGCGCGGTGGCGCCCGAGATCGGCGACGCCTTCCTGGATTACCATCGCCAGGCGGGGGTGACCTTTCATCTCGGTGTTGGGGTCGAGGCCTTCGCCGGCGCGTCCGCTGTAAAGGCCGTGCGCTGCGGCGGCGGCTTGGAGCTGCCGGCGGACGTGGCAGTCGTCGGCGTCGGGGTCGAGCCGGACACGGAACTGGCCGAGGCGGCGGGCCTCGAGGTCGACGACGGCATCGTCGTCGACGAGTTCTGCCGCACCGCCGACCCGGCGATCTACGCCGCCGGCGACGTGACCAACCACCCCAACCCGCTGCTCGGGCGGCGGATCCGACTGGAGTCCTGGCAGAACGCGCAGAACCAGGCGATCCGCGCCGCCCGCAACATGTGCGGCGAATCTGAACCCTACGCCGAAATCCCTTGGTTCTGGTCCGACCAGTACGACCTCAACCTGCAGATGGTGGGGCTGCCCGAGGACTGGGACCGGGTCCTGTTCCGCGGCAGCGCGGAGCAGCGCAAGTTCACGGCGCTCTACATGAAAGACGGCCGCCTGATCGGCGCCAACTGTGTCAACAACGCGCGCGACATCCGGCCCTGCCGCGAGCTGATCGCCCGCGGGAAGACGCTCGATCCTGCTGTCCTGGAAGATCCCGCAAAGCCGCTGCGGGATTTGCTGAAGGAGTCCTGAGCCGGGTCAGGCCCTCAATGGCAGGGGAAGGTGAAGGCGTGGCGCGCGTCGTGGGCCGTGTTTTTGGAGCACCTCGGAGCCGGCGAGCCCGGCGCCGTAGAGCAGCAGCTGGCCCAGCCGCGCGGCCCCCATCACGCCCGCGAGAAGGCTCCACGGCACGGCCCCGCTTTGAACTTGGCTCAACAATCCGGTCGGCTGCTTCGTTACGCTCATGACGCCTCCTCCCTCATTGCGGCCATAGTGTTCGCATCGCGCGGGCGTCGGTTCTCAGGGTCATAGATCGGCTCGGTGACGACGCGCGCGCGATAGCGTTCGCCGATAACGGAGACCTCCACCTCGCTTCCCGGCGCGGCGTGTTCCGCCTCCAAGAAGCCGAGGGCGATGTTCTGCTCCACACGGTGGCCGTAGCCGCCCGAAGTCACGGTCCCGACGATCCGATCGCCGGCGTAGATCGGCTCGCCGCTGTGAGCGCTGGCGATGTCGCAGTCGACGATCAGCGGTACGAAGCGGGTCGCGATGCCCGCCTCGCGCTGCTGCAGCAGCGCGTCGCGTCCGAGAAACTCTCCCTTCTCGAAGTCGACGAAGCGCTCCAGTGAGGACTCCAGGGGCGAGAACTCGGTGATCAGATCGGCCTTCCAGTGGCGGTAGCACTTCTCCAGGCGCATCGAGTCGGTGGCGTAGAGACCGAAGTTCACCAGGCCGAGCTCGCGTCCCGCGTCTTCGAGCAGCCGGTAGCAGGCCAGCAGATGCTCGATCGGGATGTGCAGCTCCCAGCCGAGCTCGCCGGTGAAACTCACGCGCAAGGCCAGGGCCCGGCAGAAGCCGAGTGCGATCGGCCGCGCGCTGAGCCAGGGAAAGGACGCGTTGGACAGCTCTGCGTCGGTCACCTTCGACAGCAGATCGCGCGCATCAGGCCCGGCGACGACCAACGCGCCGAAGCGCGCCGTCAGGTTCTCGATCGCCACGCCGCTGTCCGGCATGCGCTCGGTCAGCCACTGCCAGTCGTGGTACTCGGCCGCGGCCGCGCTCAGCAGCCAGAAACGGTCCTCGTCCAGGCGGCTGATCGTGGCCTCGCTCACCACGTGGCCCAGGTGCGAGCAGAAGTAGCCGAGCCCGATCCGTCCGACCCGCGGCAGACGTCCGGCGATCATCGTATCGAGGAACTCGGCGGCGATCGGCCCGCTGAGCTCGTACCGCGTGAAGCCGCTCACTTCCATCAGGCCGACCCGGTCGCGCACCCCTTGGCATTCCGCGGCCACGGTGTCGAACCAGGTGGGGTGGCGGAAGCTCGGCACGTCCGCGAAGTCCGGGTCTTCCGGTTTGAAATAGAGGGCGCGCTCCCAGCCGGCGCGGGCCCCGAAATGGGCGCGCTGGTCCTTCAGCGTCTGATAGAGCGGCGTGGTCTTGGCCGGCCGGCCGGCAGGCCGCTCCTCGTGCGGCATGTGGAACACGAACTCGTTCTGATAGTCCTCGATCGCCTTCAGGGCCGTGTAAGCGGTGTTGGCGTGGCCCGTGAAGCGCCGCGGGTCGAGCGCCCAGGTGTCCCACTCGCATTCGCCGTGCACGATGATCTCGGCCAGGCACTTGCCGTGGCCGCCGCCCTCGCCGATGCCGGCGCGCAGGCCCAGGCAGGCATAGGCGTTGGGGAGACCCGGGATCTTGCCGATCAGCGGCGCGCCGTCGGCCGAGTAGGTGATCGGGCCGTTGATCACGCCGGTGATGCCGGCGCGGGTCAGCGCCGGCAGGCGCGCGAAGACGCGCTCCATGTTGTCGGCCAGGCGGTCCAGATCGTCGGGCAGCAGGTCCTTGGTGAAGCTCTCCGGGATGCCCTGTAGGCCCCAGGTCCGGCAGTCCTGCTCGTAGATGCCGACCAGCAGTCCCTTGCGCTCCTGACGGCTGTAGAAGTCGTCGCCCGGGTCGCGGATGATCGGCACGCGGAAATCCAGCGCCTCGATCTCGGGGATGGAGTCGGTCAGGAAGTACTGGTGCTCCATGGAGACGACCGGATGCTCGACGCCGAGCATGGCGCCGACCTCGTTCACCCGGTAGCCGGTCGCATTGACGACGATCTCGCAGAGGATGTCGCCTTCTTTGGTCTTCACGCGCCACTCGCCGCCGGCGGTGCGATCGATCGCCTGCACGGGGTTGAAGCGATAGATCTCCGCGCCGGCCTTGCGCGCCGCGCGCGCCAACCCCTGGGTCAGCTGGCTCGGGTCGATGTCGCCGTCCACGGGGTCCCAGAGCGCGCCCTTCAGGCCGTCCACCTCCATCAGGGGATGGCGGCGTTTCATCTCCTCCGGCGGCATCAGCTCGAAGTCGACGCACATGCCCTTGGCCATGGCGATAAAATGCTTGTAGCCGTCGATGTGGTCGTCCGTGTGGGCGAGCCTGAGGCCGCCAGTGATGTGGTAGTTGATCGGATGGTCCGGATCGGCGGCCAGCTTGGCGTAGAGCTGTGTGCTGTAACGCTTTAGCCCGACCATGGTCTGGACCATGCCGAACTGGGTGACCTGGCCGGCGGCGTGCCAGGTCGATCCCGAGGTCAGCTCGTCGCGCTCGACCAGCACGACGTCGCTCCAGCCCTGCTGCGTCAAGTGGTAGAGCGTGCTGCAGCCGCCGACCCCGCCGCCGATGACCACGACCCTCGCCTGCGTCTTCATTTCGTGCCCCCGCCGCCGTTCCGATGGTGCAGGCTAGGGGGGCTTGGCCTTAGTCTTCAAGCGGCGCTTTCGCTTTTTCTCCCCCGGGCATGAAGGTTAGCCTTGGGTGGTGTCGATTCGGAATCGCGCGGGTGCGGGCATGACGAAGATGGAAAAAGGCACCGGCCGGCGTGCGGGAGGGCGCAGCGCGAGGCGTGCGCTGCGGCAGGACGCTGCGGCCAAGCCGCACCCCAGCCCGCCCGGCCAGGTCGGCGGCCGCTATCGTCCGCTCAGCGACGCCGAGATCGGCCGCATCCACAAAACCGCGCTCAAGATCCTCGACGAGATCGGCATGGACGAGGTGCCGACTTTCGTGGTCGAGCGGGCCTTGAAACGGGGCTGCCGTCTTAACGACGCGGGGCGGCTCTGTTTTCCGCCGGCCTTCGTCGAGGACGTCATCGCCGGCGCCGCCAAGCGCGTCGTCCTGCACGGCCGCAAGCCCGAGCACGATCTGCAGATCGGCGGCCGTTCGGTGCATTACGGCACCGGCGGCGCGGCGGTGCGCACGCTCGACCTGGAGACCGCGCACTACCGACCCTCAACCTTGCGCGACGTCTACGACTTCGCGCGCTTGGTCGACTGCCTGGAGAACATCACCTGGTTCACGCGCTGCTGCGTCGCGACCGATGTGGCCGAGCCGTTCGATCTCGACATAAACACCGCCTACGCCATCGCCGCCGGCACGTACAAGCACGTCGGCACGAGCTTCACGGTCGGCGAACACGTCGCGCCGGTGGTCGCGATGTTCGACATGATGCTCGGCGGCGAAGGCCGCTTCCGGCAACGGCCCTTCTGCAAGGCGCACATCAGCCCGGTGGTCTCGCCGCTGCGCTACGGCGCGGACGCCGTCGAGGTGGCGCTCGCCTGCATCGCGCAAGGCATGCCGATCAACGCCATCATCGCCGCGCAATCGGGCGCGACGGCGCCGGCGCCGCCGGCGGGCATGCTGGCGCAGACCACGGCGGAGACCTTGGCGGGGCTCGTCCTGATCAATCTCTTCGCGCCCGGCTATCCGATGATCTTCTCGAACTGGCCGCTGGTGATCGATCTGCGCACCGGCGGTTTTTCCGGCGGCGGCGGCGAGATCGCCGTGCTCAACGCGGCGGCCGCCCAGATCGCCAACTTCTACGATCTGCCGAGCGGCGTCGCCACCTCGATGAGCGACGCCAAGGCGGTCGACGCCCAGGCCGGTATCGAGAAGGCGATCACGTCGCTGGCCGCCGGGCTCGCCGGCGCCAATGCGATTTACGAGTCGGCCGGCATGATGGCGAGTCTGATGGGCGCTTCCTTCGAGGCTTTCGTGGTCGACAACGAGATGCTCGCCCTCGCGCAGCGCGTGATCCGCGGCATCGAGGTGAGCGACGAGGCGCTCGGCTTCGAGACCATTCGCGAGGTTGTCGCCGGCAGCGGCCACTTCCTGGGCGAGCCGCACACCATCGAGTCCATGGAGCGGGACTACTACTACCCGAGCGTCGCCGACCGCGAGGCGATCGCCGCCTGGGAAGAGGCCGGCGCCACGGACATCTGGACCCGTGCCCGCGAGCGCGCCCGCGCGATCCTGGGAAGCCACTATCCCGCGACGATCGAACCCGCGGCCGATACCGAGATCCGCGCGCGATTCACCATTCACCTCCCCGAAGCGGCGATGCGTCCGGCCTAGCCGGCTTCGCCAGAAGCCCCCCAATCGGAACAGGGTGATCACCACCTTAAGGCGGCGCATTTGAGAGTTTGGGGCTCGCGGCAGCGCGGTCGGCCGCCGGAGAGGGCATCTCCTCCCTACGGGAGCTTGCCGGTGCGCCAGCTGAACATCGCCACACCGAGCCACACCCACGAGGTCGAGAGCCTGCCGCCGCAGCTGGTCCAGGTTGACGTCTAACTGTCCGGCCGCTGCCGGCTTGAACCGGTAAAGCGCAAGGGCTCGGCCTGGCACCAGCTGATGGCCCTGGGCATGGCGCACCAGATGCACGTCCTGCCCGTGAACCAGGACAAGCCCGGCAGCCAGGGCAATGCGCGAGTCGCCGACGCCTTCTGTGCGCCCGAGCGCGCCCGGCCCGAGAGCGCCCAGGATCGGGCCAGCCGCAATTCGGCCCAGCTTCCGCCTGGATTCGCCCGGATTCCGGGCATATCTCAGAGGACAGGGCATATCTCAGCTGCCCGTGGCTCCGGCCGAGGCCGCGCGTGAACGTGGTTAAATTATTGTAATCATTCAATTAAGCGCCTTGCCATCGTAACAAAGCCTTTATGGCTTTGTTAGACAATTGATTAGCCATGAAAGCTCGGACAAATCCGGGGATCGGCCTTGCGCTCGGTAGCGGCGCGGCGCGCGGTTGGGCGCACATCGGTGCGCTGCGCGCCCTATCGGACCTCGGCATCGCCCCAGACGTCATCTGCGGCACCTCGATGGGCGCCGTGGCCGGGGGATTCTATCTCTCGGGCCAACTTCCCGCGCTCGAAGGCTGGGCGCGCCAGCTGACCAAGCTGCGCATGGTGCGCTACATGGATCTCGGGTTGGCGCGCAACGGCCTGATCGCCGGCAACCGTCTGTTCGGCGAGATGGAGCGCAATTTGGGCGACAGCCGGATCGAGGACCTGCCGATCCCCTTCGCCGGGGTCGCGACCGATCTCTACACGGGGCACGAGGTCTGGCTCACCCAGGGCCGGATCATCGACGCGATTCGCGCCTCCTTCTCCCTGCCCGGCCTCTTCGAGCCCGTCTTGATCGAGGGCCGCTGGGTGATCGACGGCGCGGTGGTCAACCCCGTGCCGGTCTCGGTCTGCCACGCCCTCGGCGCCGAGGTGGTGATCGCGATCAACCTGAATACGCCGGCCAACGGCAAGAACGGCAACGGGCTGAAACGGCCGGCGGGCGTCCTGGGCTTCGAGCCGCTGCCCCGGTTGTCGGGCACCGTGCTGAGGCGGCGCGGCAAAGGCAAAGACAGGCAGCCGGCAGACGAGACGCCCAACGGCGATACGCCGCGCCTGCTCAACGTCCTGGCCTCGACGCTCAACATCGTGCAAGACCGGGTCACCCGCAGCCGACTCGCGGCGCAGCCGCCCGACGTCAACATCGTGCCCCGCGTCGGCAAGATCGGCCTGCTCGACTTCCACCGTGCGGCCGAAGCCATCGAGGCCGGGGCCGTCGCCATCCTGCAGGCCGAAGCGGAGATCCGCGAAGCGATCGAGGTCTTCGCGGCCACCGGATCATGACCAGTTCGGACCAAGGCTGGGCCGACCGCCATGGCGCCTATCTGGACCGGGAGCTCCCTGGCGGTCCGCCTCCGGGATCGGACGGGGACGGCAGCCCGATGGGCCGCCTCTTCGCCGGCCTCAGGAACATCGCGCGCTTCCTGCGCGAGCTGCGCCGGCGCGCGCCCCACAAGCGCCCCCCGGCCGCCGCGCCGCGCCCCCACCCCTGGGAGGCCTCCTATCCCGAAGGCCTGGACTGGCAGTTCGATGCGACGCCGCGGCCGTTGTTCAGCATCCTCGACGACGCCGTCGCCGCCTATTCCGACCGGCCGTGCCTGTCTTTCCTCGGCAAGAGCTACAACTACCGCGAAGTCGGCGAGCTGGTCGCGAAGGCGGCCAAGGGCTTCCAGGAGATCGGCGTCCGGAAGGGCGACAAGGTCGGCCTGTTCCTGCCCAACACGCACTACTACGTCGTCTGCTACTACGCGATCCTGAAGGCCGGCGGCACGGTGGTGAACTTCAACCCGCTCTACGCCGAGCGCGAGATCGCCCATCAGCTGCGCGATTCGGGTGTCCGCATGATGGTCACCCTGAACCTCAACACGCTCTATCCCAAGATCGCTGGCCGGCTCGACGACACCGCTCTGGAAAGCGTCGTGGTCTGCAGCATGAGCGGCGCGTTGCCGCTGGCCAAGAAGGCGCTCTTCGCCGTATTCAAGCGCAAGGAGATCGCCGACATCCCGGACGATGACGCGCACCTCAAGTTCGAGAAGCTGATTGCCAACGACGGCGCGTTCGAAAGGGTGGCGATCGATCCGGTGCACGACACGGCGGTGCTGCAGTACACCGGCGGCACCACTGGCCTGCCCAAGGGCGCCAGGCTGAGCCACGCCAACCTCCATGCCAACACCCTGCAGACCCGGCTCTGGTCGACCGAGGTCAGGCCCGGCGAGGACAAGCTGCTCGCCGTGCTGCCGCTGTTCCACGTCTTCGGCATGACGGCCATCATGAACTTCGGCCTGCAAAGCGGCACGGAGCTCGTGCTGCTGCCGCGATTCCGGACGAACGAGGTGCTGAAGGCGATCCAGCGCGAGCGGCCGTCCGTGTTCTTCGGTGTGCCGACGATCTACTCGGCGATCAACGGCCACAAGGAGCGCGAGAAGCACGATCTCTCGAGCCTGCGCTACTGCATCTCCGGCGGCGCGCCCCTGCCGCTCGAGGTCAAGCGGACCTTCGAGGCGGCAAGCGGCTGCATCCTGGTCGAGGGCTACGGCCTCACCGAGGCGGGCCCGGTCTGCACGATCAACCCGCTGGTCGATCCGAACAAGCCGGGCTCGGCCGGCCTGCCGATCCCGGGCACGGTCATCGAGATCGTCTCGCTCGACGACCCGGAGAAGATCCTGCCGCTGGGCGAGACGGGCGAGGTCTGCATCTCCGGCCCCCAGGTCATGGCCGGCTACTGGCGCCAGGACGCGGAGACGGAGAACGTGCTGCGCGACGGCCGGCTGCGCACCGGCGACGTCGGTTACCTGGACGAGGCCGGCTTCCTGTTCCTGATCGACCGCATCAAGGACCTGATCATCACCGGCGGCTACAACGTCTACCCGCGCATGGTCGAGGAAGCGATCTACCTGCACCCCGCGGTCGCCGAGGCCGCCGTTTGCGGCATCCCGGACAAGCACCACGGCGAAGTGGTGAAGGCCTTCGTCGTGCTGCGCGAGGGCGCGAAGCTGCAGGGCCTGGAGCTGCGCCAGTTCCTCAAGGACAAGGTGGCGCCCTTCGAGCTGCCGCGCCGTTTCGAGTTCCTGGACGAGATCCCCAAGACGGTCGTGGGCAAGCCGCTGCGCCGCGAGCTGGTGGCGCGGGAGTTGCGCCGCAAAGAGGCGAAGGCGCAGGATGACGCGGCCCCGGAACGGCCCCGCGTGCCCGCCCTGTCCGACTCATAGCCGAAGGAAACCCACCGCATGAGCGTCGAAGCCGTCACCGAGAGCATGCGCGCCCGCGCGCTCGACTTCGCCCCGCTGAACGCCCGGATCCTGTTCGAACTTGGCAACGAAGGCAGCGTCCTGGTCGACGCCACGGCCACGCCGCCGGCGCTCAGCAACGAGGCGGGCGAGGCCGACTGCACCATCAAGCTGTCGCTCGACGACATGCAGAAGCTCCTGGCCGGCACGCTCAACCCGACCTTCGCCTACACCTTGGGCAAGCTGAAGATCGAAGGCTCCATGGGCCTCGCCATGAAGCTCGCCGCGATGTTGGATGAGTAATGTTCCCTCTCCCTCTGAAGAGGGCGAGGGGATTTCGGCCGACCTACCAAGAACACTTTTCGGCAGCGCCATTGCCGGCGGCGCGGCGGCCATGATTTCTCTCTGCGTCCCTCGCTTCAGCCCGTCGGGCCGCCGCCGACCAGGTCGGCGAGGGTCGGGGCCCTGCCGATGCGCTGCCAGGCGCGTTCGCCGGGCTGCTGGCGGATGAACCACTCGTAGCCCTCGAAAAGCGACGCGTCCCAGGCCGCCACACCGGCCTTCCGCACGTCGCTGACCAGCGTGGTGTCCGACATCTCGACCGACAGCACGGCATGGCCCTCGCCCGCTTCGGTGCGGCACTCGGCCAGGCGCAGGGCGCCGGGCGGCACCTCGATGTCGAGCAACTGGGTGATCATGTAGAGCCCCCAGTCCTCGCAGTCGCCCTCGGCGATCCAGCGGAAGCCGCCCGGCGAGAGGCTGCGGATTCGCCGCCAGCTCGGCAGGCTCCAAACGTCGCCCGCCTTGTCCCTGACGTAGCGGAAATTGGCCTTCGCCGCACGATGCGCGGTGTCGATACGCTCCTCCCAACCCTGGCCAGCCGGCAGGGCAGCCGCCGCGACCCCCTCGAGGGAGAAAGCCACCTCGTCATCGATGCGCGTGGACAGAAACTTGGTGAACTGACGCGGCTCCGCTACGGAGCCGAAGCCCGGCATGCTCGGCATCGCTATCCTCCCCAAGGCCGCCGTCGACCGCGGTCGCGACTGAAGGGCGGAGAGCCTAGACCAGATTCGCAAGGAGGAGAATCGTCCCCGCTGGACTACTGGGGCGACGCGCCCATCAGGCGTCGTCGAAACCTTAGAAGCACTCTTCCGGCAGCGCCATGACCGGCTTCGCGCCGGCCATGATCGCGCTGAACAGACCGGAGCTCTGCGGCAGCACGCGCGTCATGTAGAAGCGCGCGGTGCCGAGCTTCGCCTGGTAGAAGGCGCCGTTCCCGGGCTCGTCGTGCGCGAGCGCGACCTTGACCGTGCGCGCCCACATGTAGGCCAGCGCGACCAGGCCGAAGAGCCGCAGGTAGTCGCTCGCCGCGGCACCGGCTTCCTCCGGGTCGCCCATGCCCTGCTGCGCGATCCAGGCCGTGGCCTGCTGCAGCCGGCCGAAGGCCTTGGCCAGGGGCATGACGAACTCGAGCATCTCCGGGTCGGCCTGGTTCTCCTCCAGGAAGGCTTGGACCGGGTGGAAGAAGCGGCGCAGCAGCCGGCCCATGTGCAGCGGCAGCTTGCGGCCGACCAGGTCGAGCGCCTGGATGCCGTTGGCGCCCTCGTAGATCTGCGCGATGCGCGCGTCGCGCACCAGCTGCTCCATGCCCCACTCGCGGATGTAGCCGTGTCCGCCGAAGACCTGGACGCCGAGGTTGGTGACCTCCGTGCCGAAATCCGTGAAACAGGCCTTGATGATCGGCGTCATCAGCGCGACCAGGTCCTCCGCCTCTTGGCGCTTGGCCGGATCGGGGTGGCGCTCGGCGACGTCCAGCGCCATGCCGATCCAGACCGCGAGCGCGCGCGCGCCCTCGTTGAGCGCGCGCATGGTCAAGAGGTTCTTGCGCACGTCGGGATGCACGATGATCGGGTCGGCCGGCTTGTCCGGATACGCGGCGCCCTTGAGCGCGCGGCCCTGCAGCCGCTCCTTGGCGTAGGCCGCGGCCGACTGATAGGCGGTCTCGGCCAGGCCCAGGCCCTGGATGCCGACCACCAGGCGCGCGGCGTTCATCATGGTGAACATGGTCTTCATGCCGCTGTGCGGCGCGCCGACCAGAAAGCCCTCGGCCTCGTCGAAGTTCATGACGCAGGTCGAGGAGGCGCGGATGCCCATCTTGTGCTCGATCGAGCCGCAGCTAACGCCGTTGCGCGGGCCCAGCGCGCCGTCGTCCTTCACCAGCCACTTGGGCACGAGGAACATGGAGATGCCCTTGGTGCCGGGCGGCGCGTCGGGCAGCTTGGCCAGCACCAGGTGCACGATGTTCTCGGTGAGGTCGTGCTCGCCGGCGGAGATGAAGATCTTGGTGCCGCTGATCTTGAAGCTGCCGTTGCCGTTGGGCAGCGCCTTGGTGCGGATCAGGCCGAGGTCGGTGCCGCAGTGCGGCTCGGTCAGGCACATGGTGCCCGACCAGGTGCCGTCGGTCAGCTTGGGCAGGTAAATGCGTTTCTGTTCCTCCGAGCCGTGCAGCTCCAGCGCCTGATAGGCGCCGTGGCTCAGGCCCGGGTACATGCCGAAGGAGAGGTTGGTCGAGCAGACCAGCTCGTCCACCGCGAACTGCAGGGTCTTGGGCAGGCCCTGGCCGCCGTAGTCCGGATCGCAGGCGAGCCCGGTCCAGCCGGCCGCGGTGAAGGCGTCGTAGGCCTCCTTGAAGCCGGCCGGCGTGCGCACCACGCCGTTCTCGAAGACGCAGCCCGCCTCGTCGCCCGGCTGGTTGAGCGGCAGCAGCTCCTTGACGCAGAACTTGGCGCCCTCCTCGAGCACAGCGTCGACCAGGTCGCGCGTCGCCTCCTCGTAGCCCGGCAGCTGCGCCACCGTGCCCTCGTAGTCGAGCAGCTCGTAGAGCAGGAAACGGTAGTCGTCGAGCGGCGCGCTGTAGGTGACCATGGTCTCAGTTCCGCAAAGGCTTGCCGGTCTCGAGGGTGTGCTCCATGCGCGCCAGCGTCGGCTCGGTGCGCACCAAGCGCATGAAGGCGGCGCGCTCCAGCGCCAGCACCGCGTCCTCGCCGACAGGTTCGGTGTGGTCGGCCTCGGGGCCGCCGGTCAGCACCTCGGCCAGCGCGTCGGCGACGACCATGTCGTGCGCGGTGGCGACGCCCTTGGCCTGCAGGTCGCGCACAGCGAAGGTCAGTGCCGCCTTGCCCGAGGGACCGGGCAGCGTCAGCTCGATCGGCGCGGGCGGTTCGTAGCCCTCGGCCAGCTCGAGCGCCTTGGCCTTGGCGTCGGCCAGCAGGCGCTCGCGGTTCATGGTGATGCCGTCGCCGGCCCGCAGGAAGCCTTTCTCGCGCGCCTCGAAGGCGGACTTGGCGACGTCGGCCATGCCGATGGTCTCGAAGGCAGTGGCGACCGGCGGCATGGGCCCGCGCGGCCGCTTCGGGTCGGCGGCGAGGCGGGCCAGCAGCTCCTTGCAGCCGCCCCAGGCCGGCACCACGCCGACCCCGGCCTCGACCAGCCCGACGTAGCTCTCGGCGTGGGCCTGCACCGCGTCGGCGTGCAGCAGGATCTCGCAGCCGCCGCCCAGCGCCAGGCCCGAGGGCGCGGCGACCACCGGGAAGGGCGCGCTCTTCAGCGCGGCGTAGGCCTTCTGGCCCTGCGCCACCATGTCCTCGATCATCGGCCACATCGCCGTGTTGGCGGCGAAGAGCGCGAGGCCCAGGTTGGCCCC
>JAAUYJ010072691.1_pt1 | contig 29751 bp, 40 predicted proteins | sample 7278031 | NCBI WGS metagenome assembly JAAUYJ01 (sample SAMN14350222, study PRJNA611818) | marine sediment metagenome | isolation source: surface marine sediment (1.8m) | place: French Polynesia: Moorea | collected 2018-08 | reverse complement strand
TCCTCTCTGGTTAGATCCATCAATGTCAAAGGCTGCAATCCTGCCACCTTCTAAGAACAGATACACTGTCAAATTAGGCTCACATTGCAGGAGCTTCATTGCAGTCTCAATGTCTGCTGGAAGCTCAATGAATTCTGCTGTGAATGGTGCAGGGTTCACCCCTTCCACTCGCTCCACTCCATTCAGTGTGGAGTTGTCTCCTCCTCCTGTGGTGATAGCAGCTCCAGCCTCAATAGTTGGATTCCCTCCAATCAATGGAGTCACCACAATCTTTGTGTCATCAGCTGCTCCTGTGAAAGCCTGCCAATCAGCCAGGACAGTGATGTCATTTGGAACAGTTGCACCAGGACCAAATTGTCCATCAGGTACAGAAAATCTTTGGAATGCCAGACGTTGAATCTGTCTCAGGTTTACGCCACAATCAAGGGCAGGAATAGTTGTCAATTCGGTAGGTAGTGGACATACACAATCAGCCATTTTCTTTTTGCTTTAAAGGTTAAAATATTGAAGTGAATTCTCTTCAAAGCATTCCCCTGGCTTTGCAAGTCAGTATCAAAAGTAAAAAAAGATTCTCAAAGTTGTGCAATGATCCTGATCAGCTCCTCCAATTTTTCTGGAGATAGATCTTCATGATCTGCACCTTGTCATCCAGGCCAGCTCCCTGGAAGTAAGGGATTGCCTCCACCAGGTATTCCTGAGTGCAGTCATCCAGGAAATCTGAAAAATCATCATAGGACATTTTCTCAAAGAGCTTCCTGTGAGCTCTGATGAAATTCTGGTTCTGTATGTGGATGGATCCCTGGGCTTTCTGATTAGCTTGGCCAGTCCTGTGGATCTCATTGAGGATCTCAATGTTCTTCACAATCTGGAGCTCCACCTCTTTCTGATCTTTCTGAGTCTGGTCCCTGAGCCTTTCCCAGCCAGCTCTCATTTTCTTATTGAGAAAGACCAGCCAAATGTCCAGAGCAATCATGATTCCCCAGGCTCCAATCATAACCACTAAGAAAGCCAGCTCTTCCATGTTCTCAAAGTTAGGAATAAGTGACCAGAGGATCAGCAGGGAGCAGCTCAAAAATTTCTCTCATCATGAAGGTCTCAATGACATCAGGGCTCTGGCCTCCCAGATATGGCTTCATCTGCTGCTTTGGAATCACCTGGAGCTTTCCATCATAGTCAGGCTTTGCTCTCTTGACTGCCTTCCTCTCAAAGATCAGCCTCTCCTTCAGGCTTTGCTTGTCATCATATCTCAGAGCAGCCACATGAGGAGGGATGTAATAGGATCCAGCTGTGACCTCATCAGAAGATCTGTAAAAGCATTGAGCCTTCAGATTGTTATAATTCTCTTTTTTGAATGGCCTGGCTCCATTGTGGAACTCTCTGGATCCTGGGATGAATCCATCCACAAAGGATCCCACTCCATCAGCATCAAATGTGATATCAGAATAAAGGACCCTGTGCCTGATGGCCATCTCTTTGATGGCAATGATCACCTCATTTCCTTTGGTCTTTGGGAGAGCTTTGAAATCAATTAACATCTTCCCCTGCCAGACCATGATCACCATCTTGTCAGAGCCCTTCATTGCAATATCTGTGGTGATGTATCTCCTGGATCTCAGGCTCTGTGCCTGGACAAATTCATTGGTGAAGATATCCATGAATCTGCTGTATGAATAGAGATCTCCTTTGCCCTCCTTCTTCTTCCAGTTTCCATGAAGGAGCCTGGACTTCTCATCCTCATCCTGGGCATTGAGGTTTCCCAAGTACTCTGGATTTTCCCTGAGCAGTGCCACATTCTGATAAATGTCTCCAGAGATAAATGAGAGGGATTTCACAAAATGTCCAGGATCCAGGCCAGATCTTTCCACCAGCTCCTGGAGAGAATGCCATCCCTTCTCAATGACCTCAGCTTTGGTGTCTCCCCAAATGAAATTGTCATTGTCTCTCATGAAGTATCTGATCAGTCCATTTTTGGCAGGATCTGGAAATCCATCTTCCATGATCCACCAATCCACCAGCTCTGCCACAAAGGAATCAGGATCTGGATTGCAAGTGGCTCTCACATAGGGAAGGATCCCAGCTGTGGATCTGTTCCTGGAGAGCATAAAGAAGAACATTTTTTTGGTGAACTGAGTGAGCTCATCAAAGCCAATCAATGGGATCTCTGAGCCCTGCCAGTCAATCAGGTTCTTCTCATATTCCATGTGACTAAATTTGATTTTGGATCCTGCTGGGAAGAGCCACTCCAAAGATGTCTCTCTGGGAGCTGCACCTGGGAATCCCTCAAAGAGTTTCACTGAGCTGTCCCAAAGGCCTCCCTCAGCTCTGATCTGTGGGACCGTCCTCCTGAAGATCACTGCACCAAAGCCTCTCCTCTGGACATTCCTGAGGGCCTCCATGAGCAGAGCAAATGTCTTTCCCACTCCAGCTGCTCCTCCTCCAATGAGGATGTCTGCTGGGCATCTGAGAGCTTCTGATTGATATCCCTCCTGAGGATTAATGTGGTTTTTCTTCCTGGCCATTTAGAGGGAGTTTGTCTCTTCCATTGTCAGGGATGTGGTAGATGTTGATGCTGCCTCCAATCTCACCTTCATGAGAGATGTCCAGCTTGTCTCCATACTTTTTGGGCTTCATCTTTCCAGCTGTCCATTGCAGAGCTTGGATGGCCACTCTCCCAGCTGCTGGATCCACCTTCCCCTTGATCACTCTCCTGGCAATGTCCAGGATGGACTCAGAGTGCAGATCTGCCTGGTCCTCTCTCGCCTGCGTGTAGTAGTCCAGAAAGGTTTCATCAAATGTGGTGCTGTTTGGATTCAGCCAGGAATAGATGGTCTGTCTGGCTGGGAGCTCAATCTCCTGCTTCTTCAGGATCTTTCTCAGTGACTCCCCTTCCCACAGTCTGGTGATGATGTGGGCTTTCATGGTTTTCAGGTCAGTGTCTTTCCAGGTCTTTGGCATTGTTTCAGGGTTTCATTTGTATGGTGTCCAGGATCCTGAGATCTTTGAGGATTGCCCAGGTTGTCTCTTCAGTCATCCTGTCATTCTGGTCCAGAATAAAGATGAGGACTTTCCCTGCTTTGGCCTTCTGCTTCACCAGGGCTCCTCTGACTCCTTCTGCTGTCCGAACTATGAAGTGACTGATCATTGTATCAAAGATAATTAAAAACCCTCCAGATCTCTCCAGAGGGCTCCAGGATCCTGTTTGAAATCTACACAGCCAATGGTCAGGATCCTATTTTTTAGGCTTGGGCTTTTTATAGAGTTGCCTGGCTCTCCACCACAGGGAGATCCCATGAATCAGATTGTAGGCCAGGAAGCTCACCAGGAGGATCCAGATTGCCAGATCCCACCAGATTGTGATCAGGATCCCAATGGCCAAAAAGAGCACATTGATCCATCTGTAAATCATCACCCTTCTGTCCCAGGATCTCTCAATGTCAAAGTCATCTTTCCTGACCAGGTTCACAATCTCCTCAATCTCATAGTCATCCAGGAGAAGGAGATGCTTCTTCTTCATGAATTGAAAGAATTCATTTCTGGCTCTCGGTCTCATGTCCTGGCTCTTAAGGTTCTCCTTATTTTAACGTGCTTCTGAAATTCCTCCAGGGCCTGGACAGCTTTGATCTGGTCCTGAGTGATATCAGGATCACATGGTGTCTCAGCAATCACTTTGGCCTGGAGCCTGCTCAGTTCTTTGTAGTATTCCAGTTCTTCCATTTCCGTCTCAGTTTTTCAGTCTTTGTGTGGTCCATAGGAGCTCCGCTTGTGGAGCCTGTCTTTGAGCTCATCCATCATCTCAAAGAATTTCTCCTGGACAAAGATGTCATCTTTCATCTTCTTTCCAAAGAGTCTCAGGACAAAATCAATGATTGAATATCTCAGATACCTTCCCAGCAGGAATCCCAGGACCAACATCACAAAGAGCTGCATCTCAATTCCCATCCTTCTCCAGCTGAGGTCCTGGTCCTTCTCCTTTGGCTTCTTCCACTGCTGGCTCCTTAATGCCAGGCTGTGGATTCACTGCCACTCCAATGGCCATGAATTGGACCCTCTGCTCTTCACTCTTCCATCTGAAGTCCAGCAGCAGAATCATTCTGGTGTCCTCATCTGCATCCTTCACCTGGAAGATGTCTCCATTTTCCACTGAAGGAACTCTGAAGTCTTCAGGGTTCTGGAAGAGGAGCTCTCCTGTGAAATAGACCACAGGGACATCCTGATTGATCTGGTCCACCTGTGTGATCTGCCAGCCTGGGACATGGCTTCTGAAATCCCAATGAAGGCCTTTGCCTGTTCTGTCTGCCTGCATCTGTTTGATGTATTGAACCACATCCTGATTTGTACAGGTTTTCACATCCAGGGATCTTTCCCTGTCAATAAATTCACTTTTTTTCATAAGTCTAATTTTAGGTTTGAATTTCTCTTGATATTTGCTTCTCTCTCCTGGGCTCTCTGGATCCTCAGGTGATCCTTCCTGAACTCCTTTGCATCATCTGAATAGACATCAAAGTGCTGGAAGAGTTTGCTTTGCTTCATGTCCTGGAGCTCATCAGGGCTGGCATTTAAAAAGGCAATGATTTCTGTCAGTCTTCCCATATCAAAACAATCTTGTCTCATCCAGTTCATCATCCACTCTCTTCTCCAGGGCCTTTGATTTCTTCAGGGCATCCTGGCTCCTTGTCTTGAAATATCTCCTCTGCTCAGTTCTCATCTGCTTCACCAGGTGTCTGAATTCATCCTCATCCATTTGGATCCTCTGTGTCTCAGTCATCATGTCCTGCCAATTTTCTCATTTCATTCACTGTCATTTCTGCCAGCCCAATCACATGAGCAGAGAAAAAGTCCCAGGGATCTCCTGGCCAGTCAATGTCCAAAACAAAGTAAAAGATATGAGATCCATCCTCTGCTTCCATTTTGATGAAGTCCCCTGCTTTGATCCTCTTTCCTCCTATAAGTCCATGAGATCCATTGATGCCAGTCACCCTGTGGATGTGCATCTTCTCTCCCACTTTTGTGCTGCTGGTTATTGCATGGCCCCAGCTGGACCAGGTGTGATCATAGATGATGCAGCTGGGCTTCAGCATCTTGTCAATATACCTGGAGAGCTGCTTCTCTGAGATAGTCCTCCAGTCAGGCTGCTTTTGCCTTAAAAAGAATTGATTGAAGAGCTTCATAGGTTGTATGCATTTTTCATCTTCATGTAATTCAGCAGCTCTGCAATCAGAGCATTCTGGAAGGCCCTGGTCTCATCATCATGGCCAGTCTTCATGTGGACCATCTCCTCAATGATGATAGAGGCAATCCAATCCTTTCCTTTGTCAAAGGCATCCACATCAATCAGGATGGTCTCCTCTTGATAGGATCCATGAATTTTCTTCTCAGTGAATCTCACAATATCCACCTGATATGGGATCTCAAATCCGCACTCCTCAAAAAAGGCCATCACTGCCTTCAGGATCTCCAGGTGCAATGGAGCTGGCTGAGTGGTAGTGTAGAGCTCCCCAATTGCAGAGCTCTGGAACTTCTTTGACTTGACCTTCTTTCCAAACTTGGCTGTCAGGTCCTCATAAAGCCTGGCAGGGACCAGGTAAGTCAGAGGCCTCTCTTCATCATCCAGATATCCACTCATGGAGAAGGGACAGATCTTGAATCCCTCCAGGCACTCTCCCCACTCTTCAGACAGATCATCTGCATAGGAGCTCACAAAGGGATCATCCAGGGATCTCTCCAGCCACTTCTGCTCATTGATGGTCTCCAGGATCTTCCTGATCACCATCTTGTTTGTGCATTTATACAGCATCCTCCACATCAGCTGAGGGAGCTTCCAGGAGTATTTCACCACTCTGTCCTCAGTGATCTCAATCTGATTGAAATCATAATCGAACATTGAAGCCTGCTTTGTCTCAAAGCACTTGATTCCCTTCCTGAAGACTCCAGCCTGGTTTGACTGCTTCTGATAGATCTTCCCCAGGTGACATTCAAAAAGGATCCTCCTGTCTTGTGCAAAGTAGTCTCCCACATTCATCAGGAATTCCCTGATGGGATCATTGACCTCAATGAGGATGTGTGTGTCCTGTGGCTCCAGTTCCTCCAATCTTAGCTTCCTCTGGAAGGTTCCAAAGAAAGTGAGGCCTTCATCCACTGCATTTGAATAGAGCTCTCTGAGAGCCTGCCAGAGGCTCCAGTGGTGTCCCATTTCTGTGGTGATGGATGTCTCCTGGCCATCAATGGTGATGAGGTCAAAAGCAAAGTCCTTTTTCTTGCTGTCCTGGAGTGTCACAGGTTTGGTTGAAAATGGGATCTCCTGGTGTCCTGAGTAGACCCTGAAGGAGATCTCATTTCTCATCAGATAGGCCAGAGCATATTTGTTGCCAGATCCGAACATTCCAATCTTTGTCTGGTCAGATCTTTTGGTGCTGGCTCCAATGAGAGAGAAGGCCTCTTTCTGGACCTTCCCTGAATTACTGATTCTTAAAATTTCTGTCATTGATTCTCTGAGTTTGTATGATTTTCAAATTTACTCTTTTTTTGGATTCAGGATCCCTCCTGGATTTCTGATCTCCTCCAGCAGCTTCTCCCTGTCTTCAGGACTGAGCTCATCCAGCCTGGCCTGCATCTCTTTCACTGCTTTGTCAGTCTCCTCATCAATCTCCTGCTGTGCTACATCAGAGGCCTTTCCCAGCTTTTCCTGGCCCACAGTGGACTTTGATTCAGTCAGGAACTGGAAGACATCACAATGGATCTCTGTGATCTTTCTTTCCACTCCATTGGAGTCAGTGTATTTCCTGTATTTGATAGGGCCTTCCACATACATCTGAGATCCTTTTTTCATGTGCTTTGCCACCAGCTCTGCAATCCCTTTATGAAAGATTACAGTGTGCCACTGAGTCTGCTCATGGATCTCTCCAGTGTCTTTGTTGGTCCAGCTGGAAGAGGTTGCAATTGAGACCCTCCCCTGGACTCCACCTGAGTCAAAAAATGTGAGCTTTATATCATCTCCCAGGTGTCCGATCAGTTGTGCTTTGTTTATTGATTTCATGATAATCTGGTGTTAAGTGAATTCTCTTTTGTCAGGATCTCTCCAGGTCTGGCTCCTGGGACCTCTTTGAAGGTGCTCAATTGAGCCTCCAGTTCCATTCTCTCCTCATTGGATCTCCCAATCTTTTGCTCATAGTCGTGAGTGATCCTTTCTTCCAGGGTTCTCAGGACTTGTCTTTGCTCTTGTGGCTTTCTTTGGAGGAGGTAAGCTGTGACCTCATCCAGCCATTGTTGGATATCATCATGCATAATTTCTAATTGTTTATAAGGTGTTAATAACTGTATTTTTATAGATTGTGCTTCTTCAGGATCTCAGCCTTCTGATTGGCCTTTTCAATGTCCAGGTCATTGATCCATTTGATCATCCTGGCCAGCCTCTGAAATGCTGGATCTGTATTTGCCAGATCTCCTCTGACAATGCTCCTGAGATATCCCTTTGTGACTTTGAACTGTCTGGACATCTCCTCCCAATCCTCTGGCCTGAGTGTGCTGGCCAGCTGCTGGAGTCTCTTGTTTCTCTCCTGGAATTTGTGGAGAGGAATGTATGTGATTCTCATGATGTTCTTTGTTGGTTATAAATACAGAATCCAATTCACTCCTCACATTTTTCCAGGATCTCCCACCAGGTCTGAGCAGGGATCAGGACATCTCCATGCCAGGTCTCAGGATCTCCATTCCACAGACCTCTCTGAATGAGCTCCATGTGCCAATCTGCCTGAGTTCCTTTGTAATCCTCAGGAGGGATGGCTGAGATCAGATCATCATCATTTACCAGGACTTCCTCAAATTGCTCCTCAGGAAATATGGATCCTTCCAGGTAGTCTCTTATTGGTATGTAGTTTCCATCTGGACAGCAGGCCTGGAATTCCTTTGGAATAGGATCCACATTCAAATGGCCACAGCCTTTGCAGACTTTGAGTTCTTTGATCTTATATCTTTTTCCCATCGTGAATTTTTGAAAGTTGATATTTAGCAGAGAGCTCTGGATTGTTCTCCAGTTCCAGATTGTGCTCCAGGCAGCATGGCCTCCAGAATTTCTCATCCAGATAGAGATCTCCAGATCTCCCTTTGATGTGCTCAATGGTAGTGGCTTTCTTTCCACAGCCACCAATAAAGCAGATCTGATTCTCAGGCCTGGCCAGGAACTCCTTCCTCTTCTTCAGGTACTTTGGATTTTCCTTCTTTCTCCTGGTAGAGAAATGAGGGATCCTGGGCCTGGGCTTTTTCTCCTTCTTTGATTGTATGGCCACAGCACAGGAGAAGGAGCAGGCCACTTCAGTGCTGCTCCATTTAGGGACAAACTCCTTCCCACAGTGTCTGCATTTCTTTGGCTTATCCTTCTGCACCAGCTGGCTCTTTGCGTGGTCTTCCAGGTCCTCTCTTTGGAGCCTGCTGATTGGCCTCATCAAAAAGCTCCAATTGGGCCTTCTTATCCTTGATTAGGTATTCCCAGGCTTCATCACAGATCTGCTCCCACAGGGCCTCTGCCTGCTTCTCTGAGCCTAATTTGTCAGAACTGAAGACAATCCTGGGAGAGTTGATGGCTGAGTTTCCATCCATTTTGTTCTTCTCCTTTCCAGAGATGATGATCCCCTTCATCTGGTCCTGGCCAGATAGTGAGATCCCTGTGACCTCAGTCTCATTCACTTTGTCCAGCATCACATCTCTGACCTTCTCCAGCTGGCCACCTTTGAGATATTTGCTGGCCTCCTCATAGATGTCCCACTTTCCCAGGGACCTCATCAGGATCTCTTTGAATGCATCCCTGGCCATCAGGAATTCTGGATGAGGGACCACAGATCTCTTGACATTGATCACCAGATCTGTCTTCTTTCCTGCCTGACTTTCCTTTGTGGAGTAGTCTGCCTCCACTCCCTCCTTTGATACTTTGATTTTTTTGAGCACAAAGTCTGCTCTCTTGATTTCCTTCATAATGAAATATTTGATTTATAGCTGTGATTGGGATCCTCCTCCCTGGAGAGCTGTTCCCCAGGATAAGGCACAGGCCAGTCCAAAGCCTGGACAGCCCAAATGATGCAGAGATCACAGAATTCTCTCATCATCTTTTTTGTCACTTCAGTCTCTCCCTTTCTCAGGGTGTGTGGTTCTCTGATCCAGGTATCTGTCTCAGGATCCCTGGTCTCTTTGTAAAGGAATTTCAGCCTGAGATCTGTGTCCACTTCTTCCAGGGATTTGATCTCACCAGCTGCTCTCCAGGCTTTCTGGATCTCTTTGACAATTACAGCAAAGTAATATTTCCGCATGGCCTCAGAGAATGGCCACTGCCTCTCCCTGATTCTAAGCTCCACAGAGGTCCTCAAAAGAGGTCCCTGGAGCTTGGCCTTCAGATCATCCTGATTGTAGATCTGGAGCTTTCCCTCAGCATCTACATGGCCAAAAGTGGTGAAGGTTTTACTCCCATTCATCTCTGATCCTCACTTGTGTCCTGGATTCATAATCACATGAGGGATTGTGGCATCTCTCCACATCATAATCCTGGCCAAATTCTTTTTCAGAATATCTCTCCAGATCACATCCACATTGTGGACAGTCCAGATCTGAGGAGAGAAAAATGCACTCTCCCAGGAGCCTGGCCATTTCTGGTGTGTATTCAGCAAAGACCATAAAAGTGAGGACAGAAAGTGCATCTGATTTTTTGTCCTCTTCCAGGACCTCCAGGATGGTTTTCCCAGCGTGGTCCCTATCGTCTCCAAATAGTTCTCCATCATCTCCCTGGAGGAAGATCTCCTCTTCAATTTTGCTGGGATCCATCCCTGAGATCTTTACTAATTTGAGGAAGTTCTCCTCATGTGCAATTGTGATAAATTCCATGTTTCCGAGATTTATTTATTAGTGATTTTTAAACGTCTTCTGATCAGTGTCCAGAGGATCTGCCAATGATGATATTTGACATTCCCATTTTTGTCCCAGGACCAGGCCCAATCTTTGAGTCCCTGGGAAGTTGCTGCTGGATATTTTCTACCTCTGACAGCTGCTCCAAATTGATTCCAGATCTCAATCATCTGTGACAGATTTTTTGGCAGCCAGATCCTCCAGGATGGCCTCCATTGTGAATTCTGAAATCTTTGTGAGAAGCAGCTTTGATTGATAGGATCTTTTGCTGCTGGCTTGATAGTCACTCATGGCTGATCTGAGAATGTTCAGCTCATCTTTGGTGAGTGGCACTGACTTAATAATCATCTGATTTTGTGGTTTGTATGAGGGTTAAAAATAAGCAAAATAATTCTAATCTGTGAAGAGTTCTTTTTGCTCTGTGAATGGTATTCCCAGGATCTCCAATTCCAGGCAGTGAGCTCCTCTCTTCCACCTGAGATCCAGCTGGTCAATATACCTCACAGAATCATCATGGATGCAGCTGAGAGTTTTGATCTGATATCCCTTCTCCCAGGCTCTCTGGAGCTGCTTATCAGTGGGAGTCTTCATCAGATCCAGGATGACCTTCAGCCAGAAGCTGGCTTTGTTGTCCAGATCCAATGTGTCCTGAGGGTGATGATAGGTCAGAGTGATCCTGGCCTTCTGCATTTTTGGGATCCCCTGGAGATAGGGCAGGATCCAATCCTTTGCAAAGTTCATGATCCTTCTCCTGACATGATAATCTGTGGCCTCATAGTAGGCATTCGCTGTCAGATATGTGGTCCTGTGAGTGATCACTTTGCCTGACTTTTTATCCACCTTTGGAGTCCTGAGCTTTGTCACCATTTTGCTCACTGGATCCTGGATGATCAGGTGAGCCATTTTTGTGAATTCTGTCATGATTTTTCTGAATTACTTTGGCCCAATATTTGGCCGTTTTATGGACTGGATCCATCAGCTGATTTCCAGTCAGTGCATAGGCATTGGATATCGGTTTCTGATATCTCTTCTTTTTGCCGTTGTTATCTACTTCAATGTACCATGTGGCTCCAGCTCTCACTGGATAGATCTTCACTCCATTAGCAATGCAGAAGCTCAGATCTGTGTCATTGGGCTGTCTCTTTCTCATCAAAAGGGCTGGTCATCTGTCAGTCCATCATAGCTCTCCCTGAAGGGATCCACCTTGTCCTTCAAGTTCTCAAATTTAGTGAACTCAGCTGTGAAGCTCATCCTGTTCCTGGCCAGTCCTCCGTTCCTATTTTTGGCCACAATGTACTCAGCCTCATCTGTGCAGCTGGCCTGGCCATAATCATCCCAGGTGTCCTGGTTGTAATATTCAGGCCTGTATAAAAACATGACCACATCAGCATCCTGCTCAATGGCTCCAGACTCTCTGAGATCTGACAGCTGAGGTCTCTTTGTGGATCTGTTCTCCACAGATCTGGAGAGCTGTGAGAGTGCAATGATTGGAATCTGGAGCTCTCCTGCCAGGAGCTTCAATCCCCTGGAGATTTTTGAGATCTCCTGCTCCCTGGATTTCTCAGATCCAGACATCAATTGGAGATAGTCCAGGATCAGGATCTGGATCTTATGATTGGCCTTCATCTTTTTGGCCTTCAGTCTGAGCTTGTCAATTGTGCTGATATTGGAATCCTCAATGAAGATTGGCAGATCCATCACCAGGCCTCTGACCTTGTTCACCTTTTTGAGATCCTGAGGATCCAGTCCTTTAGTGATGAATTTGGATCCATCCACCTCAGCCTCTATGGAGAGGATCCTGGAAGTCAGGACCTTCCTGTCCATCTCCAGGGAGAAGATCCCCACAGGGATCCCCAGCTTTGCAGGATGGATGGCACTGGCCAGGGCAAAAGCAGTCTTTCCCATTCCTGGTCTGGCAGCCAAAATGATGAGCTCTCCATTTCTCCAGCCTCCCATCCTCTCTGTGAGCTTATCAATTGGAGTGTCAATGCCAGGCTTTATCTCTCCTTCATAGATCTTCAGAGCATTGACAATGACCTCATCCACCACTTCCTGGACAGGGACCTCTTTCCCCTGGAAAAGATCATCTGAGATCTGATTCATCTGAGAGTAGATGGAGTCAATGATATCAAAGACATCAATGCTGTCATCATAGCCTTCATTCATTGCTTCAGATCCTACCTTGATGATCATCCTGGCCAGGTACTTCTGGACAATGATCCTGGAGTGATATTCTATGTGAGCAGATCCAGCCACCTTTTGAGTGAGTCCAATGAGATAGAAGTCTCCTCCCACCATCTCCAGCTCCTTCTTCTCTTTGAGTTTGTGAGATACTGTCAGGAGGTCAATGGGTTCCTTCAGGTGAAAGAGATCCAGGGCTGCCTGGTAGATCTTCATGTGTGCATCTTTGTAGAAATGCTCTGGCCTGAGAAAATCAATCACCAGGTCCAGGCCTTTTTCATCTGCCATCACAGCTCCCAGGACTACCTCTTCCAGGTCCACTGCCTGAGGAGGGATCTTCCCCTTCTCCAGGTTGATAATTGCTGAGGGCTCTTTCATCTGATTGGGATATTTGTGGAGGACTTCTGAGCTCTCTTCAGCTTGACCAGGGATCCTGCATTGATATCATCATTCATGAACTTTCTCAGATAAGCCATCCAGCCCAGCTCTGTGGTCATCTTTCCTGAGGTCTCACTCCAGTCTTCAATCTCCTGAAGATAGTGGCTCAGATCTGCTCCCCTGTATCTCTCCACCAGCTCAGGGTTCTTCATGAGATAGGCCCTGGCATTTTCAATCTGTCTCAGTGGGCTGTTTTTGAATTTGCATTTGAGATCCTTTGGCTGCTTTGCCTGGACATCTCCTGGAGCAAAGAGCTCCCTGGTCACTCTCACCAGGTACTTGTCAATCCTGTCTTTGAATTTGATGAGCTTCTCCACTTCCTTCAGCTGATCTGATGTGGATCCAAATGTCTCAGCCAGGTCATTCAGTAGTTTGTTGTGATTCATTCCGTTTCTGTTTGTATGTTCTTCTGAATTTTCTGATGGTCTTTGGGATCTGATTCCATCCCAGGCAGTGAGCAAATGGAATGCCAGTCTCCAGCATCTTTGAGAATTGCCTGGTCATTGGATCCACCCTCATCCACTTCTCTCTGACATCAATGAGAAAAATGGCTCTTCCTCCCTGGTAGATCACCAGGTCAATCATGACCCATTTCTTTGAATTTTGCAGAGAGACTCTTTGATGAAGTTTGACCTGATATCCAATTCCCTGGATCTGCTTCTGAATGTTTCTGATGATATTCTCTTTGTCTCTCATTCTCTTTATTGATTAGGAGATGAGCTGTCCTGGAAAGCCCCACCCCTCCTGGACAAAGATTTTGTCAGGATCTGTGAGGTCTTTTTTGATCAGTGTGAATCACTGCCTATCAGCCCCAATCCTGAGAAGAGGGCACAAAAAAAGATCCCTCTTTGGCTCTCAGGTCTCGGACTCCTATGAATGCTATTGAAAGGGATCTAATATTGTTGAAGCCAAAAATAACATTTTCAAAAGTCCGAGATCCCAAAAGAAAGGAATCTTTTAAACAAATCAAAAAGGAGTTATTAACAATTAGAGCTCCGCTTCAGGGAGGTTTAGATTCTGAGCTTTGATGTAGACATCATGCCAGTGATCAATTTTGTCCTGTTCAGATCCGTTCTCAATTGCGTCTCCCAGGAGCTCCACAGCTCCAATGAAATTCTCTTTTCTGCTCATCGTTTTATGGTTTAAAGTTTCCTGAAATTTACGCAAAAAAAAAGGAGGCTCAATGGCCTCCCTTTAATCAGGTCTCTGTTGTCCCAGGAGGGAAGTCTGGATCCTCCTGGTTCTCCTCTCCAGCAAAGTGCAGGATCATAGCTGCTGCCATGTCCTTTGTGATCTTTGCTCCCCAATCCACAACAATCCCAATGTCAGTCTCTTCATGATGACCTGGGACCTGTGAGATCCTGATTGATCTTTTGCCTTCTGCATTTTCACAGAGGGCAATCCCTATGGATCCAAATTTGTTTGTGACCCACAGGATCTGCTTCATCTGTAAACTCATGATAATTCCTTTTTAACGGTTTCCATTTCTAAAGTCTCCTGAAGCATTTTCTGGCCACTCTCCAGGCCTTTCATGATCTTTTGGATGTCTGCTTCAGTTGGATAAATTCTGGCCACAAATAGAGCCTGTTTGAAGTTTGGATTGTAACTCACATAATCACACCAGGATCTTCCTGTCACCACTGCATTGAATTTGCACTGCCAGACCTCTCCAGTGTCAATCTTTGCTGTGGTCAAAAGAGCCAGGTGTTTCTTGTCATTCTTTGCTTTGATCTCAATCAGGCCATCTTCATTGACCAGGCCATCAGGAGAGCAGCCGATCCATTGACCCCAGGAAACAAATCCCACTTCCTGGACCTCCACCTTCTTCTCAAATTCATAGGTGAGCCTGGCTGCATCCTCCAGCTCTCTCCCTCTTTCCATGTCTGGTCCATCATATTTGTCCAGCTCTCTGTCATTATACCAGGCAATCTCTTCCAGGACCAGATCCAGGATGAGAGTCTTCAGGCCTGCTCCATTTGCTGCAATTGCCTGAGCATTGGATCCAGTGAGCCTGCACCTTCTTAGATCATACCAGCCTGGAGATCTCTGCTCCAGGTCCTCAAATATCTGTCTCTTCTTTGGGAATTTTATCTCACTCATGATGCCATCTCTTTTTTGATTTCCTTCTTCCTGGCTCCCAGCATTGCCATCAGTGCAGGCTGGTTTTCTGTGGTCTCTTTGTGCTCCACATAGATCTCCTGAAGCTCATCAAGAGTCCCAGCATTCTCAATCTGAGTCTGGACATCTGGCTCCAGTCCCACCTTCTCCAGGTCATTCTCTTCATTGTCCACTTTGTCCAGCTCTCCAGTGATATCATTGAAGTGCATTTTGCAGGATCTCTTCATCATGGACTTCAGGATCATCCTGTCCAGCCAGGCTGTCCAGATTGCCTGAGTCTTTGCCACAGATCTGATCTTTGTGATGTCATCCATGTTCAGGACTTCCAGGAACTGGCCTCTCCTGTTTTTGATCACCATGTAAGCTCCCACAATCTCTCTGCCCTTCACAAAGGGATCTCCCATGATGTGAGTATATTGGACCACTCCTGAATCCTTTTTGAAGGAATAGGAGTCACCGCTGTGGACCAGCTGAATGTCAAAGGTGCTCTCTGGATATTTGCCCAGGAGCTGGTTCTTATAGGCCTGATATGTGAAAGTCACAATCAGCTTCTTCCTGTATGTGAGAATGATTTGCTCTCCATCAATCCACAGTCCAGATCTCTCAAAGGTTCTGATCATGGCATTGATGATGTCCTGGTCCTGGACATATTTCATCCAGGCATTTTTTGGAGCTCCGCTTTTGTCGGTCTCCTTCTCCAGATCCTGGAGATACTTCACCAGGATTTCCACCTGGTTCTGAGGGACCTCTCTCTTCAGGAGATCCTCTGTGATTTTCTGATAATTCATTTGTATAAAATTAAGATTAGACAATAGGTGAAGGATCCACAGGCAATGGCCATGAGGATCACTTGAATGATAATTTCTTTGAAGGTCCAGCCCAGGGAGATCCTGGGCCTCTTCTGATTTGTTTGCATGACGTTATAAATTTATGAAATTAAATGGACAATCTCAGCTGCCTGGCTTGAATTGTAAGCCTTGACCCTGAGCTTCTCCCAGCCTTTCTGAGAGACTTTCAGGGAGTATCTGGCCCGAACATTGGCCACCGCTTTTTTGAGCTGTGGTGAGCTCCCAAAGTACCACCTGGCAGATCCTGACTTGTGACAGAAGATCCCAGCTTTGGTCCTCCTGATGAAGGAGATCCCTGTGGTCATAGTGCTGTGATCTGTGAAACCGAAATAGGGAGCATTGGCATAGATCGTAAAATATGCCACTCTGCTCCCTGGTCTCTTCTCCAGATCTTTGGTCAGATCCAGCTGTCTCATTTCCTGGCAGGATCTGTGAGATCTCTCAGAGTCTCCATGTTGAACTCCTGCCTAGCTTCATTGATCAGGATCCTGTTGGTCTCCTGGAGCTCATCCAGCAGACAGTCCAGATCCTCCAGCTTCTCACTGGCCAGCCCTATGCAGTACAGTCTCTGATTCTTAAACCAATGAGGATATTTCTGAAGATCCTCCTGGTCAAATAGTGGAGATCCATCAGGAGCTTTGTCCTCTGGATCCATTCCTTTCATTTCTAAATAGAGGTACTCCCCCTCCAGGATGACCTGGTGAGTGGAGATCTCTTTGACAACTTGATTTTGATTTTTCATTTGTATGACTTTAGATTAAAATTTTGCTTTGCACTTGGAGCAGAGGATCTCTGGCTGGTCCTCCAGGATCTCCAGGAATCTCTCTCTGCTCACTGTCTCATAGTTCCTCTGCTGATAAACCATCCTTTGGCAGGCTGCATCATACAGAGTCCCATCTTTGACTAAATGGATCTTACTCATGATTAGGCCTTTGCTTCCTTATTAGCTTTGTAGTCCAGGATCCTGTCAAAAAAGTTGCAGGCCTGGTGATAGGTTTCCCTGGTGAATTCATTGTTCACCTGAGTCTTTCCCTTAATGATGTGCAGGCTGGAGCAGTAGATCAAATGATCAGCCACCAGCTCAGGCATCTCATCCAGTGTGTAGGTTGTCTCATCATCTGAGATGTCATTGAAGTGAATGCACCATTCCTCCAGGAAAGCCAGGACATCCTTTTTGCTCCACATCTTTCCCTCCTCTTTCACAGCTTTGTGAATGATTGCTCTGGCCATTCCTTTTGGATTAATGGCTTTTGTTGGTCTGAGTGTCTGATTCGATGAATTGAAAATGTAATACATAATATCTGATTTTGTTTGTTTGACTTCTCTAAATAACGGAGAAAGATCCAATTAATTGCATTTTAACATCTTACAGGTCAATTGGCCGAGAATCGGATCAGTTGAACGATGAAATCAGGATCCTATTTTCACCCCTTGCAAGTGGGCGAATTTTCGCCCCGTTGATCGGACAAAAAGAAGGGAGCCATCCATCAGACAGCTCCCAGGTCATACAAACGAAATCAGACCAGGCAGGATGCCTGGTGAGAATCGTTTTCAAATATAGGTCAAAAGATCTTCAATCCCAGGCCTGCCTGGAGGATTATTGGTCCACCCTGGAAAGGATCCACTGTGAATGTGATCAGTGTCCTCCTCCTGGCCAGGGCCAATCCTCCAAAGACTCCAGAGAGCTCTTCCCTGTTTCCAGAGATATTTGTGTATGCATAGAGCCCCCAGGCTTTTTTCTTCTTCTCAATCTCCAGCTGCTCATTGGTGAGATCCTGGACCTTCTGAAAGGATCCTGTGAGTTGATCCTGGAGCTCCTGGATCCTCTTCAGAGATTTCTGGTATCTGATGGCCACCATCTCCAGAGAGTCGCTGAGAGAGCCTAATTCTACCCTGAGGCTGTCAATCTTCCTGGAGAGCCTTTCCTCATTCAGGATGATCTTTGCTACATCAATGGTCTTCTCTTTATCCAGGAGGACTGTCTCATTCTGGTAATTGATAACTGCTTTCTGAGATGATGCCAGCTGAAGTGACAAAATCAAGATCAAGGTCAGGACGGTTCTCATAATATTTCAGGATTTGATTCAGCTTCTTTGTCTGCTTCTGGAGCTCAATGACTTCTTCCTGGAGAGAGGCTTCCTGGATCTCCATCAGATTCAAAATGGAGTCCTGCTTCTTTCCCTCATCCTCTTTCACCTTTTTGATCTCCTTCACCCTCTCCTCCTGGAGAGCTTCAATCTCAGCTGATTTTATCATGTGATAATAGATAAAAATCCCAGCCAGCAGGATCAGCAGATAAATCAGGATTTTGGTCTTCCAATTCACAGGTAAAATGTTTACATTCATTTTAAGGCTATTTTTAGGCCCTCAGACAGCCGATCTCTGAGGCCATGAGTTAGGAGTCATTATCTCCGAGATCTCCCAGGAAACGCAAAACGGGTCAGTGATCTGAGGATCTTAGCATTTAATCGAGTGGTCACTTCTTAGAAAATTGATCAAAAAACAGGTTTTTATTGTCATCAATTTCCTTCTGCTGCCTGGCATCCAGATCCTTCTGCTCCTGATTTTTTCTCATCCAGTCTGTCCTCAATCCTCCCACTTCCTGCTTCACCAGGTTGTCAGTGTATGCTTTGACAATGACTTCCTTTGCATTCATCTCAGCCTGGAGCATGGCAGCCCTGGCCTTTGCATCATCTTCCAATTTGTCAATCTTTTGGACCAGGGCATCAATCCTCTCTTTGTTCGCTGATGTGACCAGATCCTGGATCCTGCTCTGATGATAGAATGTGGTTGCTGCAAATGTGGCTGAGATGACAAAGCCCACAATAACCACTGCCTGGCGATTGGTCAGAAGGATCTTTTTGTTTTCAATGGTTTGATCAGGCATCAGAATTCTTTTATCAGGCAATAGGAGATCCTGTCCTGGTTTTTGGTGAGATCTAATATCCTGTAATAATCAGCAACAATGTTGGCCACCTGGCATCCCACAGACCAGCCTCCAATCAGTTTCCTCCAAAAGCTCTGATTCACCCCATAGATCACAGTGTGAAAGTTGATCCCAATGATTCCTGAATGGACCTGGCCAATCTCCTCAGCCTTCTCATTTTTGTTCCAGTCCCTGAAGTATTTCACAGGAGCCACTTGTCTGAGTGCTCTCATCCTTCCTCTGTGAAGGCCAGGCTTCCACAGATCATGATACCATTCATCTGTCTTAATTACAGCACAGCCTTTGGAGTTGTATTTGGTATATCCTTTCAGGCCAGAGAGTCCTGCATTGGTTGTCCCTGTTGTCACCATCAAAAACTTGGATCCCTTCCAGATATAGAATTTGTCATCAAAGACATTGAATTCATCCTCATTGGATTGGACTCCCAGGATCCAGATCCCCCTGGGAATTTTGGTGAAGGATGGAAGCTCCTTCACTCTGGTGATCAGCTCATGGTCTGTATATCCTTTGACATTGGTTTCTCCCTTTCTCATTTAGGACAAGTTTTGACTGTGATTGTAGTGTCTTTGATTTGAGCGTATTTGAAGAGGTAAGGCTGGGACCTGTTTTTGAATCTGAGATCAATGATGGCTCCTGCACTGTCACAGATCTCCACTGGCCTGATCCGATTCCCCAGGGAATCTTCTCTGACCTTGTATGTGATTTTGATGAACCTGGAAAGATCATAATAGGCTGCCATGTACTCACTCACCTGGTGTCCATGATAGGCATTCCAGACATTCACTGTGTCACCTGTCTCCACATCCCAGACAGCAGCCTGATATCCCTTTGAAATCTTTTTGATGTACCAATCATAAACTGGCTTCTCAAAGGTTCCTGGATCTCCCTGGTCTCCTTTGTCTCCAGGATCTCCTTTTGGTCCCTGAATCCCTGGATCCCCAGGATCTCCTTTTTCTCCAGCTGGCCCTGGTCTTCCAGGATCTCCCTGCTCTCCCTTTGGCCCCTGGCTTCCAGGTCTGCCCTGTGAGCCTGGATCTCCCTTTGGTCCCTGTGGACCAGCAGGACCTCTCTGTCCCTGGATCCCAGGCTTTCCCTGTGGACCTCTGGGACCTTGTTTTCCATTGTCATTGTTGCACCCTATAAAGGCCAACATTATCAGCATGAAGAGGATCCTTTTCATGATCTCCTCCTGCTTCCTGATGTCCTGGCTGAGGATCTCCCTCTTCTGCCAGATCTATTGTCAGAGGATCTGGATGATCTCTCTTTTGGTTTGTAGTTCTTTTTTGCCATGTCTCAGTGAATTAAAGGGACCCCTTTCAGGATCCCTGATTGATCATTTGATTCCAGTGGATTTTGAGCTCACATTGAAGTCCCTGGCAGATCCTCCCACCAGGAGGCCTCCCAATCCCACCAATGTTGTTCCCAGGACCGAGATCCAGGCAGGCTCATCCATTGTCTGGAGGAAGGACCCAATGGCCATCAGTATTCCTCCCAGAGTTGTTTTCCAGCTCTTTTTCATAATGAGGGTTTAACGGTTAATAAATCCAGGGATCCCTTCCCTGCTTCTCTTTTATGATGAGACCTTCTGATAAGTCTCACCAGGCTCTGGATCTGCTGCAATCATGGAATCAGCTTCTGCATCATCCTGAGCAGTCCCAAAGTAAATCTGATCTTTGAAAATGTGTACCATGTTTATGAGATTTGAATTGCTTGGACATTTAACGCTTCGACCAGGAGATTCTCAGTGCCTGTGGTATTTTCCACAAAGACCTCAATGAAATCATTCTGAGCCAATGTGATCAGGCCCTGGATATTGACAGAGGCCTCAGCATTTCCAATGTCTCTTTTGACAAATGTCTTTGCCACCACAGCTCCATTCTTTGCAATATAGAATCCAAATTTAGGAGATCCAGATCCAGTGCCTCTGATGGCAGTGATGGCTCCATCTATTTTGAAGGTCCTGGTCTTCACTCCATTGTATGTGAGCCTTCCATTGGTGTGAGTCAATAGGGCAGAGATCTCTCCCACTGATGATGTGCCTGCAATCTTCACTGGAGTGTTAATTGCTGCAATCACAGTCTCTGTGGCATTGGCCTGCTGGAAGTATTCCCCAAAGGCTCCTCCAGATAATGTGAGCCAGTCATTACCGTCATAGTATTGAGGAGCATCCAGGTCATTATTGTAAATGACATTACCCTCCACAATGAAAGCCAGATCTCCTGAGTCCCTGGTTGCTGTGGTGATTCCCACAATCTGGAGACCATGCTGTCCCACTCTCACAGGAGCTGGCCTTCCTGCTCCAGTGTCCAGGACATTCAGATTCAGCCTCCTGTTGTTATCAACATCAATGTAAGCCTCTCCAGTGGTGTTTGTCTCAGATCCAATAAAGATCTGAGGGAATGTGGCATTTGACATCAGCTTCAGAACTCCACCAGCTGAGGATCTCCTGATGTCCCATCCCTGGAAGGTGTCTGCATTATTGTAGCCAATCAGCAGCTGATCAGATCCTCCCCTGGAGACTCCATCCAGTGTGATCTGTCCCTCATCAAAAGTCTTCAGGCCAGCCACATTCTGATTTGTTGTGGTGAGGACCACTCCATCTGTGGCCACCTCCAGCTCATTGGTGCTGGGAGTCAATTGGATCCCTGCTCCAGCTGTGATGGATTTGAATGGGAGATCCACTCCCACCTTTGGCTTTGCCAGTCCCTGGCCACCGCCTGCATTGCTTGTGGTATTTGCCTCACCGCCACCGCCTCCGGCAGGATTAAAACCCACAAAAGGAGCCAGGTAATTGATGATATCATCCAGAGTCCCCACAGGAGTCCCTGTACCATCATTGACTTCTGCTGCCTGATATTGTCTCACTCTTTCTCTGGCTTCATAGTCTCGAATGATTATGAAGTCACCGTCTTCTTCAGGTTCAAATCTGAAGGATCTTGATGGGATCAGAGCGATAATCACTCCACCCTCCACCAGCTGCACATTGTTTCCCACTTGGGAGATGTTCACATTTGCCATGTCTTAAAAGTTTCTTTTGTTATTACTCAGAGTTTTATCATTGAATTCCAGGTTCAATGTAGCCTTCCTGCTCAGGGCTCTGTATGTGGTCCCCACATTATTGGCCAGCTTCACAGGGAAATTTTTGAATTGATAGCTGTGATTGTTCAGGTTGTAGTCAAACATCCTGATATCATCAGAGAAGAGGAAGAAGTCCCAGATCATGTCTGTCACACAATAGGGCAATTGATTTGCCTGGAATTGATAGACATTGGTTTGCTGAGAAGAGATCTGTCTCTTCACATAGTTCCGATTGACAATGTTGTCTTCCTCAAATGTTGGCTCCCTTCTTCCAAAGAATCCTGGAAGCCTGAGAGAGTCTGCAAAATTGGATCCAGAGAAATCAATGTCATCCTTCTCCAGGAGCCCACTCATTGTCACATCCATCCTGACAGTTCCATTGGCCAGGAAATCACTGAACTCTCTCAAAGTGTAGACCAGGAATTCCACCTCCACAGATACTCCTGCCCTGGTCAGTCTCTTCACAATCTTGTAATCATCAGCTCCCTGGGCAGCCAGGACCAGCCTCCACTCCACAATCATTGTGGTGAGATCTGGATTGTCATCAATAGATCCAAAGCCCTGGAAGGTCCCAAAGGTATCATCATTCAGGACCGTTTCCAGGGAGTCACTGAGACGAATCAGGACAAACTCATTGGTCTCACTCTGGATCTCCCTTTGATGGTAGACTCCAGCAAAATCATTTTTCTCCAGATCTGTGTCTGTGGAACTGGCCAGAACAATGTTGTAATAGCAGCACTCTTTGAAGACCTCAGCTGGAGGAACTTCCTGCACAGGGATCTCCACAAAGTCTGCAAAGGAGATGGTCCTCTCCTTCATGTCACAGTCATCAAATCCTGCTGCACATGGCAGGGCTGCTGAGTCTATGAATACTATTTGAGAGAGGTCTTCCATATCTTAACAAATTTGATTTCCATGAGTTCTGTTCAGAGTGAAGATGTCCAGAGTGTTCACTCCATCCTTCACCTGGATTATGATTGTTGAATTCAGATTGACATTGCCTGCCTGAGCTGCATCAATTCCCACATTGAAATCATATTGCCCAGGAGTCAAAGCAGATCCTGGATCATCAGCTGCAATGATAGTGCCTCCATCATCACAGAAGGTTGATGCATATCCAGCAGGAGAGGCAAAGGCTGAGGTCACAATCAGAGTGTAAATTTCACCAGCTGGAACATTCACCTGGAATGACAGACAGGTCTGGCAATTGTTCTCAAATTGCTGTCCAATTCTCAGAGCTTGTGCCACCACAGAAACAATGTCTGTGTCTACTGCAATCAGCCCCTGATTGTCAGTGATGGTGATCTGTGCGGTGTAGGATCCAGCTGAAGCATAAACATGATTGAAAGATGTTGGAGGATCTCCAGTACCATTGACCAGAGGAGATCCATCTCCAAAGTCCATGACCCAGGAAGCCACAGATCCTGCTGGATCCACTGTGAAGGAAACCAGGAGCTGTGCAATTCCACCTGGAATGATCGGTGAGTTTGCTGCTGTGAGTGTCACTGTTGGAGGAGTATTTGGCACGAATGGAGCAGGACAAATTCCTTCCACATTCCAGCCTGCATTTTGTAAAGCGTTCTCGACTGTCACCAGGGCAAATGTTGGACTGGCATTGGGTTTGTTGAAAGTGATGGATCCAGATCCATTCCCTCCTGGAGTGGTATTGATATCCCCTGGAAGGACTCCAGCTGCCAGCAGATCTGCATCATAGGCATCTAAGCCCACATATCCTGTGTCATAGTCTGTGCCATCATAGTTCATGATGAATCTCTTTGGGATCCCAAATGAATTGTAAATGAAGCCAGTGTCTCCAATGGCTGTCCCCAGGGTGATTTCAAAAGTCACAGATCCAGGGATTCCTGGAGCATAGACTTCACCACAATCAATGACAGCCAGATCCACTCTTTGATCAGTAAGGCCTGCCAAAAATCCATTGAAGCTCTGGTCCACAGATCCTGATGGATTGAGCTGGTCAATGTAGGTGAAGGATCTTTGACAGGTGTCCTTATCAAACCTGATTGAATATCTTCTGTAATAGGAAGGATCTGAGAGTGGATTTGCTGAGGTCTGAGAGATGACCACATCCATGATGATGTCAAAGCTCTCCTCATAGTTTAAGTCAATGAAGAAGGCTCCCAGCTTTGTCTCCAGGTTTCCATTGAGGATCTGTGGTCTGTCCACTCCAATCTGCTCAATGGCTGATCCATAGTCAGAGCCAGAGATGGTCCCTGTGGTCTTCCCTCCAAAGAAGTTTCCAGGGACATTTGCAAAGTCCATTCCCCACTCATCCAGGAAGAAGTTGAAAGTGTTTGGAGTCACATTGTCTGAGATCCGATTTCCACCGTCCAATTCAGCCTGGGCAAAATTCCAGAGAGCCTGAGGATTGCCTCCATAGATATTGTTTTCCAGGAAGAAGGCAGGAGTCAAAGTCTCCACTCCATCCACTTCCCAGGAGAGAAGTCTCACAGCTGCTGAGACAGCTGGGATGGATCTCTCAAAAAGTTCATCAATTATGAAATAGGATCTCACATTGTCTGCACAGAAGTTAAAATCTTCCACCAGGAGATCTGAAAGTTCCAGCTGATATTCCCAGCCAGCAGGCACAGTGATCCTCAGAGAGATGTCCGTTGTGATGGCTCCAGGCTCAATCTCAAAGGTCCTGTCCAGCAGGAAGGAATAAAGCTGATTTGAGACCTGGGCAAATTCTGCACATCCATTGGCAATCACATTCCCTCCCACCAGCAGATCAAATTCCACCTGGACATCTGAAGGCCCTGCAAAGAGAGTGGCATTCAGAACAAATCCACATTGAATCCTGACTCTGTTATTTGTAGGATCTGGAATCCCCAGGATCCTGGTGAAGGTGCTGTCTGCTGCACTTGGATTCAGGATCAGAGCTCCACCAATAGTCAGGACAGGATTGGCTGAAGTTGTACTCCAGTTTGAATTGTCTGTGACTGCTGAGAAGTCCAGGGATTGAATTGTCTGTATGTTGGGAAGGCAAGCCATCTAATTTGGTTTTTTATGGATCATCTGTCTGGTAAACTCCATTCAAGTTTATAAAGCCATTATTGGTCCCCTGGAATGGTGATGGGACATTTGCTCCAAAGATCACCTCAGCTGAGTTTGGCAGATATGCATCAATCTGATTCACTGAGCCTCCAGCTCCTCTGAATCCCTGGAACTGATCTGAGATCAGGATCCCTGCTGGGATTGCTGCTCTGTCATTTGCATGGCCATGAAATATGGCTGCTGTATTTGGAGCCAAAGAGAATGGCAAATTTGTAATTGATAGCAGGCCAGACAGAACTCCAGCCTGAGTAATTCCATTGAGCCTGATTGAGATCAGAACCATGTCACCAATCCTGATCCACTCACAGCGATTGTTGGCAGGAGTGATTGTAAAGGTTGCCCCTCCTCCAGAATCCACCAGAGTTGCCAGGAAGGATCCTGTGCTCTGAGAGACTCCTCCACCTCCTCCAGGAAGGTTTCCTATCTGGACCCTCTTCTTTGCATTTCCAGCAGCTGAGTCCTCAATGACTATGAGATCCGCTGCCACTGGAGTCACCTTCTCTGTGATGGCTGCAATCTCTCCAGCCACATTGACATGGATTGCATTGGCATCAGTCCCCAGGGTGATGTCTGAATCAGGGACTGTGATCTGTCTCACAGCTGAGAGTCCACTCAGGTCAAACTGAGCAGATACATTGTCTATGGACAAAGGCTGAAGTGAGAACTTCACTGAATCCCAAAAGATGATATTTCTGGACAGGCCAGTGTAAGAGGATCCTCCAGCATCTTGCATCTGGATTGAATTGGAGACTCCACCATTTTGGATCCTGATTCCTGTGAAGGCTCTGAGGATCCCTTGAACATCTGTCTGTTTGTTCAAAGTCATGACATCTCCTGCTCCATCAATTACCCACATCTGATCATAGGAAACACCATCATATCTCCAAAGCCCAATTTTCTTCTTTGTCGCTCCTCCTCCATGAATTGCCACCCAGCCCTGAGCTTCTGCCACATCAGTGGCTGCATCATAGTCATTGTTGAAAGTGTCAAAGACTCTGAACTCTCCACCTGTGAAATCATTCCTGAGTCCCAGAGTAGATTCCACCTGTCTGGCTGCTCCTCCAAAAGTCTCATTTGCCAGGCCAGCCACAGAGATGACATTGACATCATCCACAAAGTTTTTCATGGTTGTCACATAGCCATCCACTCCTGCTCCTGCTACCTTTGTGATGAACATGGCCTGACCTGTCACCTGGCCAGTGTCTTTCCAGTTAATGCTCTGGACATCTAAGGAAGGAGTCTGCAAATCTGAGTCTCCCAATCTGGATGGACCAAAGGCAGGATTGACCACTGAGAGCCTATTTGAGACGGTGACAAAGTTGCCTCCAAAAGTCTTCTCTCCAGTGATGTTGGTCTGGTCTGTGGTCCTGGTCACATAGTCATCTGTGTATTCAATCTCTCCAGTAAGATTTTCAAGCCTGGGGATCTCTCCCACCACAGCAGATCCTCCATCTACATTGGGAGTCACAATCCTGAGCTCATCATGCTTCAGGATCAGCCTGGTTCTGTCATTGGTCAGATCATCTTCAGCTGTGATTGTGATGGCATTTGTGATGTCATTATTGAAGTCAATCTGCTGTCTGAATTCTGTCAGACCATCATCCTGCTTCGCTCCGATCTGGACTGCTCCTGCTCCACCAAAGATCCCAAAGTCAAAATTACTGAATCCAGATCCTCCTCCAGTTGCTGTGTCTTCAATGTTCCAGGTGAATTGGCCAGCTGGAATCAAAGCAAATTCTCCCTGTATATTTCCTGTTTGGTCCAGGGTATTAATGACCAGAGCTTCAGTGGCTGCCACAGATTCATTGATATCTATCTGGACAAATTCATCAATGGTCCCTCCCAGGTCAATGATTGGATTGATAGGATCTGCATTGTCCACAGTAATCCCCTGGCCAGAGTTTACAGAGACCACAGTTCCACCTCCACCTCCACCTCCTGCTGAGTACATATCAAAGCCTGAGGTCTCAATTTCTGCTGGACCGTAGATGTAATTTAAGTTATCAGCAGAGCCCTGGACAGTGACATCATAGATTGGATTTGCCAGGCCATCCACTCCAGGAGCAAAGCCCTGGAAGAAGAGCACAAAGGATCTGCCTGATTCATCTTTGATTCTGATCACTCCTCCCACTGCCATGAGATTCAGAACGTCTCCCACATCATTGAGATCTGTGGAAAACTTTGCAAACCTGATCACAAAGTTTCCTGTGTTTGAAGGATCATTTCCATTCCAGAGGAAGGTCCCTGTGGGAGCATTTCCTGAGAGATCTCCACTTGCCTGGTAATAGATTCCAATGTACTTCCCAGCTCCTCTGAGAGTCTCTTTTAAAACAGCATTGTGATTGGCTGCCAGGATGGATCCAATCCCTCCAGCAGGATCAATGGCAATGTCAATATTTTGCTCAATTATTTTTTTGTTGTCACTCATGGTCTGTCTGTTTTCTTATTCGTATAAATCAGAGTATCTGGTCTCATAAATTCCAGCAGGGACTGGAGTTCCTGGAGCTTCTGCCCAGCATCCAATTCTCCCTGTGATTCTGTACCTGGCAGCTGGCTCCAAAAGAGATGGATCCACCAGAGCTGAGATCCTGATCTCCCTGGGAGCTAATAGTTCAAATTTCAAGTTAGTTTCCCCAGGCAATGGCCTCAAAGGATTATCTGGTTCAAAGAGCCAAACTGAAGAGAGCTGTCTCATTTCAAATTGACCTGGACCTCTGTCAATCTCCAATGTCATCACTCCATACATTTTGGAGAAGTCAAAGTCCTCTGTGAGGTTCTCAAATTCAATCTCTATCCTGGTGAGCTCTGGAGCTGCCAGGATCACTCCCAATGGCTTTCCAGTCTCAGGATCTGTCCCCTGGTTCAAAAGGGAGTTGTCACTGTCTCTGAAATAGTTGTGAGTTGTGGTGATGTTCAGGTTCTCATCATAGCCATTGAAGTCAAGCTCAAAGTCATTTTCATAGGTCACAGTTTCTCCATCTTCCTGGAGGACTGTGGTGAGGACCCTGAAGAAGAAAGTCCTGGATCCCAATGGGAGAGCTCTCAGATAATCGAGCCAATTATTATTCTCACCATTTTGCTCCAGTGCTGGGTTAAAGTATTCAGCAGCCACTCCATCCCTGAAGATCCAATCTTCCCATCTGATTTTGGCAGCAAATAAGGCCACAAAGCCTGCCACTGTTCCATCATCAAAAGAAGGATCCCTCAGCACCTGGACATAATTTTTGTTATTACCAGCCACCAATTTGAATCCTCTCTCTGCCTGGAAGTTCAGCTGCTGGATCCCATTCTCATCAAAGGCAAAAGTGTTCAGAGCCACAGGGACATTCTGAAGGATCTGCTCCAGCTCTGTCTCTGAGTTCCTGACAATGTACTGGAAATTCATTCCAGTGATGAAGTCTCCTGTGGTAGTGTCTACCTGGAAGAGGACTCTCTGAAGGATGTCATCATTCAGAAAGCCAAAATATTTTTCTACTCCTGGGACCATCTCTCCCTGAGGGTGCTCAATGAATCTGCACTCCATTCCTGGGAAAGGTCCCACTGGCTGAACTACTTTGACCAGGGCCTGGCTATCTGCCAGCAGACTCACTCTGTCTGAGAAGTTGATCCTCAGCAATCTGTCTGCCACAGAGACCCATAGGATGTAGTTTCTGTCAGTCTCCACCCTGGCATCAAAGAAGGCTGTGAAGGCTGCATTGGGAGTGAATCGGATCTTGAACAGGGCTGAGTTGGTTCCCACTCCCTGGACAATGGATGTCTCCCCTGGGACTGGCTCTGCATCAATCTGAGCTCCATCCCTGTCATTCCCCAGGTAAGTCTCTCCAGTGTTCACCTCATCCAGGAGGAAGGAGTCTGCCACTCCGTCTGTGTATTCTCTCCCTGTATTGATCAGGAGATTGTTCTGATAGGGCCTTTCATTGGAAGTGTAGTCTGGCTCATCCTGTGGGATCCAGGCAAAGCCCCAGCCGAATTTGGATGCTGAGGTCAAATTTGGGATCCCTGAGACTAAGATCTCCACATCAGTGGGGGAAGCATAGTCCAGGGCAGAGATCGCATTTCCTAGCGTATCTCTGTAAGTGATAGACTCCACCTGGAATTCATTGTCCAGGCCATTGAAGTTCTCATTGAACCAGCCTGTATTTCCCAGCCTGGCTGTCTGCTTCAGATCATTCTGGATGACTGTGTTTGGATTGTTCCATTCAGGATAGATCACCAGCTCAAAGTTGTCTGTGAGGGATCCTGCATTGAAGAGGACCTCTGGAGCTGTGAGAGGATCCTCCAGGTTGTCAGGTTCCTCAAAGAGAGAATTCATCATGAAGACAATTCTCACTGTGTATGTGTAGACAAAATCAGATTCAGATACCTTCTCAATTGTGGCCCTCTTTATGGCCATCCCACTCTGAAATCCATCAGGATCCATCTCTGCCTCTGCACCAATGGCCAGGACATCCAGGCCAGGAAATGAGAATTCAGTCTGTGAGTTGTCAAAGAAGGATCTGAGATTTGTGGTATCAAAGTCATCATTAGAGATGAGGGAATATCTGAGCTTCATTCCCTCTGGCTCTTTGGCTGAGGCAAAGCTCACATTCTGGATGGAGATGGTCCCCCTGTCCGTTGGAAGATTCCCCAGGCCATTCAGGAATTGAGCCCCTCCCAGATTGGCATCTGTTTCCATGACAGATCCAAAAAGATTCTGAATGGTGAAGTTTCCTGAGAAGTTTGTGGTCACATCTCCAGATCCTCCTGAGAGATCCCTGGTGATCCTGGTGAATCTGAAGACCACAGAGTCTCCAATGTCAAAGCCATAATCTGACCACTTCTGTCCGTTGTTTAAAGTGAAGACCTTATCTGGAAAGTTCAGAGCCACTGTCTCCTGATCAGTGGCTTCAAAAATGATATCAACTTCAAATGTGACTGAGAGCTCCTGCCAATCACCAGCATTTCCCAGGAGCCAGTCAGTAGTGTCACCAGCTCCTTTGAACTGGTTTCTGTACTCCCTATTTATTACTTTGACGGCCATTCTGAAAGTCTTTTAAGAGTTTGTTAGCCTCTTCAGCCTTTCCCATTTTGGCCAAGTTGATTGCTCTTTGTGTCACTGCCTTGACATCCTCAATTGCTTTTTTGTCTTCCTCTGGAGCCTGGAGCAGTGCATCTTCAATTTTCTTTTCAAAGATAGAAAAT
>JAAUYJ010110990.1_pt1 | contig 29763 bp, 33 predicted proteins | sample 7278031 | NCBI WGS metagenome assembly JAAUYJ01 (sample SAMN14350222, study PRJNA611818) | marine sediment metagenome | isolation source: surface marine sediment (1.8m) | place: French Polynesia: Moorea | collected 2018-08 | reverse complement strand
GGTACACATTCAAGGGTTTTTTTGTAAGAGAATACATGTGATTTTTTTATCCGTTTCAGAGTCCCGGCCCGGGTGGTGGGGGGCGGGGGGGGGGGGGGGGGGGGGGGTGGGGGGGGGGGGGCGGGGGGGTGGTGTACGGGGGGGGGGGGGGGGGGGGCGGTGCAACCCCTCGGGGGGGGGGGGGCCGGGGGCGGAGCAAGAGGGGCGGGTCTCTGAAACGGATAAAAAAATCACATGTATTCTCTTACAAAAAAACCCTTGAATGTGTACCTGGTCCCCGTTCGCTGAGTGGTGCCTGTACCTTCTGAATGCTCCACTTCCTCCCGATTCTGATATGGGCGAGGTCCTCCTGGGTCCGATGGGGGCAGCAGGGGCCGCAGCAGAGGGAGGAGGAGGAGCGGCCGCCGCGGAAGGAGGGGAGCTCCCGAGGCTGCGGGAGGAGGACGAGGAGGATGCCGCCGCAGAAGATGTGGGGGGATCTGCCCTAGCAGCGGCGGCCCTGCATGAGGATGCGGCGGTATTATTTCTCCAGATAATTTCCCCCCTCTTGCTTTTCTTACCTAGCTTTCTGTTGTTCCCTAAGCCTCCTGATCATCTCTCCGCTGAGGTGAGAGTCAGAATTCGTGTGACGGCGTTTGATGCCGGTCGTGGAGGAGTGGAGGCGGCGGATGGCGGAGGAGGACGAGGAGGAAGAGCTCGGTCCAGGGCTCTCGTCTGTTGGAGCAGAGGACGCTGCTGCCGCCGCTGCTGCAGCTGCTGCAGCTGCACTGTTCATGCTCTGCACGGCCCTCATCCTGTCGTAGAGTTGCGAGTACAGCCTGCTCTGCTGCTCCTGCAGCCTCTGTTGGGCTGCGGCGGCATATCTGGCGGCTGCGGCGGCCTCGGCCGCTGTGGCGTAGGCGCCGCCGTAGTGCGACGCGGCCGCTGCGGCCGCCGCGGCCGCGGCTGGTGGCAACTGATGAGACCTGTTCAACTGGTCGCTGTGGTGCCGGTTCCGATGGAGAGCCGCTGCATGCTGGGTGTGGTACGGGAAGGCCGCGGCGGCGGCGGCCTGAGACGGAGGCGGCGCGGCACCGTGGTGATGTGGATGATGTTGCTGGTCGGAAGCTGCTGCGGCTGCGGCTGCGGCTGCCGCCGCGGCCGCCGTGTGGTGAGGGGACGGCTGGAGTAGGGTGTTGAGCTTGTTTGCAAAGTCCACCCTAGGGAGCATTCCGAGCTGGAAAGAAGAATAGCCAAGGCTTTCAATAATTGCATAAACTCCACTGTGTGTATGTGCTCAAAACTTCGTTGCTATCACATACATCCATACTCCATACAACCTCAAGAAGCGGAGCTATTTTCCCTTGACGACCACAGATGCACCTTTTTCCCGCTTCTCCGCAGAAAGGTGCAAAAAAAAGTACGGAAAAGATGGAAGTAATTTTCTGCTTTTACCTCTCTCCGTCCGACCCTCAAACTTTGCACCTAACTGCATCGAGCTGCGAGGAGAAAGGGAGAAAAGAAACTTTCACCAAATGATCCTAATCTCCCAACTGCATCTCGTATTTTTGCCACTCTAGCCATATTAATATTTTAGCCGATTTGGAACACGTCACTAGCTTTCGAAAATCCTGATTTTCAACATCCATCCTCTTCCAAGTATTTTCTTACATAGCTCGTTCTTTTCTGGGGAAACTCTGCGACCATTCCGCAGCAGGCAATCCATCCCTCAAAAGCAAAATGCGGGAAGAAGAAGCATCCCATGCGGTCCCCGAAGAAGGGATGAGGAGGTAGGGTATGTAAAAATGCATTTCCTGTCTCTTGTTCCTTCTTGCGGGAATACAGGAGTAGTACAGTGCTACACACATCAGTAGCCAGAAACCGATTTTGCAACAACCCTTCCTTCTCTCCGGCGGAGGCGGCGGATAGACACGGACGGACCCGACCCACGACCGGTGCACACTCTCTCGAATCTCGGAGGAGGAAAAGGCATTCGGGAATTGCATTGCATCTTTTGAGCACCCCTCCCCCTCGCCTATACAGTATACTACGTCTGGCGATGATGCCAAGTTTCTCTCCCTCCTTTCCGACAGAGCGGAAACAGCTTTTTAATAAGGTAAAAAAAAGGTTGCAGGTCAAACATGTCTTGAAATGTTTTCCTCATTTGATTGCATGCGCGTGGGAAGGTATGGCAGGCTCGGCAGGTGTCCATTACAGTATATTCAGCTTCTGAACCCAAAAGTGTTAAAAAAGCAAAAATTCAAAGGCAAAGGAGAGATTGAAACTCGCCGAGTCACACCAAAAATGCGAAGAATCAAGGGTGCGGGCGGACCGAAATAAAGGCCTGATGCTGCCTTGGAACGCGGACGCTATTCGATATTATTCCGGATTCCTAGAAGTCGTATTTTGGCGAAATTCCAATCCCCTTCCCCCATCATGTCGATGTCTCCCGATGCAAAAAGTGCACCAAGGAACGAACATCGAATGCACAATTGGACATTCCTAGCCATTGGGCGTTACATGTACTTTCCTTGGTATTTTTTGAATTCTTTTTGCCGTCGGTCCTCCGGGAAATATAAGATCGGCGGAGGAAAAGGGAGAAATCCTCCTTATCATCTCCCGTTTCAAGTCCCCACCCGCGATCGCCGCCGCCGCGGTGACAACACTACGACGAGACATCTTGAGAGGCATGCTGCACCGACTTTAGCCTCCCTCCGCCCACTCTTTCTCACGTTTCCCACATGAGAAGGAAGGAGGGGGAAAGATCGTGCGAATCACGTCTAGACGGCGAGAAAATGACAGAAAAAAAGAGAAGGGGTGTTGTGTCGCCTTCTCTCTTAAACACACACATGTCTTTGTTTTTTTCGCCCTTGCGCTGCGGCAGCATCGCCGTCATCACATGTGCATCTAGGGCGGAAAAGACACTTGTCCTCCCTCCTTTCCCATCCCGTCTCTCCGTTTAGGCTTGTTTGGGAGGATACATTTTTTGCACTCGCAAATGCACATACATCTTACCGGGATCTGGCGGGAGAACTGCGGTTGGTGGGAGGCCGCAGCCGCGACGTGAGGATGAGAGGTGGCTGCGGCTGCAGCGGCTGCCGCGGCTGCAGCGGCCGCGGCCGCTGCTGCTTCCGGAGAACCAGGAGATCTAGGTAGCAGATACGTAGAACTTTTATTTGTGCCTAACAAAACCAGAAAAAATCTGTATTCCTACCTAGCCCCTCTTGAGTTCCCCGGTCCCGCTCCCGAAGCAGCGGCCGCCGCCGCGGCTGCGGCTGCGGCTGCGGCATGAGGCAACAATCCGTTCATGTTTCCTCCCTTTTGCTGTTGCTGTTGCAGTAGCTCCTGCTGCTGCTGCAGGAAGTTGCTCTCTAGGTTTGTTGAGGACGGCCCCCCGATGCAGACAGGAGCCAGGAGCCTGTATGCGTCCAGCAGCCTTTTTACGTTCTCCCTCGCCAGGTGTCCAAGGTAGTCGCCCAGGCCCTCCTGCTGTTGCTGTTGCTGCTGTTGAGTCTTGTTGTTGATGGAGGATGCTGTAGATGAGGCTGTGGGCGACGGCGGTGAGGAGACGGCTGAGGAGGAGGCCAGTGAGGAGGGTGGGGGAGGAGGGGCCGGTGCTGGAGCTGGGACCTGAGAGAAGAAACGTAAAAACACAAATTACTCTATACTGAAATACTGTTGACACGCCATCAAAAGAGTGAGGAACGTCGCAGCGAACGTCCAATTATGTCCCACAAAAAATGTTTTAGTGCATTTTTTCTCTGTACCTCCCGGAGGGGAGAAGAGAGAAAAATTCGTAAAAAATTGGGAGCTCTCCGCCGTTGCCATCACGCACATCCATCCCGTCCCTCTTCTTCCCCCGCCTGGCCTTGAAACAGAAGTGCAACAACGGTGCAGAGGGGGAAAAATTGCCACCCCTCCCTCCTCCTACAGTCCGCCCTCCTGGGGCCTACAGCTGCTTCGTCCCCTCTCTCCCTGCAATGTGGGTCGATACCTGCACTGAATTCGCCAAAAAATATATTTGCGATAATATCTCCATCACTGCAGATGGCTCCAGTTGGTTTATCCTTTCGTGAAAAATTTCGCCCGAAAATATCGCACCTTTTGCCGGGTCACTATTCGGGAAATTCCCCACCGTGCACTTTTGCACACATAACTTCTTCGGTCCTCCTCCTATCCCTCTTGTATAGCTCTTGGAAACACCGCTGCCTCTGGGGAGTGGGAGAGGGCCGACGGCCGTTATACGCTTTAAATGCATTTTTCCCCTGCCAGGTATTTTTTCGGGGAAAACGGAGGCAAGGAGTATCATTTTTTACCGTTGCTGTCGTTTGTGCCTGTGGTTGTGCCTCCGCCGCGTTTGTGTTGTTGTTGTTGCCGCTGCCGTCGCTGCTGCTGGTGCTGCTGCTGTCGCCCCCCCCGACGACCCTTGACATGGCCCCGTCCGTGTTCTGCCGTCAGAAAGGCGCCCACAGCCGATCTCCCATTGTCTTCACCGTCATTGCACTCAATTCAGTTTGCACGAAAAAAAGTATTCTAAAGTGGCTGGTCAACAACAATCCCTGTTTCAGGAGAATTGCTATAGTCACTCTTACGTACTTCTCTGGTTGGTTGCAATCTTCATCATCTTCTTACCGCCCCCAATTTCCCCCGAATGCACTCACGCTGTTTTCCCGGGCCCCAAAACGGAAAGTGAAAGCACTTCAACCTTTCACACTCGTGTTTTGTATCAAATGCGAAAGCACCTTTCTTGCCTCTATAGAACGTACGATATTCCAAGCTTCTTGTGGCTCACATTATTTTCTCCTCCGCTTTTTCGCGAAAGCAGTGTGTGCTTTTTGCACTCAATTTCAATGATGAGTGCCACTGCCACCACTTGCATCCACTATCTCTCCTCCGCACAGCGACAGAGGGGAAGGCGAATCATTTTTTGTCTTTTCTCTTCTCCTCCGCTGTTGTTGCAGTTTGGTTGCATAAACGCGTTGCTGTGTTGTAGCATAAATAGAGGAGGAGCTAGGGCCAGTTTTTGTTCTGCCAACAACATTCGCGAATAGGCGGTGAGTGTGTGTGCTCTTGCATGCAGTTGCCGCCTCTCCGTTCCTCCTTCGTTCGGTGGGTCCTGCTGCGGCTGCAGACTGCACTCATCTGATCGCCTCCGCCTCCACCGCTGAGGCGGACTCACTTGAGGAGGACCGAAAAGAGGAGGAGGAGGAGACGTCTTTCCCCCTTTTTTGACGTCGTCGTCGTCGACGGGTGCGGGTGCGGCGGCGGCGGCGGCGGCGGCGGCGATGCAGCAGCCAGGATTCGCAATCTCCTCCTTTCCACTTTTTATTATTTTTCTTTTTTTCGCGAAGGAGTGCGTGCACGCCTCACCCTCCCTCCTCCGCCCTCCGCCCCCTCCGACCGACGGCGGCGACCAAGCCGGGTGTCTGTCTGATTCCCCCCTCTCCCTCTCCTCCTCCTGCGGCGGCGGCGGAGGCGGGTGCATTTGGGGGTCACACACACTCACTCACGTCACTTTGACAGACGTAGGGACCAAGGAGACATTTAAAAATAGTTTTCAATCGAAAAAGACATGCGTTATAATTTTACTACGACGCCAACCTAAATATTAATTTGAAACTGCTACAACATGCAGTTCCCTTACCGTTTCCTCTATGGGTTGCAAGAAGGCTTCATGCGGCGGCGGCGGCGGCGGCGCAGAGTTGCAAACCCGGCACGGTGCGGGTTAAATAAAAAGAAAGAAGACTAGGGTCAGACCCGGCGCGGTCGGTCGGTCGGTCGGGCCGGGCCATCAGCAGAAATTCGCCACCGCCTCCGCCGTCTCTTTCGCGGCCTCCCGCCCCCGTCCCCCAATGCATCCGTCCTCTCCAGAGCACGTTTCAGGGAAGAGGGAGGGGAGTTGCAAAGTGCACTCTGCTGCAAATGGTGGAGCTCTTGGTTAATGAGAAAGCAGACACTCCATCTTATTCCCCCAACCACATTCGATACTTAAACAGGTTCAATTATTTTGCAAGCGCTCCATCAATTTGGCGGCTCTCTTTTTTTGCACACTCCTCCCTTTCCCTCCGGCGGCGGCGGCGAGAGAGGGAGGGAGGATTGCAGTTATAGGGCGGAGGGAAGGAGGGAGGGGGCGCACATGCCTTCTTTTCCCTTTCCCTCTCGTTTCAAAGGCGGAGGCGGAGGCGGAGGCGGGATCCCTCCTCCTCCTCCTCCTCTCCTGTCTTAGTGCACCACGTACGTCCCGGCGTCCCTCCTCGATCGAGTCTGGCCCACGAAGGCGGCGGCGGCGGCGGAGGAGGAGGAGGAGGACGACGACGAGGTGCAAAAATCGACAATGTCTGGCAAATGACAAAAACGTACTGCAGCAGATTAAAAGAATGTGTACAAAGAGCTGACAAAGGGCCTTTTCGCGCCTTATCACATGCAAGAAGGAGCCGAGACTAATTGTTGTTGGTCGCCGAATTCACTCCCCAATATCGAAACAACTTTTCCCGTCCATTATTGTCCGAGAAAAATGAGGCCTAAAAGAGTTTCCAACACTTCTGCCATCGTCGAATCTCGGGAGGAAGAGAAGAGGGCCTTTTCCTTTCTCTCTCTCTTCCCTTTTTGCACTGCATCGCTGCCCGCTCGGAACTGGAAGCGGACGAAGGAGAGGAGGAGAGCGACTCAATTCTCGTTTCTTCCTCTTTCTTTTTTTGGGGGAAAGGTGCGTCGGCCGCGGGCGGACGACGGAGGCGGTGGTGGGTTTTTCTGGCGAGAGATTGGGGGGAGAGGTGCAAACCGTGCAATGTCGAAAGGGGAGGAGGAGACCATATTTTAAACTTTTTTGCAGTTGCACCCGAGTGCAGAGAAAGGGGATCTGCTTTTAAAAATATTTTTCGCTCTTCAATTTTTAAGGGGGCAAGACGGACGGACGGTGTCTTGTATTTGCGGCGGGAAGTAACAGTATCATACGTTCAGATGTTCCTTAGTTGAGGGACTGTCGTAACATCCTCTACCGCACTGTACTTTGCACAAGTGCGAACCTTCTATTTTTAGTTATCTTTTCCTGTGCGAAAATTCTCGGAATCTGCGACTCCCGTGATGTTCGGTATACACTTGTACAGGTGCAACATGTTTTTCAAAGCGCAACGGATTAATAATTAGTAAAGGAGGAAAATCGTCTCCGCCGCTTCTTTTGACGTAACCTCTTCACTGCATGCTGCTATCATTTGGCCTAGGGCCCTCCTCCTTCGGGAAACACATTTTTATGCAGTTATTGAGGCGAGGCGGTCGGCTACACTTGTATTCGCGAAAAAGGACGGTTTCAGGTGTTTCAAATGATTGCACTCTTGCAGCGTTCCCCCAAGTCTCAATAAATTGAGAGAGCTGCATCAATGCACATAAAATGCCAGTTTTGCCACGCACAATGCTTAAAAAGTTTCCAGAAAATAACTAAAATTTCATCGGAACGCGGTACTTCTTGATTGCTGGTGGCACTCTGCTCCGGCTCGGAAGTAATAACTATGAGTGGGTCATATTAATATTGTCGAAGAGATTTCCGGGATGCAACAGATTACAACAGCTTTTGCCAATGCTACGTAGTTAGCAAAGTGATACTTCGCAAAAAATGCTGCCCACATAAAGTATCTAACTCAGCTGCACTCGCAACAAAACACAAAAAATAGTACCGAAAAAAATTACCGAAATCCTCGTGCAATATATTGTTGTTACCCAATGTTTGAGGAGGTGAAAGATCCTTCCACAGGAGAAGACGGAGAGTTTGGCTGATCAGCATCAATGAGAAAAGACGGGAGGACGACGAATGTCTTGTGTTTTCCCATGCTTTCTTCTCTCTCTCCATCCGCCCATGGAACGGGTTTTCGCGTCTTTTTTTCCCACACTGGGACTCTCCTTTCAATTTTCTGGTTTCGTTTCTCTTCCCCTTCTCACCGTCGCCATGATAGTTGCTGGCAAAAGTGTGTAGTACGACGCATCCTCGCAGTAGTCAGGATGTGTCATACTGTTTACAAGCAACAAAAGCATTACGATGGACTTGTCTGAGGACCTCGGCGGCGTGGATCCGATGGAGCTTGACCCAGGGCTCGGGCTGGGAATCGGTGCCGTCGGGTCCTCCGGGACTGGCCAAGCGAACCCGGTGGCGGCTCCCGAGTCGGGTTTCTTCCGCGCTCCGGCGGGCGCATTAGACCCGGTGGCGGAGTTTGTGGCCTTCATGGAAGGTGGGGACGCCCCGGCCATGACGGCACAACAGCAGCAGCAGCAACAGCAGCAGCAACAACAACAGCAAGTAGGAAGTCACTAACACTCCAACCTATGAGGGAAATCCGAGTCCAGTTTCCGCTCCATTTCAGAGCAACGACTTTCCTTGGGATGAGGCCGAGTCTTTTTTTCTGGATCCCATCGCAGAGTTCCTCGAGTGGACATTTTCTACGTCCAGGCCAAACTGTAACCCGAGGCAGAAGGCAGCAGCAACAGCAACAGTAGCAACAGAAGCAACAGCGGCCTCCCCCATAGGAGCGCATTACAGCATGGTGTCAGAAGCAGAAGCAGCAACAACAGCATTGCAACAACAGTCGTCTCCTGAGGTAGCATCAACTGTCTCTGCGCCAGCTGTGGCGTGCTTCGACCTCACGCCCGCTGCACCAGATGCAGCAACGTCTGCATCCACTCCAACTTACATCCTCACCCCCGCGACTGACGATTTACAACCACCTGTAACAGCAGCAGCAACAACATCGTCCTCGCACACCATCGATTCCCCAATAGCCACCCCCATTTCGGCGGCGGAGGGGCAAACCATTGCAAAGGCTACAAGGCGCAGGAAATCGCTGACGTCAGGTTTGGAAAATAAAATAAAACTATATTAGATAATTGACAAATGGTAAATCAATTATCTTCATCGTGAACTTAAGAGTGCGATTCTCCTTCGTCATCGTCGATCCGCAAGTGCCACGTCTGCTCGGAGAAGGCAGATAAATTCAGGTGCTACGGTGGAAGGGTCTGCCTAGGGTGCAGGTGCGGTTTGAAATTCAAAATGTATAAGCATGAACATCATTAATGAAAGCCGTTCCTCGACCTCGCAGGTCCTTCTTCCGCCGCGCCGTCCGCAGCCAGTACTACAAGATCTTCCAGTGCAAGGCGGACGAGAGGTGTAGGATGGAGGACTCCAAAGTCAAGAGAAAATGTCAACACTGCAGGTGAATAGAGTTGTTTTTTAAAGTACTTTTCTGAGAAATACAAAACAGGTTCAAGAAGTGTGTTGAGGCTGGGATGAGAGTGGAAAGCGTGCTGTCGGAGGAGGAGAGAGACAGGAAGTTCAACAAGTTCAAGAAGATGAGGGGACAGAGCGATGTTGAAATGCAGCCGCCGCCGCAGCAGCAACAAGAGCCGCAACCGCTACAACATCATCAACAGCAGCAGCAGCAGCAACTGACAACAACAACCTCCTCCTCCCCTCTGAACTGGACCGAGATGGACCTCTCCTCTGAGCCGCTCGTTCTCACAGAAGAGAGCGATCTCATGAGGGACGTTAAGGTGGTAGTACCAAAAAAAAACAACACGAAAAGAAAAAAAATGTTTTCCCTCGCAGGACTCTTGCATGTCTTCCAAGTGCTCGTACTTCCGCGCCAACCCCTCCTTCCTCCGAGAGTACTGCATGCTAGGATACCTTGGCATAGGCGGCGGAGGCACAAGGAGGATGAGCAGGGGAGGGAGGAAGCACCTTGCAAACATGCAGAGCGGATTTCTCTACAGGCTGTTCCAAGGTAAGAAAATAACCTAATTATTTTATTTGTTTTTGATACATTTATTGCCTCAGACTGTCCCCGCCTCCTCCCCCCTTCCTCGTCCTCCTCTTCTTCTTCCCTGTGCCGCCGCAACGGCGCCTCCGTCGACGCCGTCAGACTCGCCTCCTTCCTGGTGGAGCCGGAGGAGACGGACGGGAGGTCGAGATGGGGAATGGTGACAGACACACAGCAATTTCGTCCACAAATAAACATAATTGAATTATCTGCTTTATAGGTGTTTGACCGTGAGTTACGACGCGGCGGCGCGGGCAATCTCTGGAGCAAAGACTGCACTGCGGCAGCGGCGGAGGTGCTGGGGAAGCTGGAGCAATGCGGGATGCCAGACAGGACGCCGTCATGGGACTACCACCAGGTGAGAAGACAAAAAGACATAATGAACTGAAATATGTGTTGACATTAAAAATCTCTCTCGTAGATCTTCCCGCCAGGTTGGGCCGGCGGAGACGTAGACAAAGAGGTAATTCTATTTTTTTCGTGTGAGTTGCAGAGCCACCTGTTTTAATATGACTTTTATGACAGGTTCGCCACCTGCAGCTGACCCGCCGCATCAGCGCCTGGCCGCGTGACCGACCCTCCTCCCCTGTGGACCCGGTGCAGCTCTACCTCCTCTACCTGGTGATGGCACTCAGGGAGGCTAAGACGGAGGAGGAGGAGGAAGATGATGATGATAAGCAATCAAGCGGCTCCGGCAAGTTTGAGGAGTTGCTGGGAAGGTACTTGGTGGCGAGGTGAGCTTTAAGAAACTCTTGTGTGTAACGTCTTCGATCTAGAAGTGTTTTTCTCTAAAAAGGTACGGTTCCGAGGATGGCGTCCGACGCCTCCGTTTAGGGGTGGAGGGAGTCTCCTCCTTCGCCAGAGAAGCGGGGAAAATAGTGGAGGAGGCCAATGACAGCTAGCTAAGCCATGACAAAAAACTAACGTGCAACTATATTTTCTTTTCCCATTGGAATCCTCAGATGCAGAGTTATTCTTCCAAGATGACTTCCTCCAGCGCCTCCCTCCCTCTCACGCCTCCTCCCCCTCCCCCTCCCCTGGTAGTGATGGCGGCGCCAGGTCCAGGCCTGATAGGACAATATTTTTCGTTTGTAAAGACTCAACAATTAAATGTCTGATTTGAAAACAATGACAACCACCTTGCGCTCCCGCCTCCTCCTCCACCACCTCTTGCGCTGTCACCCTGCCTGAGGTTCCTGATCCTCTGCTCCCACTCTAGGTGGCGACGGAGGTCGTACCTCGGAGCGGAGGAGGACGACGACGACGACGCTCCTCTTGCAGGATAGGCCCTGGAAAATACTACTAGGTCAAACAATTTTGTCGAATCAATTATTCTGCTTTGCATCTGACCTATCCTTGAGCGCCTCAATGTCGTGCCTGACGTCGGCCATCATCATCATGAGGAACTCGAACGATCCCGGCTCGCCCTGTCCGCCCTTCTCCCCGGGTCGACCCGGCGGGCCGCGGGGGCCGGACGACCCGGAGGAGCCAGGGGGACCCACGGGGCCGCGACGGCAACGGCAGAACTGCCGTTTGCGTCCTCGACCCACCTTCAGGCGAAAAGGGGATAATTAATTCTGGGCAAATGATTTTTTTCGTATTTTCTTCTTGCCATCTTGTACGAATCCTCCGTTCCCTCCTCGTCTTCGTCCTCCTCTCCCTCCTCCTCCCCTTCTTCGTCCTCTTGCTCCCCCTCGTCGTTCATGAGCTCGAGGTCCCTCTTGTCGATCATGCCCTGCTGCCAGTGCTTCCCCTTCCCCTTCCTGCCCAGTCCAGCAGGACCGGGGAAGCCGCGAGGGCCCTGAAAGAGAGAAAACACGATAGTAGCAAAAACTGAAAAGAGTCTTGGAAATCTTTTTACTTGAGGACCGGGAGGACCGGGGGGACCAGCAGGACCTGATAGGCAGAATAAACAGCTTCTACGGTACGTTCAACCTGTGATAGATATAAACTATAATTTGTTCCTGCCTGGAGCTCCTGCCGAAATTGTGTAGAGCTTCAGTGCGGTCCCAAGAGACCTCACTCTCTCCTCCAGCTCCGCAATCTGCAAAGAAAAAAGACTTCAATATTTTAAGCACCAAAAAATATGCGAACTCGCCCTCTTTTTCATCCTCCTGGTTGTTTGACAGTTAGCATAGCACTGCCCCTGCTGCTGCGTCCTGCCGGTGGATAGCAGGTGTCCCGGCTGCGGGTCCTGCTGGCAGGTGCTGTTGTCCGAAGGGTCGAGGAAGAAGCCTTCGCGGCAAGAGCAGGAGTAAGACCCCGGGCTGTTTATGCACTCCTGATTGGAGAAGAGATCGAAATGAGTTTCTTTTGTAAATATGGGGGTAAGTAGAGCTAATCCACTTGTTCACAAGGAGCCTCCTCTTCGTCATCGCCCTGTTGTTCCTGCTGCTGCTGGCACTCGTCCACATCAACGCAGGCGGAAAGACCCAGGCGGTGCCTCTCCTTGTCAAACCTATTCAAAAGATAGATGAATTCGATACACCTTTTCCAAGTCTGTAGTTGGAGACCTGTATCCGGAGAAGCAAGTGCAGACTACCCTGCCCAGTAAAGAAGAACAGCGCTGCTCGCATAGACCGAGGCTACAAGGGTCGATGCTGTCAGAGATGCACCTAAGTGAAAAAAAAGTTTTTCCCCCTGCTCTTAATTGCTTTTTGCAAAAGATTTCACCTTCCAATGAGCATGGTGTATCCTGGGCAGCAGCTACGGCGGTTGCAATCGGTCCATCGGCCGGAGACCTAAGAATTGGTTTAAGCTTTTTTAAAACAAAAGTCCTGCAACCACTTGGCTGCTAATGCTCCTAATCTGTCTTGTAGATTAGAGCATCGCGTACGTACCTTGCATCTGTACCTGCAGAAATAAGGGGGAGGAAAAAATAACTGTCATCAAAACTCGCTTGTGTATTAATAGTAATCGCTCCCTTGGCGAATAAAAACGAAAGACGTATGTGGAGCTGTTTTTTTTAGTTTGTCAACACTTTGTCGTACCTGTGCACTATGACGCTTTCGGACGGACACTCTACTTCCCCCGGCGCCATCGCCTCCAACGCCTCTCCGCCCAATTCCTCAGTTGGCACAAGGTGACCACCAGGTTCATATTCAACGGCAACGGCGAGAGACGCCAACAAACACAGGAGAAGAAGCTTCAACATTTTCAAAGAAATATTTTGATGTCTACTGTAGCTGAGGACGGTGTCTGGGAGGGCATGGACGGTAGGGCTCGAATCCGGGCTAGATTGGATAATTGGTGCATGCAAGGAGGAAGAAGAGGGGGAAGGGAGGGGAAAGCGAATGAAAGAACAAGTTTGGAGAATACTCGCTGACACCAAAAAAAAAGACAATAAAAAGTGTTGCACAATTACCATAGGGGAGTGGCAGGAGACCTCAAGAAAGTACCGGTACGCACGGCCACCATTTTCCCGACAATATCTATTTACAATTCCACCAGCATGAATTCTGACACGAGTCCTCCCTCCTGCGACGATTTTTACTTCCCGAATCCTCCCCTACATTTCGGGCTCTGCTCTAGCGGCTTCTTTCCCTGCTCCTCCCACTGCTGGGGCGTCTTGGCCACCACCGACAGCGCGTGCACGCCCGAGGAGAGCTCGGACGACAGACAATCGTTCACAAGTCTGGAATAGAGGAATCAGCATTACTTTGAACCTTCCATCCTTCTCTCCCTTCCCCACCTGTGCCTCTCTATGAGCTTCTTCCCCTGGAATCCCTCGCTGACGACGAGTACCTTGAAGTGCGTCTCTGATCCGCGGGGGACGTTGTGCATGAAGGACTCGTTCAAAACCTGGAGGTGAGATGGCTTGAACGCACGGTCAAGCTTTTGTCTTGAGGAAAAGAAATGGAAAAATAAGTAGAGTAGACTTTTTCAACTGTAATTGAAAAATGTACTTGATGGTAGCCTCCACAGGTCCCCCTCCTTCTCCCTCTTCCGACATGCTGCTCAGGAGCTGTTGCTGCTGCTTCTTTTGTTGCTGCTGCTGCCTCTGCTGTCTCAATGTGGGGAGCAGGCGCAGCAGGTGTCTCTGCCTCAGGGCCATGCAGTCAGTTCAGGAAAGAGGGGAGCAACTGATAAGTGATAAGTGAAAGTAGCAATTACTGAAAGCAAAGGCCAAGTGCAGGACTTCAATCTGCTACTTCCAATGTTTTGGTTTGTTAGTAACAAAATTGTTACTCCTTGCTGGAAAATCAAAAAGATTTTTTCTCAAAACCTCTCCAAGGGAACCCATCGCAAGATCCAGCGCCTGTTACTGTAAAAAAAATTTCCTCAGGTAAGTTTGCATGCATGCGGTGTCCACCCCTGTATCTATACAGCTCCTTCCCCACCCAAATGCTCCGCCCTCCTTTTCTCCCCAGCTTTGATCCGCGTGAGATTGATCAACATACTCAAAACTGTTGAACTTTCTCTGCCACACTTGTCGTCGAAAATATTTGTCGTCAAAACCGCGACCCGCCAAAAAGTCACAAAAGTTTGTGGGATTTTTTGCTTCTCTTGGGAGATCGAGGAAAGCATAGTAAAAAATCTGTCGCAGCAAAAGTAGCATTTGCAGCCTTTTGATCTCCTCTCGCGAGTGTGCGCGAAAACTCCTCTTGTACTCCACACACACAGATTTATCAACATCAAGTGTGTTTTCTTTTGTACTCTACCTACAGTCCCAAAAGAGAGTGCGTTCCCCTAAAAAAAGCTGGTGAATCGCACGTGCAAACACTGTGATTTCCTAGATCCTATTTTTCGGCCGATGCCCCTTCTTCTTCTCCTTTTTTGGCTAGGGAGTTTCGCAAATACGGCGGAGGTCTAAAAAAGGAACGGAGGGAGCTTCATCTTGCAGATGGGCTACATGCGTAGAAAGGGAATTCGTACGATTAGGCAAACAAGAGGGAAGGATGCAATAAAAGATTGTGCGGAGTACAGCAAACGCTTTCCCCCAAAAAAATACCAGCAGAAGGCTTTTTGTCGCATGCAGCTACAAGGAAAACGCCGGCACCTAGCATGTAGAAAATAATCGCAAGCACGCTCACACTGCAAAAATCATCTGACTAAAGAACGGACATTAGAATTAACGAGCGTGGCGTTGATCTTTTTTTCTCTGTCGCGTTATTATTTATTCACAAAGAAAAAGAATCTGCGTTTTTTCCATCATCATCATCTTTTCTGTCCTTTCTCCACATCCTTTTTTGCGGCGGGCAGCGTTTCTTCCACAATTTGGAAACTGTCTTTGCTTTCGCCGCTAAATCCTCTCTTCCTCCCTTTAATTTTTCTTCTGTTCTTCTTCTTCTTTAAAATCTTCGAAAGACGTGTAGTGTACATATGACAATAGAGGGGAGGGGGAATGGGGAGCCTTGCTGTTGGTGGTGGTTCTTGGGGTAGAGGCGGAGCAGGCCAAAGGAATTATTTTTCTGACACACTTCCTTTTGCCACTGCCGCCTTATTTCCACCTGCCGAAGTCTGTCTGTCGAGTCTGAAATCCCCTTTGGATGCACATTTACGTACATACAAACTCGACTTCCCTTTTCGATGAGAGGCACCCCTATCCCCTGACCCCCCTTTCTTTCTTGCTCGCAAAAACACCGTTTTTTGGCTCTCCTTTTTTTGCGAATATGGTCCAGGCTGTTTTTTCTTCCCCTCCTCGCTACTTTTTTTTCGTATATCACTTTGACTTTTTCTCCCCTCCCTCGATCGGGGGAGAAAAAATGTCTTATACAATTTTGTTTTCCGGTTTTTCTTTTCCCTTTTCTTCTTCCCTCTCCTCTTCTTTCCCAGTCTTCCCTCCTCAACACAAACTGATCACTAGTCGGGAGAAATTTTTTGAAGAACAAGGGTTTTGGCTTTTTTGTGTGTGTATGTCCGACGGCGCCGTTCGATTTCCCAAATAACGAAATTGATCATAATTCTTCCTTTCCTCTTTCTCCCTTTTAAAGTAGGTCCACCTTCAGACAATTCTTTCCTGGGCCTTTTTTCCCTTTTCCTCGTATTTATAGGGGAGGGGGATCGCAATTATTATTTGCTTCAAAAAAACTGACTCCCATCCTCTTTTTTCCGGGGAGGGGTATTCTTTCTTTTTTCTCTTTTTTGGGAGAAACTGTTCAACTTCTACGACATCAAGAGAAGAAGAGGAGAAAGAGAAAAAGACTGTTCAAAAGGTTTTTTTGGGGAAAACTGGGCGATTGAATTTTTCTATACACCGATGAGATACAGTACCTAAAAAGAGTGCTTTGATTGCTTTTTTCGAGAGTCAAAAATTGCTTCGCCTGTGTGTTTCGGGTTGGGGCGTGTGATATTTTTTGGTCTCTCTGGGGGTGGGGTGGGGTGGGGGTATTGGGATTGGACTGAAAACAGATGGGGGGTGGGGGGCTTCCAGCTTTTTTGATATTTTGCGGAATCTGTACGTATGTAAAACTGGGGTTTCAAAAACGTCCGAAAGAGGGGAAGTGGGGGCATTCTTTTTTTTCACAAGAGGTTTGTATAGCCGTGTAGTAGTAGTATACATAGTTGTAGTATATAGTGTGTGTAGTAGCAACGATTGATTTCTTGTTTTTTACACATAGCTCTTCTTTCTTCTGTACGTATTTTTTCTTGTTCTTTCCTCTTTTTTTATCCCTGCTGGTGGAACTCCCTCTCCATTGACTCTGAGTCGTCCGAGTCCGATGGCATTGGGGCGTCCGAGGCGGAGGCGGAGGCGGAGGCGCCCAACAAAGTGGTGGTCTGGGGTTGCTGCTGCCGGGTAGGGGTCTGTTGCTGCTGCTGCTGCTGAAGGTGCTGGGAGGTCTGGGATTCCATGGAGGCTTCGGAGGCGGTGGAGCCAGATCTGCACGAGATAAAAAAATAATTTTCAAGTAACAACTCAATTGTACAATTTTCCTCACCTTGACTTTGGCGACTCTGCCCTCTCCTGCTGCTGCTGCTGCTGCTGCTGTTCCTCCGCCCCTCCCCCGTTTAACAGTGGGGCTACTGCTGCCGGCTTCTGCTTCTCTCCCGCTGCAGGGGTCGACTCTGCCTGCTGCTGTATCTTGGCCCTGACGATGTAGTGCCTGAGCCTGGTCTGCAGCGACCCCCGGTTGAGCTGGTAGAACTCGACCATCTGTAGCAGGTCGAAGAAGCGCGTCCGCCCCTCGTCCAGGGAGTAGAAGGCCGTGAACCCGGGCTCGTCCGGGTCCGCCGGGTCCGGTCCCGGGTCGCGCTCCAGCCGGTCCGGGAGCACCTGGGCGTGGAAGGTTCGCCCGGAGTGGACGTAAGAGATGACGAAGCCGCCGCTCACGCTGCTCTCGCGGACAAGGAACGTGCTGGAATTAAAAAAAGAAATGTGTATTTGCTATATGCGGGGAATTTTCCCATATATATTCGCACAAGTTTGCAAGAGAAACCCCCCTCCGTGAAAGTGCACAAGTGCGCTCTCTATATAAGTAAGGCCATCCGTCACATGTTTGTCACCTACCCGTCCACGTTGTGCGCTGCTAGTATCCTCTGCGCGAGCTCCCTTGAGATCCCTCTGTGGAACCAGGGCATGCGGGTGTGGACGGTCGACTGGGTCTCTGTCAGCAGGGGCTCCACCTCCTTGGGGCTCACTTTTCTCCTGAAGTACGCGTATCCGTCCTTTGACGCGTAGCACCGGCCAGAAGTTGGCGGCTGGTGGCTCTGGATGATCTCCCCCTCGCTCCCAGTGAAGTCCATCGCAACATAGTGCTTCGAACGGTTGCTGTCCTGGAAAAGAAGGAAAAGAACTAATATTAGCAAAAGTTAGGGAATCATGCGTTACTGTAAAGATTTGCGTAAGTGTCTAAGTGGGAAAGGAACAGGTGTTGCTTTTTCAGATATGTGGGACAAGAGCAAAAAAAATGTAAAGAGACACTATTCGCTTTGCCCTTATCGTCCGAATATCCATCTCTGGGGAAAACAGGTGTCGTGGCCGAGTTGTCTTTTGGCTCATTTTCTTTTCTCTTTCGGTGACAGGCAAGCACAAAAAAGGAATTTCCCGTCGCGCCACCTGTGTTTGTAGGTGCGCTCGCCATAAATAATGACATCTATCTTTTTTGCGCTTTTGCGCCATTAAATAAGCTCTTTTAAGGTCTCCCGTACGTTTGGCGCCTGCTCCGTGGCAAAGTCCTCCGGGGTCTGCTTGTTGGCCTTGGAGGCGGAGTTGGGCTTCAGGCTGCGGCAGCTCTCGCGCAAACGCTTCCCAAACTGGAAAAGCGACGAAAAAGTTAATAGTTGAGAAATTCTAACAAATATTTTCCTTCACACCTTTGAGAGTTTGCTGGCTGCTGCGCTGGTTTGCTCCCCTCCCGTTGCTGAGGCCGAATTTGTGTTTCCCGAGGAGGACGAGGCTGAGGATGACTTGGAGTCCCCCGAGGGAGCCTTCTCCCTCCGCTTATGGGAGGCGGCGGCGGTGAGGCCGCCGTTGGAGGAGGCGGAAGAGGACGAGGAGGTCATGTCAAGGCAAACCTTGCTGGAAGGGAGCCTGGAACGATAATTTGCATAAGCTAACACTGTTTTTTCTCAAAGATAAGCGATCCTCACCTGATCTCTCCTCCTGCCGCCGCTGCCGCAGTCGCAGAGCTCATCTTGATGCTCCTGTTGTTGTTGTTGTTGTTGCTCTCGTTGTTGTTTGCCTTTCCTATCCTGAAGGCCTCCTGCAGCCGCGAGAGGAAGAGGCTAAAGCCAGAGGCGGGGGAGGCGGTCGAAGGGGGCGGAGGGGGAGACATCGGAGGAGGGAGGAGCAGCAGACAGACGATCAAGCATCTGGAAGGGGAAAACGTTGTTGAATTCACGTGGTGAAATATGTGAGGACAATTTACACTCAAGACAAAGAAAACTCTTTTTGTGCAAGAAACTTCTTTTTTGCAATTTTTTTGCTATTCCGGTTTGACCCTTTCTTTTTGCACCATAGCTCTCTCACATTTTTTGCACGATTTCTCGAAATTCCCGTTTCTTTCCGCCGGAATCGGATTTTCTCTCGCCAAAAGGGAGTTTGGGGGAGACTAGAGAGAACACTTTGCTCCAAATAACAAACGTTCTAGTTTTCTTCTCCTTGCATCATCAAGTGCTTTCTAGTCGAAGGGAATATTCTGGAAATGTCGTCTCATCGGACCGGACTACCTCGACCGAGACGATACGGGAAATACACACTGCTTGTGCAAAAAATCTTGCTGGACAGACAGATGTCTAATGTCTCCGAATATCAAGCGACCTAAAACACGTTTTCGCATATTGAGCAGAAAGCAGAAATTGCATTGCATGCGGGCCGGCAGTGACGCTACAACAACAACCCTTCTCCTAGTACGTATTCGCAAAAGCAGCAACTGTGTTTGCACAAGGCGCAATCGGCTCGCTCGCCCGCCAGCGCTATCTCAAAAATAGGGAGGAGGGGGGAAGAAAAATTTGGGTCACGTTTCCACGCACTCGCAAAAAAAGAGACTTTTTTGCCACACTTATCTTGCCAGGAAGAAAAAAACTGCTATCTGGCATAGCGGGTTGGCGCCGTCGCAGTTTTTTATGCAATCGTTTGGGCAAATGGGCGACGGGATGTTTATTTTCGGATCATGTTCCCTTCCACAAAAGAATCGCGTTATGGTCTCGTTCACGCTGATATCGAAAATAAGAACAAGACGTCGAGGATTCGCCTATGTTCGGACTGTACATACGTACTGTACTGAGCAAACCGACCTGTGCAAGGTGCAGCTAAGATGATAAGCTGTCTTTTCTCTTTCTCCAACAAATGCAGTACCTAGCAACGTGAAGTGGCGTGAGTGACACCCTCTGTACATCTCAATTTATGAAACCCGGCCATAGCCAGATCGGAGGAGAGAGAAAGATAAGGAACGACCCCGGACCTTCCTTTTCTTTGTTCCACAGCAGTTTTTGTAAACATTTCTCTCTTGTCAAGGAACCGCCGCTGAAGCAGCAGCAGAAGCATTCAAGGACCCTCAAGAAAACGGGCATTTGTACTTTTCTCCTTGCGGCCATTTCGCGATCCATATTTTATTTTTAGAAATGTGCAACGTCGATCCCCCCCCTTTTTTTTCTCTGCCGCATCCTTGAGGGCTAGGGGAAAAGTGGGGCAGCCAGCCAGAATCCGGATAAGTAAATACGGCAATAAAAAGAACGAGGAGAACAGCGATTTACTTTGCGTTTTTTTCGTCGGCGGAGGAAATCGTGATCCTCCTTAGCGCATAAATGGCAATGGCAAAAGGCAGGAGGCGGCAGGAAGGAGGCATCTTTTATGGCTTGACCATAAAATTGTCTTTATTGCGGTGGTTGTAGAGGAGAAGAAGAAGTAGTAGAGAGGGGTTTCTTTCCTCCTGCGGCGGCGGTTAGGATACCCTTTCCCCCCCCGAATAGCAGGGAAACGGTTAATTTCGCTTTGATTCGACTCTCAATCTTCCGGGCCTGCGGCAATGTCGACGGGGTTGTTCTGGTTTTTTTTTGCGAATGGGGAAAAGGGAAGCGAATTACTTCTTTTCCTCCTCTTTTGCATCTGTCTGTTCGCAAAAAAAACCTTTTCTCTCTCTCTCTCGTCTCCTCCTCCCTTTTTGTCCTTTCTGTTGCCACTGTACGAGTGTCTCGGCATATCCAGGCCACGGAGGCGCCTGGATGGCGGTGGAGGAGGACGAGGAGGACGAATATATGCATAAACAGCTTGTATATAGCATCGTACTAAGACACTTTGACACGCATTGCTACGGAATTTGCCTACTGTATTAATATACACTGAGAAGATTTTTTGCGCGGTTTCTATCCTTATCTCCTTTTTGCACGGAATTTGCGAAATACATTAACTTGTGCATCCTCCTCCCCGTTGGCTCGTTCGTTCGGTCCCTGACCCAAATAATTTCGGCGGCTGTGTGCGTCGCAGATCTGGGAGGAGGAGCCTAAAACTGTGGAGGATCTCGAGGCCGTGTATCAAGTGCGATGAAATATTTGGGAAATCAAAATCGAACGGATCGACGCTGACGTTACCATTACTTTTCAAGTGTTGCGTTGGAATTTTTTTTCTCCCCCCTCTCTGTTGCTGTCAGGTATGCATACAATATATCCTACTAGTACCGTAGGCCTTGCTTGAAGTGAAGCCCAGAGCTGTAATGTAGGCTTTTTTGCTTCCTCTGTATTTCCCTGGCCTGCCTCTGCCTTTTGCCTAGGATATGTATAGGAAGCCAGCTGTTCTTCTTCCTCTTCCTCTCCCATCCATGTGAGGAGCGAATGAGGCAGTACAAGCGCGCACGCACACACTGCAGAGGAGCAGTAGTAGGCTACAGTAGTACAGTTGTAGGAGTACTGGGGGCGGCTAGAGGGCCGAGAGAACTGAAGCTATATAACTTGTTTATTTTCAGAACCTGAATTCTGCTCCCCTTCCCCTTCCCCGGCCCCTTCCCCTTTTTTCTCTCCTTTGCACAGCTCTCCCTCTAGCATTCCAAATCTACATGCAACCCCCTATTTTATCCGCTCCAAATAGAAGAAGGGGAAGGGAGGAAAACTCAAGTCATTACAAAGGGTTTTTCCCTTCCCCTCCTTTCTTCGATCCACTCACGACGATTTGCCGCATTCTCCCTCCAACTGAGAGAGGGAGAGGCAAAATAATAAATAATTCCCTTCTTCGCCCCTAACCCTCCTCCCTCCGGTTCGTTCGGTACAACAATCCTCCTCCTCCTGCAGCTCCTTTTTCCCCTTTTCACGCACTGATAAACCTTTGCTCCCCCGGAGACAAAGAAGACGGAATAGACAGAGCATTTGTGAAAAAAAGTTTCCCTTTATTTAAAGAAAAGTAAGAGAACAATATATTCGTTCGTAGGCCCTGTTTTCTCCCATTGACAGATATGAGGGTCTCTGTGTTTTCACTTGAGGAAGACTAAGGAGGAGCCAGAGGGTGTCAGAAACACAACCCGACTTCCTTCATTGCAATAAGGATTCATTCAAAGGCAACAAGCTCTCAGGTCCACTTCAACGTCGTCGACTTTGCATCGAATTTCCCAGCCATGGAAATTTTCTCCTTGCCCCCATTTTCGTCGAATCCCGCACCTTGGCTTATTATTGTTCCTCTCTCTCTCTCTCTCTCGAGTTGAGTTGAGAGAGAAGAGCTGCGAAGGGGAAATCGAGGTCACTCATAATATTGATTCTAGCCGAGCTGCAATGGGGAAGCAGAAAGGGTGGGGTACGTACAAGCACACACGTCGGCTCCCTTCATCATGGGGATCAGAAAAAATACTGGGCGAAAATCCACTTTTCCCCCAACCCGTCATACGTTTCCCCCGTCCTAGCAACTGCCTGCATTGGGGTTGTCAAAAGAGGGGAGAGCAAGGCAGCAAGAATACATTGCACTCTCAGGGTATGACAGAGGATGCTCTTTTTTTCTTGCCGCCTATTTTGCCCCCTCCTGCCCCTCCTCGGCAAAAGCTAGCTAGCTGCATGTAAGAAGAGTTTTTTCTCTTCTTGCCTCGCTTCCCTCCCTGTGTGCCAGTGGGGAATATACAGAGGGGGAGGGAAGGGGGGCGAAAAGAGGCGCCTAGCAACAAGAGTTATAAATGAGAGAGAAAAGGAGGAGGAGAAGGCCACACGAGGAGCCAGGCTGCCTGCAGTCCCCTGCTGGCCCATTGCTGGCTTAGGATTAATTCCAATCTTTTCAAGACAAGGAGAAAAGACCAAGAATACCTGCAGTTCTATTTTAAGGTCAATATTACTATTGGTCCCAAACTTTCCCCATGGTTGAATCCCTCCTCTTTTGCCCAGTGGGAGAGGAGGGTTAGGTTGGCCGAGGACGGGCAGGCTAGCTGCTCCTCCTACTCCTCGATCTTTTTTGCTGCGTGGGGGGGGGGGGGAGGAAAGCTAGCTGCTACAGACAGCGGCTGTGGCTGTGGCTGTGGCTGTGCCCTGGTGGTGGCGGCGTGAGCATGTGTAGTTAGCCCAGCCTGCTTGCTGTACTTGCTGTGCAGTGCTGCCTGCTGGCAAGAGAGGAGAAGGAGAGGAGGCAGGTCCCCCAGTTTGACGTTAGCTCCCCCTCCTCCTCGGCCATGTTGGATTCCCACCTCCTCGTTTAACTTCCCCGCAAAAAATGGACGTGTCAGGCCGAAACATTTCTCATTTTGAAAAATACACTTATTGGAGCGGACTTTTCTCCTCTAGATGCATGATTTTTATTGCCATCATTGCTGTTTCCAAGGGGATATTTTCTTCCTTCGTCGATCGGGAAGGAGGAGAGGGGAGGCAATGAGTTGCTGGTCCACAAATGTCGGCTCGGGAGGAAGAGAGAGGATGGGGTTATGGGCTCTTCTCTCTTTCAGCTGCCTTCTCTTCTACCGAGCCGGGTTGGGCCGGGTTGGGTTGGGGGCATTGCCTTGGGCACGCTCGGGTTGGGCGGGTTTCCTTTTTTACACTTTGGGTTCAACAAGGAGTCTTTTTTCTCCACAAGTGCGGGACTGGGAGAAATATGTGGCTGTCCCACATACAATAAAATGGATAATGCTTCCTAGAAGCCATGGAGGAAAAGACGAGCGAAAAAGATCAGACTTCCGCCGAGGAATTGCACTTATTCCCTTTTCTTTCCTCCTCCCCCTTTCGCCCCCCAACAGCGAGGCCAGAATTTCCCCGAATTTCATTTCATGCTGAACGAAGAGGAGGAGGATTGGAAAGGGAGAAGGCAGACCGAAAGAACTGTCACAATATTTCTCCCTCGCCACTTCTCGTATCCTCGCCAAAAAGCCGTTTTCCGTTCATTTTCTTCCCCTCCCCCTCCCCGTCCCCCTCCTCGACTCTTCCGTTGTGTCTGGCTCCAGCAGCAGCAGCAGCTTCCCACTTCCCCTCAGCAGCAGCAGCAGCAGCAGCAGCTGTCGTTTTCTTTGTCTCCGTCCGAAATCCCACCTCGGGCCACGGCGGTACATACCCTGCTCCCCTCCGCCGCCGCCGGCAGAGTCACAAGAAAGGGCCATTACTGACAGAACAGGCTGGTTTCCTTTGGGTACACGAGATAGCGAGCAAGAGAGAAAAGGGGTAGGTAGGGGTTTTTCTTTACCTCCCCCCCCCAAAAAAAGGCATAATTTAGGTACATGCTATGCTTGGTACCATATACCTGTGTTTGAAAAGGTAAAACCAGGCCCTACAATATCTCTGTTTCCCCTCATTTCAGAGCTGTTTTGCTTTGACGTTTCATTCCGTTTTTTTGCCCCCGTCCCTCTCCTGTAAGTGACAGGAGAAAGAGAAAGAGAGAGAGAGAGAGCGGAGTAATCACTTATAATTACCGGCGGCAGAGCGGCGGCGGTGTTCCGCTCACTGCAGCCGCCCTCCCGCTTCGCGACAAGAGAGGCAACCTGCATGTTGTAGCAATACGACGACGACGAATAACACGCCACCGCCTCCTGCATGCCTCTCACCGGCTCCCGTACGTGAATGTAATATGTAGTACACAGAAGCGGCGGCGCCCGTTAACAACTGGCGAGAGAGGAATTATTCTTTCGCTTTCAAGACACAAAGAAGCCAAGACAATTTGTGGGAAAATGGCCTTCTCGATCGTCGGATTTTTATAAGTGAGGTGCAATGACGTGTCGGCGAGGTGGATTTGACGTTGACTTGATTGGGAAGGTTGGGGATTATCGAATGAAAGATATATCATGTGTAGGGTTTTCCTCCTCTTCTTTCGATCAAATGTCCGTCCCAGTAAAGGCGATTTTCCTGGTGCAGATCTTCCCATTCGAATTGGGGGAGGAATTGCAACCAGAGAAAAGAACAAGAACAAACTTTGTTCAATGACCTGCGGCAGGGCAATACAAAAGAAAATACAAAAGAATACAAAAGAATACATAAAGAATACAAAAAAGGGAGGGGGGTCCCTCTTCATTCTGAAATTAAATAAGGGGAATAGATTCATCCGTCTGAGGTCATTTGGACCAAGCTATTTTTCTTACTATGATTTCAAAATGAGGAGGGACCCCAAGGTTTGTATCCCCATTCATGAAGGGGGTCACACCCTAAAACGAAATTAGAGGGTGAACCCAGATAACTTGGACCAGTCATCTCTCTACATACAGGGTGGTTCATCCGACACCGTGATTTCACACCGGGGTGTGACTCCCGTCCCCCAAAAGACCACCTTGACATATCGATCTGTTCTTACACTATGATTTCAGAATGAAGAGGGACCCTCTTTCAGAGGCTCAAAAAAGTTTGTTCCAAATAAACCTCAACAACAACAAGAAGAAAATCGACCATTTCTACTGTAGACCTAACGGCTGCCGCCGCAGGTAAAAAGAAACCAGTTTGGTTGAATGTCAGGAAAAAAAGTTGCAGCAGTAGTAGCACCTTTGGATTCGGGAATGGAGGGGTAAAAAAGCATCGCTTGCAGAATTGTCGTTTTTTTTCTCCCTCCCCCGATTCTTTCCCCTTGCTCTGTTTAGGGAATGCATTGCACGAAACTCGAGCCATACTTTTTTCTCGCCTGTTCCTATTGCTGCGCGAACCTGTATGTACTAACATACGTCCGTACACATGTTTCATTGGGACATTTGTGGGAGCGCCTATCTGTTCTGTTTCAGATGGCAAAGGCAAGATAACTAGGGTACGCGGGGTACGGAAAACGAATAAAAAGGGGGACGAAATGGCAGGACCCTGCTTGTGGTGCAAAAAATACCAGGTCTCCGAATGGGACACACTGGGTACGTTGTTAAAAAAATGAAAAACTACAGGTGCTATCTCTTCCGTAAAAATAGTTTCGAAAAGAATACTTTTGTTTGGCAAATTCCATTTTTTTGCATGCAAAAGCTTTTCCCCTTTTCCAACTTCGCACAGGCAGACACGCATCCGGCGGCTTCTCAGTTCAAGTCAGGGTCTGTTATTATCCTTTTTTTACTTCTTCTCATTCTTTGCCAACCAGAGGTGGGAAAGACAATTACTCATTTCGCAGCTCCCTTTTCTTTTTTGCTTTTTGCGAAAATGCTCTCGGGATCTCTAAGATTTTGATTTTTAAAGTGCCAAAGTGCCTCGTCTGACCTTCTCAGACATGTAACGAAGCATTGCCGTTGTCGGCGCGGGAAAATGTCAATCGCCCAATAAAATATAAAATTCCTTCGACGACTTCCAATTTCCCTCTCAGCAAAATGGCCAGAGATACTCCCCCTTCGGATTTCTTCGAAATGGAGCTCTTTTTTTGCTGTCGTTGTGTGGGAAAACGCCGAGAATGAAAAATTAAGCTCGCCGCCGCGGTTTTCTCTCGTTCGCTAACAGTGCATGCATGGAAAAGAAAGAAAGAAAGAGCTCCGTTTTCTTTTTCTCCGGTTGTGAGATCGGACAATTCCGGAGAAAATAAAGGTGAAAATTGGACAAAAAAAAGAAAAACCTATTTTCTCTTAAATAAAACAGCAAAAAGGGACATGTGCCTTGTGCCTAACACTTTGGCTATATATCTGCAATCCACTGTAATTGTTCCTGGCACAGGTTGGCGGGTCGGTGGTCGGCCATTGCCTTGAACGAAAAGAGAGAGGAGAGGAAAATATTCAATGATAAATTACACACTCTCTCCCTTTCTGGGAAAAGGGGAGTTGTAGTGTGTGCTTGGACCAACCCTGCAGCAGACACAGAGCGACCTCCTCCTCCTCCACCACCAAAGCTCCTCCTCATGGACGAAGGAGGAGAAAGAGAGAGAAGGAGACTACTCCAGGGAACCCTAATAGAATCGCGGACGGCTATTAGAAATTTGGATCAGCACCCTAGTGAAAACGCATAACTGAGAGATCTTACAAAAAAAGTCAATGAAGCAAAAAAGTTTGCTTAGATTATAATATTTTTACGCTATTTTGTCGACCTTAATATAAAACTTGTAGGAAGAATCCTGTACTGTTTCACTAGGGCCCATTCATTTAAAGGAAGGGCCTGAGCTTGCTTGAATAATAAAAGCCCATAACTTAAAAATATTTTTGTACCAAAATGGCATGAGCATTTTGAATGGCTTTCTGACATATTTTACTAAAAAAAATTTTCCTATTATGCACAGTTTCATCAAACTAAAAATTTCTGCAGCTGCCGCCTCCTCGTTTCTGTAGGGCTCCTTGACTACTCTGCACTTTGGCTCGTTACACACCCGCCGACGCTACAGCACGAAGAAGAAGAAGAAAAGAAAAGGGGAGGGGGAGAGGAAGAAGAGAGGGCTTTGTTACCAAGGAGGAGCCTGTAATGATGGCAGCAATCCCTTTAGCTCACCTCACGGGAATCAGGGGGAAAAGTAGGGGATCGGGATATGTAACAAAGATATATGTCTATGCTATATGTACTGTTCGGAAATAGAACATTATCCGGGAAATGGAATAAAGTTTCCTCTCCTCCCGCCCTTTTTTCGGAAGCGGAAATCGTGGGCGTTGTTTCTGTGGTAAAGTACATAGGTACTCCTGCTGCTGTTTGTTCCATTGGGTGTGCGATGTACGGTATGGAGGACGGCGACGTGAATTGATCATCAGAAAGAGGGTGGTTTCATAAAACGAAATCAGAAAATCCCTTGAAAGCTTTCTCCGAATTTTCAGTTCTTGCTCGGAAGATTGGCGATTTCAACTACATAATATCCCTCGTCGGGAATACTACATTGTCGCTGTTGAACTTTTTTTTCGTCGGAGCAGCTTCATGAAACCCGCCCTTCCTCTTTCAACCCCGGCAAGCTAACTCCTCTTCCTGCCTCCCCTTCCTGTGTGTGTCTGTCTGGCTCCGCTTTGGCGGTGGCGACACCCCTTTGACAAACTCTAACACACATTGCTCCACTTCCTAGATCCTCCCCCGCTCCGGGCAATCGCAATGCACAAAGGAACAGTGACAAAAAAATCACGGGCCGAAAAAATCAACGACAATTATCCAAGGTGAAAAGTTGCTGCCGTGTTGCCCTTCCTCCCGCTATAAAAAAGGATCAGATATGCGAAATTCGGCCTCTTTTCCTTCCTCCTCCTCCTCCTCCTTCTTCGTCCTCGGAAAAATCCCCCGGGGAGCAAAGGAGAATCGCCCCCCCCTTCTTCGGCTTCGGCCCTTGCCAAGAGGAAAACGGAGAATACAGGAGAAGAAGCACACTTGTGTTTGCCGTGCTCACGGAAGAAGAAAGGGGACAAAAAGTATGTGCCTTCCGTAGTGTGTTAGTGTCCTGGAGGAGAAGGCTGAATTCCGTACGATAAGCACATTCGGCACATTGTACACCTCCTTCAGAGGAAAGGGGAACTGGGGCTATGGGTCTCCTTAAAAATAGAGGAGGGAAAAGGGTAGGCCAGGCCTGTGTCGCCGCCGCCGCCGCTGGACAGAAAAATGCAGATGGCCGATTAAAGTGGGGGGAGTTGGGGAAAGAAGGGGAAGTGTGTAAACATTTATTTCCCTCCTCCTAGTGGCTTCCCTTTTCAGCTCTTGAAATGCGGAGGACAGGGCGAAGGAGGAGGGGGGGATTTCTTCCCTCGCCGTTTCAGTAGTGGGCCAAGTCGACGGGAAAGCGAGGAACGGACGGAAACACGCGTTGCCAGGATGATATACCACACTCACTTGGGCAAACAGTCGCTGGTCAAATTTGAAGCCTTTTTTCTCCTCTTGCGTGTCAAGCGCTACAGCGTACGTACGATCAGCAAAGTAATATGCAAAGTTTGCTAGCTCCTGGATCCTGGATCAGATGCAACAAAAGCTTCCTCCTTCTCACAAATAAATTTGCCCCTTCAATTAACCGCCGCCTTTAATTCCCTACTTATCATATGGGCATGTACGCGCATAAGTGTACAGTACGTTGTACATATGCCTACAATAATGCATAAAGCAGCGCCCAACAACTTCTTTTTAAGCTCCCCCAAAGTTATGTACCACTGCCACATGCGGCAAAGAAAAGACTCTCTCGTTCGTAGCCTAATCTGTAAGCGGCAGCGGAGGCGAGGCGAGGCGAGGAGAGCCTTAGCAAGTGCTTGAGAGACCTCCACGACTCAGAGAGGAGAACTCTATATCTCTCTACGCGAGAAGGTAGCGAGCCAGCCAGCCAGCAATTTGATAGCCAGGCCAGACGGGTCGACGGCGAAGGAGGGATTCGACAATAAAAAAATCACATGCTTTGCTTGACGAAATTTGACATATGGATCATCCTGCGGACGTATCCCAAAAAACAACGTTACCCCGAGTGTTGGAAACGGTTGTATGTAGGGACTTGTCTTGGCCTACAGAGCATGAGGCAGGGACAGAGCAGCAAAAGCCATTGAAGTAGGAGGAGAGGGGGTTTGCTCTGCACTACTCTTTCTCCCTTGGTAACAAGACTTTTTTCCCCTCCCCCTTCAACTGTAGCCACAGCTCTCATTGCTGCTGCTGCTGCTTCTCCTGTTCAGTAGGGGAAGACTAGGACAAGCAGCAATGGCTGGCTGGCTGGCTTGAAGGGGAATAAAACTGATGATGTTGGTTGTTTCTCTCCTTCGTCCGCGTGTGTAGCAGCAATGTGTTACGTAAAAAAAGACGAGATTTAAGGAGGAATCCCTGCGGGCGGCATCGGCGGCGGAATCTGCTCGCCAATTTCGTGTATAGGGTCGTCTAAATGGACTTGGCTGGCTGGGGTATGCCTTGCCTTCCCCTCCGTAGCTGGAGGGTTCTTATTTATGTGCCAAAAAACCACTTGTTTGCTGAGATGTTGCGAAAAATAAGGGAAGGGTTACATTGGCCTCTGCATGCGAGTTTCTTTTTTTATGCCGCCGCCAGCTTCTGTTGCAAAAGTCCTGGATCGTCGGGATTCCTTTTTCGCTTGCTCAGGGCACCCAGGGAAGCAGAGTGGATATTGATGATTCAATCTGCCAACAAAACTTGAAAGCCGAAAAAGAGGGGGATCGAGGGGAGGTCCTCCACGTCCCGGTTTTTCTCGAATGGAACGAAATACAACGACTGCAACATCAAGCCCGTCCGACCAGCCGACATCGCGAAAGGAAACCTCTTTTCATGATTGATCAGACCTTTTACTAGATGTTTCTTTCCCTTCTCCCTTTTTCGCGAAATTGGCGTGACTGAAAGGGGG
>JAAUYJ010161057.1_pt1 | contig 30253 bp, 20 predicted proteins | sample 7278031 | NCBI WGS metagenome assembly JAAUYJ01 (sample SAMN14350222, study PRJNA611818) | marine sediment metagenome | isolation source: surface marine sediment (1.8m) | place: French Polynesia: Moorea | collected 2018-08 | reverse complement strand
GAGGTTTTTTATAGTAATTGTAACTCAGTCAGTAAAGTTATTGATAAGGCAATATTCCTTTACGAAAACCTTCTCGAACAACAAGAGAAAACAAACAAAGAAACCAAGGAAAAACTCGAAACAGAAAAAGGATTTATATCCGAAAACCAACAGCAACTTACAGAATTACAAAACCAACTTCAAACAATTCTCAGTCAAATTAATGAGAGTCGCTAAACTGCCATTAACTTAAATAAAATCCCCAGAGCGATCGCCTCAAATTCCATCAGAAAATTTACCCTCAAAATATCATATAGCACTTCTCTAATTTATGAGGTACAGTTTTACATCCCCCCGCCCCCCTGGAAAAGCTATCCTTTATCAGGAACTCGTGAAACCTTTGTAGGAGGGTGGGGAGAGGGGGAGCAGGGGGAAGAGAGGGGAGTAAGAATTTTGTCTACATTCTTCACTCATAGTGTATTGAATTAGACACTTTTCTCCGCAAAAAGCCGCCATCAGTCTTACACATAACTTCTATTTAATGTCTACGTTTTATTTTAAGAAAAATGTTTATAAAGCATAGCTTGAAAAGGGGATAACTCTCAAATTCCCCCTTATTAAGGGGGATTTAGGGGGATCGTAAATATCGTAAATATCGTAAATGTAATTCATCTTGATGAGAAATCCCCTACAAAATCTCATCATCAAAACCAAGTTTGCTCCGAATTTCACCTGAAATTTCAGATATAAAACCTCTTCATTTATGGATAAAAAAAAATTCAGCCAATCATATTCTTGATAATCAGAGGTAATTATTAATTATTAATCATATTTTATTTTAGGGGTTTCGAGACCAAACCCCTACTAGAAATGAAAAAGGGATTTGTCATCAAAAACTGTAGGGGTTTGATGACAAATCATTTTTGATGAGTATATCTTAATTGTTTATTATTTATAACTTTTCAACTCGAAATTAGATAACTAATCTAGTATACCTTATTTAAAATTTAATTACAGCTATCTTCATATTTTATTCTCTGAGAAAAGCTACTTATAATTATTGATCTCCCTAACTTTTTTGTTAATTTATCTCTCATATAAGTCATTTAGTATAGTTTTTTATAGAGAAATTAAGATTTTTATCATCCTTGACATTGATTGTACATTTTTTTACTTTCTCATAACTTCTACTTAAGTATAATTAGAAAACATCACTAAACTATCGCATCTACAAACCCATGGATATTACCAAAATTAGCGCCGAATCAGTAGAATTACTCTCTCTAATTACAGGAAAAAAACTAAGTAAAAAGGATATTACGCCACCAGTCTTATTTTTAGCAAATCTAGTAATAATACTCATAGGTGTTATCTATGCAGATGGAAAAGTAGTAGAAGAAGAAAAAGCTAGACTGAAAATAACCATCCATAAATTTATCCCTCCTCAAAGCAATGTCTTGGAATTAACTAAATTAATGATTCATGGAGTATCTAAGCAACAGCTTTACAAAAAAATTGAGACTATCTTGACATTAATTTCTCCTCTTTCCACTCCCGAAAAATTGTTATTAATTAGCTTTGGTTATGAAATGTCTGCTGCAGATGGAGATATGGATGTAAGGGAGAAAAAATATCTAGAAGTTGTAGGGAATAAATTAGGTATTAAGAGCCAACGTCTACAAGTTTTAGCAGCAGGATTTATTGATCAAGAAAATATTGATAAAGAATCTATCGAAGAGCTAAAATATTTACTTAATCCAGCACGTTTCCATCAGTTAGATAATATTTTTGTGAAAGCTGCTAGTGAAATGCTCAATTCACTTTTACCCAGTTATCAGAAAAAACAAAATCAAACAAATAAATTAAAACAAACTATTGTCTATCCAAGATTAAAAGAGTTTCAACAATATAGACAAGAACTAGAGAATATTTGCCATCAAACTTATCAAATAGTTGAAGCATCAACAGACCAAGATTTACTGCCTCATACTTTAATCTCCGAAGTAGATAAAATCTTAGAAAAAATCCAATCCCAAAAATTCCGAATTGCAGTGATTGGAGAATTTAGTCAAGGTAAATCAACCTTATTAAATGCTTTATTTGGAGAGGAAATTCAACCAGTCAGAGAAATTCCTTGTAGTAGCACAATTACAGTTTTAAAATATGGCAAACAAAAACGGGTTGTTTGTCATTATAAAGATGGGAAAAAATCAGAAATTCCTTTGCAAGAATATCACTCAAAAGTTACTATTTCCGAAACAGCAGCTTTAGGAAATTTGAGTCAAGAATTAGCTGACTCTCAGATAAAATCAATATTTTTTGAACATCCAGATTTAGAGTTATGTAAAAGTGGAGTAGAAATTGTTGACTCTCCCGGTTTAAATGAACATCCAGACCGTAAAAATATTACTAAAAAAATATTAGAAGATACAGATGCAGTTATTTTCTTAACTAATGCTTCCCGTCCACTAACTAAAAGTGAAAGAGAGTTAATTCAAAGCATAAAACTACAGTTAAATAATCATCAAATTAATTTACCAGCAGATAATTTATTTGTCTTAGTAAATTTTATTGATTTAATCAGAAGTAGAAAGATTCGGCAGCAAATTCGGCAGCGATTAGAAAAATTAGTATTTGGTGAAAAACCGATTATTGCTGCTCAGAGTCATTTACATTTTATTTCTGCTCAAACAACTTTGGATGCAATTTTAGAAGGTGAATCAAATGAATATTTGACCTACTTTAATAATTTCACACAGTCGATAGAAAAATTTCTAACTGTTGAGCGGGGTGCTGTAGCAATTCAGCAAATTTTTACTAAGATTAATGCTTTGATTTCTGAGGGTATAAAAGCATTAGATCAAGCCGAAAAAGTTTTAGATGGTAAAGTATATTTATCTGTCGAAACAAGAGTAGAAATCTTGGCAAAAATAGAGTCAGCTAGTGGAAGAGATATCAAAATTTTATCAACCACTGAAAAATTGAAAAATGAGAGTATTAAACAAGCTGCTGAAGCTTGGGATAAATGGGTACCAGGATTGGGCGATCGCTTAGAGGCAACAACTATTAAATGGTCTTCAGAAAATTCTCTAATCTGGGATAAAGAAAAAGTTATTAAAGATTATGCAGAAGAATTTGCAAATTCTTTGGGAGCTGAATTAGAAAACTGGAGTAATCGAGAGGTGAAAGAAATTGTAGTCAAGAATCTGCAAATTTTAACTCAAGAAGTATGCGAAAATTTAGAAGTTATCAAAATGGATTTACAGGCAGTAGATTGTCAAATACATTCTAACTTGAATGAGCAATTTGATTGGGCAATTGAAAGTATCAAAGCTGATGGATTTGATATTTCTTCAGTAAGTAATTTAGACAGAAATGATCGGCATCATCAAAAAAATAGTTTATGGGAAAATTTAACATTAGGTGGTTTAACAGCAAGTGCTTTGTTGATGTTTACTGGAGTAGGATTTTTACCTGTACTCTTAACAGGAGGTGCCGTAGCTTTAATTGGCTCATTTTTTGGTATGAGTAATGACCGTGATAACCTCGAAAATAAGATTAAACAGCAAGTTTATGATGCCTGTTTTCAAAATTTCCAGAAATCTACTGACCAAATATTTAATCGGATTTGTGAAAATATTGCTGAAGTTTTATACAGTCAATTTCAAGTAGCAAGTAAAGCAATTGAACAGGCAATATTCCTTTACGAAAACCTCCTAGAACAACAAGAAAAAATCCAACAAGAAACTCAAGAACAAATACTCTTAGAAAAACAAATGATTGCCGAAAAAAAACAGCAACTTACAGAAATCCAAAATCAACTTACAACATTAACAAATAAAATTATTGATCATCAAGAAATCTCATCTAGAAATTCTCCAAAAAATATCCTGGAGCCAACAATTATCCCCCCAGTTTCTAGCAAAAAAACTCTAATTACTGCCAATAAAACTCAAGCATAATAAATGGGTGCATCTTAATATTATCAAGACTTACGCAAAATATGAAAATATACACAATATGTAGGGGCGGTTCGCGTTTGCGGAGCATTCCGTTAGGAAACCGCCCCTACTAGGTATAGATTTTATGGGTAAGTCCTGATTATCTAAGCATTTCCTGCGGAATCCTGCACATTTCCGTCAGGAAAAAACGCAGTTCCTCCAGAGGAGACTTGCTGACGGCTGAATGCTAACAATATTATTGACAAAAAGACAAAAATACTTTTTTCCTATTCCCTATTCCCTGTTCCCTAAAAACTATAAATTTTTGGCTTTAATACTTTTTTCCTATTCCCTATTCCCTATTCTCTGTTCCCTAAAAACTATAAATTTTTGCCTTTCTTCAAAATTGAGATGCACGCTAATAGACATCTTCTATTATTCAAAATAAAATCAATTATCGTGAATAAATCATTAATTATTCACCCCTACTCCCTACTCCCTACTCCCTACTCCCTCTTTCCCAACAACTCTAATAAATATGCTATATTGAAAAGCTGTTCCTTATAAAAATCCATAACTCATAACTATAAAATGTCTACAAAACCTACCATTGCATTTACTCACCTGGGATGTGAAAAAAATCGCATTGATACTGAACACATGATCGGTTCACTTGTACAAGCAGGTTATCAAGTAGATGCGAACGAAGAACTAGCAGATTATGTTGTTGTCAACACCTGCAGTTTTATCCAAGCTGCAAGAGAAGAGTCTGTCCGTACTTTAGTCGAGTTAGCAACCGCCAATAAAAAAATAGTCATAGCTGGTTGCATGGCGCAACACTTCCAAGAAGAATTACTAGCAGAATTACCAGAAGCAGTCGCACTCGTCGGTACCGGAGATTATCATAAAATAGTAGATGTCATGGAACGGGTAGAAACAGGCGATCGCGTCAAAGAAGTCACCCCCGAACCAACTTACATCGCTGACGAAACTACCCCCCGTTACCGTACAACATCCGAAGGCGTAGCTTACCTGCGTATTGCCGAAGGATGTGACTATCGCTGCGCTTTCTGTATCATTCCTCATCTCCGAGGCAACCAGCGATCGCGTACCATCGAGTCAATTGTCGCCGAAGCTCAACAACTCGCAGATCAGGGAGTCCAAGAAATCATCCTTATTTCCCAAATAACCACTAACTATGGAGTCGATATTTATGGCCAACCAAAACTTGCTGAACTCCTCCGCGCCCTGGGCAAAGTTGATATACCTTGGATCAGAATCCACTACGCCTATCCCACTGGTTTAACCCCTCAAGTCATGGCTGCCATCCAAGAAACTCCCAACGTCTTACCCTACCTTGACTTGCCCCTACAACATTCTCATCCAGAAATTCTCAGGGCCATGAATAGACCTTGGCAAGGTCAAGTTAATGATGATATAATACATAGAATTAAAGCAACTATGCCCAACGCCGTGTTGCGGACAACTTTTATAGTGGGCTTCCCTGGTGAAACGGAAGATCATCATACACATTTAGTAGAATTTGTCAAGCGTCACGAGTTCGATCATGTCGGAGTATTTACTTTTTCTCCAGAAGAAGGAACCCCTGCCTATAGTTTGCCTAATCATTTGTCCCAAGCGGAGATGGAGGCCCGTAGGGAAAAAATAATGGAAGTTCAGCAGCCAATATCCTGGCAACAGAATCAGAAGTCCGTAGGGCAAGTAGTTGATGTGCTGATTGAACAAGAAAATCCGCAAACAGGAAATTTAATTGGTAGATCAGCCAGGTTTTCTCCAGAAGTAGATGGGCTGGTTTATGTTCAAGGAGAGGCCAGGTTAGGTTCTATTGTGCCAGTAACTATTACAGATGCAGATATCTATGACTTATATGGTTATGTAGATTCAAGTTTATTTAGGGCTCGGCAATAATTATCCGCTCAGTAATATTGTTTGGGGATCGCTGAAAACCAACTCTATAGTTGAAAATCTACCTATCCAAAATTCTATTCCAGAATTCTATAGAAATTTTGGTGTCGTAGAGTAATAGGATGATTATGGAAAAAAATTTTGTTATCTATAAGCCTCCTCATGCAACAAACAATCATCAAGTCTAAAATCCAAAATCACAAACAATCAAGATACAAAATCTAAAGAATAAAAGTAAATCAAGGAAAATGTGTAAATAACATAACAAATGTTAAGTAATTTGTTATTATGTTGATAATTATGAAGTTTTAGAGGGGCCACCGAGAGTGAGCTGTTAAGTATCTCAGGTGCTGATTGAGACTGATGCCAAAACGTGAGTACGCGCAGAGGCAGAAAAACTAGGAAATTTTTTCCTAAGTTTCTCTAAAGGGCAACTGAAACTGCACAACAGCTTATTACCCTTAGTTAGGGAAACTTAGGCTAGTGCGAAACCAAATATTTTTTGATTTTTCTTAATAAATATTTGGTTGACATTATCAAGTCTATCTTCCATCTGTCCCTCAAGCCTTCCTTAATATACCCAACTAGGGAGAAAAGGAACAGGGCATTTGGCCTTTATTCTGTTGTGATCTCTTGAGGTTAAACAAACCCTTGGAGAATACACAGACACCTCTTAACTGTTAGCATTTAACTCCAATGCTATCAGTTTAGTGAAGATTATTAGTGACAAAGGCATATTGCTCCACCAATTTGTTATCTATAAACTATCAGATTATTAGCTATAGCTTATAGGTGACAAGGGCTTATGAGCAGCTATAGTTGAGCATAAATCCGCCTCCAAGTTGGGTGACAAAGGAACCAAGTGTAAACTAGTTACTTAGGAGAATGAATGGATTTATCATTTGCAAGTTTAGGAATTTCAGAGGAACGTGCAAATCATCTGGAAACAATTGGTTTTACTCAACCTACTCCAATTCAAGCCGAAGCAATACCTCATTTATTGGCAGGAACTGATATTGTAGGTCAAGCTCAAACAGGAACAGGTAAAACAGCAGCCTTTTCCTTACCTATATTGGAGCGGATTGATCTGAATATAAACGCAGTCCAAGCCTTAATTTTAACTCCTACCCGTGAATTGGCGCTGCAAGTTACGGATGCGATTCGTCAAATTAGTGGTCTGGATAAAAGAAGTCCTGGTAAACGAGGATTAAATGTGTTGACTGTTTATGGCGGTCAATCCATTGAAGGGCAAATTCGGCGTTTGCAAAGAGGTGTTCATATAGTAGTAGGAACACCAGGACGCATTTTGGATATGTTGAGTCGAAATAATTTAAAACTAGAAAACTTGAATATGCTAGTTTTAGACGAAGCCGACGAAATGTTGAGCATGGGCTTTATTCAGGATGTGGAAAAAATTCTGGATGCAGCGCCCAACGAACATCAAACAGCTTTCTTTTCCGCTACGATGGATCACTCGATGCGGAAACTAATTAAGAAGTATCTGCAATCACCTGTTACAGTTAAGGTTGCCCAGCAGAAAACCACCCCCAAACGGATCGATCAGATTGCTTACATGGTGCCTCGTGGTTGCTCGAAGGCAAAAGCCCTACAGCCAATTCTGGAACTAGAAGACCCAGAAGCAGCCTTAATCTTTGTCCGGACAAGGCAAGCTGCAGCAGAACTAACAAATCAATTACAATCATCTGGTCACAGCGTTGATGAATATCACGGGAACCTAAATCAATCCCAACGGGAACGTTTGTTAACTCGCTTCCGCAATCAACAAGTTCGATGGGTTGTAGCTACAGATATCGCAGCGCGGGGTCTAGATGTAGATCATTTAACCCATGTGATTAACTACGATCTACCTGATAGCGTGGATAGTTACGTTCATCGCATCGGTCGTACAGGTCGTGCAGGTCGGGAAGGAACTGCTATTTCTTTGATTCATCCGATGGATAAGCGGAAATTGCGTTTGATAGAGCGCCATCTCCGCCAAAATCTGGAAACTCGTTCGATTCCCAAACGTTCTCAAATTGAAGCCCGACAACTACAAAAGTTACAAAATAAAGTACGAGATGCTCTGAGTGGAGAACGGATGGCTTCTTTCTTGCCTTTGATCGCTCAGTTAGGTGAAGAATACGATCCCCATGCGATCGCTGCAGCAGCTCTACAAATCGCTTACGATGAAACTCGGCCAGCTTGGATGGGACCTGATTATGCTCAGGAGGAAGAAAATCTAGTTTATGACACTCCAAAGCCGAAGTTGAAAAAACGTGGAGCTAAGAATTCTCGCAGTCACAGTCCTGCTAAGAGAAATCAGCATAGCGATAATTCTGTAGAAGAGGCTTCTGTATCACACAATAATTAAGTTATTTGTGACACAGATATTTGAATAATGATTCTAGAGGCGCGAGCGATCGCGTCTCTATATTTTTATATATTTAGGGCTTGCGCATAACAGCTATAGCAATGTGCGCTGGCATATTTACACATTATTTTTTGTAGACCTTTTCTCTTATTGCACTTTGAGCTGGACATTGTAAATACCTGAGCGCTCTTTGCTATATATCAAATCCGGTAGCATCGATACAATTCGCCCTCTGTAGGGGTTTGGTCACCAAACCCCTACAAACCGTAATTTTTGACCATGACTGACGATAAGTATATTACTCAGAAGCCAACGGATTTGATATTAGGGGTGGGTTCCCTACTCCCTACTCCCTACTCCCTACTCCCTACTCCCTACTCCCTACTCCCTACTCCCTACTCCCTACTCCATCTTTTCCAGAGAGGTCTATTTATATTTTTTGTTGTCTTAATATCTCTCTTACTTCCATTAAAATCTTCCCTAACTTATTTTCCCCAGTGCCGTCTTTTCGCCGACCCCAATATAAATCAACTGGAGATTTATTCACAATTTCTTCATCCCCAGTAGATAGCAAGATTTCCCGAATATCGGCATTAGATTCAAACTTTCTCAGCACCGCCTTTCGCATTATCTCATATTTTATCTGTTCCCAGTCAGAGCGTAAAGGTTTGTTGTCATCACCTCCCATATTTGCTGCTGCTCCAGGAGTTTCTGCTAGACGCACTGCATCAGCATCAGGCGTACCTGCAAATTTTTGAGCTTGAAAATAATGTTCGCTAGTAGCCCACAAATAACCATCTAATTCAAAACCGTGGGGGGAACAATTTGAAAAACAGCCGTATCTACTGAGAGTGCTATAAAATGAAATCGTCATAATTTTTGATTTTGATAAAAATAGAAAGAAAGTGCTTTGATCGCTTTACCATAGTAATCAGAGTTTGTTTATCTCTTTGTTCTCATTATGTCTGATTCTCCCATAAATATTACGCTGAAACTATTTGCTGCCTATCAAGAAGCCTACGGAGTATCCCAACTTCAACTCACCTTTCCCCCACAAACTACCGTTTCTCAAGTTTTACAACACATCCTCACCGAACATCCAGAACTACAAAAGTGGCAAGAGGTGACTAAGTTTGGCATTAACTTTAACTTTGTGTCCCCTGAGACCATTCTTCAAGATGGTGATGAAGTTGTTTTCATCCCTCCTGTGAGTGGTGGACTTTCAATATAGAACCCATTTGATATCTATTTAAAAAGAGAGAAGGGAATGGGAGAGGTGTCGGAGGAGTGGGAAGTTTGGGAAGTTTGGGAAGTTTGGGAAGTTTGGGAAACTGGGAGATGAGGAAATGATTCAACCTGTAGCGTCTTTGAAAGAAATACCCGAAAGGCGCAGGTTAGTCCCTATTTCTTCTATCTATTTCCTGACTCCTGACTTCTGAGTTCTGACTGCATTCATGACAAACTTAATCTTGCCAAAGATGCCAAATTGCTTCTATATAGATTTTAGATATTTTTTTAGATTATAGATTTTTTTTTTGTCTCACATTTGTCGAGGCGATCGCTAATTACTTCCTAATAATATTTTACCATAAATTGCTACATTTACGACAAAATATTTTCTTCATAGGTAACATTTACTACTAAACTTATCAAAAAGATTGTTACATAAACAACTCAATCTGTAGTCAAACAAGTAACATTCACTACTAACTTATGGGTAAAAACTGACTTATATTTGACAAAATAACTCAAAAAACAGTTATAAAAGCTACTTAATTTTAGATAAATCCTGAAAAAACGTTGTTAAAAACATTAGTAAATTTGCTACATTAACCACAAAAACTACGGAAATATATGTTACATTTGCAACCAAAAATGTAAATGAATCTGTTGCATTAAATACCGAAAATTAGTTCAAAAAAGCATACCAGACTTAAAAAGTCGGGTATTGTTGACGGGAAAATTTGCCCATGCTACTATCCAAAGAATGCTGAATAGTTCTTAAAAGTAGGGAGAAAGACCATGACCCAGGCCACAACAACTCATAACCATATCCACACTACAGAAACGGCGATCGAAAAGCTCAAATGTAAAGAGTGTGGAGAAGAATATCCTCTAGAAGCCAAACATATATGTGAAGACGTATGCTTTGGCCCTCTAGAAGTTAAATATAACTACGAGAAGTTGAGTCAAATTGTCAGCCGGGCCACAATCGAAGCAGGTCCCAAATCTATCTGGCGTTATCGTCACTTCCTACCAGTCACAACTGATAACGTCATTGATGTCGGCACCGGGATGACTCCCCTAGTAAAATCTGAACGTTTAGCCCGTCGCTTGGGTCTGAAAAATCTCTACATCAAAAATGATGCTGTAAATATGCCTACCCTAAGTTTCAAAGATAGGGTAGTATCAGTTGCTCTCAGTCGTGCTAGAGAATTAGGCTTCTCTACAGTATCTTGTGCTAGCACGGGCAACTTAGCAAATTCTACAGCAGCGATCGCGGCCAAAGCAGGTTTAGACTGTTGTGTCTTTATCCCCGCCGATCTAGAAGCAGGTAAAGTTCTCGGCACCCTCATTTATAATCCTACAGTTATGGCAGTCAAAGGCAACTACGACCAAGTAAACCGCCTCTGCTGTGAAGTTGCCAATACCCACGGTTGGGGATTTGTTAATATCAATCTTCGCCCCTATTACTCCGAAGGTTCCAAAACTCTAGGTTTTGAAGTCGCCGAACAACTAGGTTGGCAGATACCTGACCATGTTGTAGCTCCTATTGCTTCTGGTTCCCTGTTCACGAAAATATACAAAGGTTTTCAAGAGTTTATTAAAGTCGGTCTTGTAGAAGACAAAGCAGTTCGTTTCAGTGGAGCGCAAGCAGAAGGTTGTTCTCCTGTAGCTCAAGCTTTCAAAGAAGGTCGTGATTTTGTGACCCCAGTTAAGCCTAATACTATAGCTAAGTCAATTGCAATCGGCAACCCCGCAGACGGTATCTACGCTCTAGAGTTAGCCCGCAAAACTAACGGTAATATTGAATCTGTCACTGATGCGGAAATCATTGAAGGTATTAAACTACTGGCAGAAACAGAAGGTATCTTTACCGAAACAGCAGGCGGTACAACTATTGCTGTGTTGAAAAAGTTAGTAGAAGCAGGCAAAATTGACCCAGAAGAAACTACAGTTGCTTACATCACAGGTAATGGCTTGAAGACTCAAGAAGCAGTACAAGGTGAAATTGGCGAACCTCTAACAATAGATGCAAAATTGGATGCTTTTGAGAGAGCATGGGAACGCGCTCAAACATTAGACCGTCTTGATTGGCAACAAGTTTTGGTTTAATAATTATCAACTGATGGTGGGTTTGGAATCATAAGTTTTTTATTAACTATTAGCAGTTATTTCTTAACCCACCCCTAAAATAAATACTTGTACTAAGTATTAACTATCTGAACGAATTACTAAAGTTATGACTGTTAAAGTTTTAATTCCTACTCCCCTGCAAAAGTTCACCGATAATCAAGCAAAAATTGAATGTGACGGTGGTAATATTTCTGAGTTAATTGATTCTCTGGAGTCTAATTTTCCTGGCATTAAAAAGAGTCTTTGTGATGACCAAGGTGAACCCCGGAGATTTTTAAATTTCTATGTTAATAGTGAAGATATTAGATTTTTAGAAGGAACAAAAACATCTCTAAAAGATGGCGATGAAGTTAGTATTGTGCCTGCAGTTGCTGGTGGTTAGATAGATTTAGGGAGAGTTGAAAGTATATTAATTAGTAAAAATAATTTTTTTCACCTAAACCTAAAATTTCCACTACCTTAAGTTTCTAAAAAAAGGATGCGTTAACTCCATGTAACGTATCCTTTTTTTTCAAGTTAAAAAATATTTACAAAATTTAATACTTTGTAAAAAATAAAAAAAAATGATTGTGATTTTCAGTCTATTATAAAATAGTGGGAGTAAAATTTTGCTAATTACAAACAAGAATCTATTTTTATTTATAAATAATGATCTTTTATCCACATAAACATGACTTCGTCATTTGGACTCCATAATGCCAAAGCATAGAAACCATTATTGCCGCGATTTTTCTCAGGAAACTCAGGAGTCGAATAGACCATAGATCCTTCATAATTCTTGGGATTCCACCAATACGGGGCTTGTTGAAAAAAATTACTTTCCTCAGTTAATCCGGTTTTTGGCTTTAGATTTAACTCTGACATCAATGAAAAAAATTGTTCTTCATCCAATCTTGCTTTCCAGAGCCATTCTGAGTCTAGAAAAGCTCCGTTAGAGTAGTATTTGGAATCTTCAATCGGTGAGATTTTTTCAACTGCTTCCTCCACAATAGATGATTCTGGAATCCCGCTCCTTATGGGTGGAAAATCCACTAACCTAGAAACTCCAAGAGACAAAAGCACCACCACAAAAGATATCCAGCAGATCTTACGAATTCGGCTACGGGTAGTTGAGAAGAGTAAGTCGATTGGTGTCCGGAATTTCGATCTGCCAACCAAGTTGTAGAGCAGAATCGTGATTCCCGTCGTCACAAGAGGCGACCAAAATACAGCTTTGGGCATAGCAACAATAAAAAAAGACCATGGTTGTAGAAGAAGGGCAGGAAGAGATATAGAACCTATTGCTGCCCCTAAAAAAATATCCCAGACGAGTCCAATCATGAAACCCAATGTAAAAATAAATGTCGCCAAGTAATTGATTACTAGCAGCAAAATTATTTTTCCCGCTATTTTTTTCATTTTTTTCATTCCTTTCACTATTGTTTATTATGCTTTCTCCTATCTAACATTTCCCGGCGTAGTTATTCAACTTTTTGCTGCTTCCCACTAAAAGTCGCCAACTTATCCACTAGAGCTTTTGATAATAAAGAATCAGCATTTTTCAGCATCCTCGCTCCCAAAGATATCTGCTCCTTTTCCCCATCCCCAATAAATCTAGTATCTGCAAAAGCACCAGTTTCCTCTATCTGTCGTTCCACCTCACCATCAGACCAACCCCAAATGTGAGCTACCTGTTGTGCCATTTGCCGTTCCAATGCCGAACAAAAACCATCTACATAAGCAATGCTCAATATTTGCCACATTGCCTCATTCCTGTGGTCTGGTGCTACTCGCAATGCAATTTCTTCTACAGATAACTGCTGTTCATCCTGAGCCAGAATTTTTTCCATTTCCACAAGAGTCGGTTTTCCTACTTTGCTTTGTTCTGCCAACTCCTGCAAAGCTTTTGACTCTTCACTGTGAATTTGTTGGTCAGCACAAACCATTTGAGTTACTAATAGAAATGGGTAGTTTAGGTCTTCATCCGACAACTGTTTCATCAGGCGTATCCTCTAATTGTTCCGAGCTAGTAGCATTTGCCATATCCATCTACCAATAAAAAGTAATTTTTAACCCTCCGCTACTGTGAAATTACTAAACTTTTTATCTCATTCTGAGAAGCTCTAAAATTTTTGTCAGAGGGGTTGTTTTCCAGCAAAAACTCTGATATTATTAAAATAATAAATGTTATTGTTGTGTGTTCGCCCCTACGCATGATTTTTTATTCAACTAAAAAAAATACAGCGCTTTTCATTTAAAAATTATCTATTCTTAAAAAGTGTCGCGCCAGATGCTTCGCCTTGAACTTTTTTTCTGTTTTGGCTTGATACTTTAAATTATTAATTATTAACTGTTAATTATTAATTAGGGTTTGCTAATTAAATATAAAAGTATTGGTAGATAAAGTTTTGAGCATTTATAAGTCGGGAAAAAATACGAGATTTTGGGCGGCTCAGGCTCAAAAAGTTAGTATTTGGGTAAGATTTGGGGCGAAAATCAAGGGATAATTTTTCTGAATACCTTCTGTGTAACTCCCTGTTTCTCTTGACTCTTAACTACTCCCTACTCCCTACTCCCTACTCCCTACTCCCTACTCCCTGCCTTCACAAAAATACTTTTTCAGCAAACCCTAATTAAGAGTGGGAAACCTAATTCGCCACTCTCAATATTAAATTATTATGATGCTACCTTTGCAGTAGACCGACGCCTGCGCCTTCCCACAGGCTTAACAGGGCTTTCTTTTGACTCTTTTACAGTTACAGTTACATCTTTTGCTTTTGTATCTGGAGCTTGCATCAAGAACACCAGCAACGGTTGACCTTGAAGTTCTCGTCGCAACATTCGCTGTACAGCACATTCAAGATCATTTTTCAACCCAGTCCAATCAACCTGAATATCTTTGCGATCGCTAGAATTAGCATATTCAGCCCATTGATGACTCAAGTTTTTTTCTAATGTCTTAATCAAAACCTGTTCCAATTGTGGTTTATCCACAGAGCTAACCACACCACGCAAATGTAACTGAGGATAACCAATCAACTTACCATCGGTATCCACTGCCAAAGCAACCGTGACAACACCATCCTCTGCCAGTTGTTGGCGTTCCTTGAGAATATTATCTTCCACCATACCAGAGCGGGAAGAATCAACCAATTCAATTCCAGAAGGTACTTTATCAGTCACCCGAATCGAGTCTTGACTCAGCTCAACCACATCCCCATTTTTAATCACTACCATATTCTCAGGAGGAATCCCCATACTTTGAGCAGTTTTGCTATGTTGCACTAGCATCCTGTGTTCGCCGTGAACTGGTAAGAAGAATTTAGGACGAGTAAGGGCTAACATTAATTTTTGGTCTTCCTGACAACCGTGACCAGAAACATGAATTCCCTTATTTTTACCATAGATAACATTAGCTCCTAGCATCATCAGTTTGTCAATGGTATTGACTACTGCGATCGTATTTCCAGGAATAGGATTAGCAGAGAAAACAACAGTATCTCCTTTGCGGATCTTAATTTGTCGATGTTCACCCTTAGCAATGCGGGTCATCGCTGACATCGGTTCCCCTTGAGAACCAGTAGTCAGAATTAATAGTTTTTCATCAGGGATATTCCGAACACCATGTAAAGGTACAAAGAGACTATCTTCACACTTAATGTAACCAAGATTACGAGCATGAGCAATCACATTTAGCATTGAGCGCCCTACTATTGCAACTGACCTACCATGTTTTTGCGCCAGTTCTAGAATTATTTGTAATCTATGTACGCTAGAAGCAAAGGTTGTCACCATTAACCGTCCTGGTGCATCGGCAAACACTCGGTCTAAGTTGGGATAAACAGACCTTTCTGAAGGAGTGAAACCAGGTACTTCTGAATTAGTAGAATCGCTAATTAAGCAGTGAACGCCTTTTTCGCCGTATTCTGCCAGTTTTTGAAAGTCAAACTTTTCTCCGTCTACAGGAGTATGGTCTATTTTGAAATCACCGGTGTGAATAACTGTACCTACTGGAGTTGTAATTGCTACTGTAAAACTATCCGCCATTGAGTGAGTATTACGAATATATTCAACACTGAAATATTTACCCAACTTAACCACATCACGAGGACGAACAGTCTTGAGTTCTGTCCTATTTTGAACTCCAGCTTCCTCCAATTTACGGTACAGTAAGGCCATTGCTAATCTTGGTCCGTAGATTACAGGAATTTCAATACTTTTCAGATGGAAAGGAATACCACCAATATGATCTTCGTGACCATGGGTGACAATCATACCCTTAATTTTATGGCGATTTTCTCGCAGATAGGTAACATCCGGTAAAACTATATTTACACCGTGCATTCCATCAGTAGGAAAAGCTAATCCTGCATCGAGTAGAATAATTTCATTTTCATACTCGAATACACAGGTATTTTTACCAATTTCATGCAACCCACCTAATGGAATAATTTTTAACGGTGATGGTGATTTTTTTCTTGTCATAATTATCCTCTTTTTGTTGTTAACTTTAGTTAGCTGTTTACGGACAGTTTTTTGCAATTAATCAGGAAAGGAACGGTTTGATTCTGCTAACAATTAATCAATAAATACACAAAAACTTAACCTCTTCAATAACAAATTTTGCCCATAAGATATACATATAATTTATTTAAACGACTCAGCGATCGCTACGCTAACTTGATAATATTCAATTGTCTAGAAAAATTTTCTCACTCTCAGGAAACAACTCATAATAAACCAAGTTTACTCATTTCTGCCTTCAATTTTTCAACTACCTCGGTGGGAGCTTCAGATAGTGGCAGACGAGTAGAACCCACTTTCCACCCCAGGATATTAAGAGCTGCCTTCACTGGAATGGGGTTAGTTGTAGCAAACAGAGCTTTAAACAAGTTGAATAGTTGTAGATGAATTTCTGTCGCCAGCTCTACCTTACCTGTTTCAAATGCTCCTACCATTTCTTGTAACTTTTCCCCTACTAAGTGACTAGCTACACTGACAACACCACAGCCACCAATAGCCAGAAGGGGCAAAGTTAGAGAATCATCTCCAGAATAAATCTTAAACTCTGGTGACGTCAAGTGTCGAATCTGACTAGCTCTATCTAGACTACCACTAGCTTCTTTAATAGCAACAATATTTGGGATTTCCGCCAGTTTAGCCACAGTTTCAGGCTCCATATTTTTGCCTGTGCGCCCAGGTATATTGTAAAGCATAATTGGTAATTCTGGAGTAGCCAGAGCGATCGCTTTAAAATGCTCATACAATCCTGACTGGGGTGGTTTATTGTAATAAGGCACTACCTGCAAAGAACCATCCAAACCCAACTTAGCAGCTTTTTCAGTTGCTGCCATCGCTTCCTTTGTCGAGTTTGAACCAGTACCAGCTATGACTTTGGCTTTCCCTGCCACTGCTTTTTGTACTACCTGAAATAGTTGATACTCTTCATCCCATGTCAAGGTAGGAGACTCACCCGTAGTACCACAAACTAATAATGAGTCTGTTCCATGTTCAGCCAACCATATTGATAGCTTTTCTGCCTCTTCATAGTTAACGCTACCGTCTGAATTAAACGGCGTAATCATTGCAGTCAGAACTCTCCCGAAATTTACCACACTATTTGCACTCCTTCTGGGGAATTGATTTACTTTCTGGACACTATAGTTATTCCAGTCATCTATAACGACACCAGATTTTTTTTAATTAACATCACATTAACAGCCTTGAGTTCAATTTTTTGAATATTCAGAAGCTGAACATCTCTTAATTCGGACTCCTGATTTAATTTAGAAGTCCTAGCAACTTCAGGTTGTTGCTATTTTTATCTACAGTCGTTTTAGTTTTTTGCATCCTGAACCTAAGCTTTTCCTACTGGCATTCTCAACCAATTTTTTGCTACCAATAGTTCTGCAATTTGTACTGCATTCAAAGCAGCCCCTTTACGGATTTGATCTCCACTTAACCATAACTCCAATCCACAAGGATGAGAAATATCTTGACGAATTCTCCCCACTAAAATATCATCTTTACCACTTGCTTCTATTGGCATAGGAAAATAATTTGCCTGCCAATCTTCTACTAGTGTCACTCCTGGTGCCTGACTCAATATTTCTTTTGCCTTAGCTACACTAAAACTTTCGGCAAATTCTAAATTAACAGCTTCTGAATGAGCCCGCAGCACTGGTACTCGCACACAAGTAGCTGTAATCCTAATATCATCACTACCAAATATTTTGCGAGTCTCGTTAACCATTTTCATTTCTTCCTCACAATATCCCTGCTCATTCAGCGAGGAATTATGTGGGAACAAATTAAAAGCCAACGGATAGGGAAAAACCTCTGCTTTGGGAGTTTTATTTTGTAAAATTGCTTCGGCTTGAGTTTTCATTTCTGCCATGGCCCTTGCTCCTGCCCCACTAGCAGATTGATAAGTAGCCACTACTAGCCTTTGGACGGGCTGAACTTGATGCAATGGCCAAACAGCCAAAGACATCAAAATTGTTGTACAGTTTGGATTAGCAATAATACCTTTATGTTCAGCAGCAGCTTTTGGATTAACCTCTGGAACTACAAGAGGCACTTGAGGGTCCATCCGGAATGCGCTGGAGTTATCTACAACTACAGCACCAGCTTCTACTGCTTTGTGGGCCCATACCTTTGAGATAGATGCACCTGCTGATGCTAGCACTAAATCCACATCTTGAAATGAATCATCTGTTACAGCTTGTACCTGTAAGTCTTCTCCTTTAAACTTCAAGGTGGTACCTGCTGAACGGGGTGATGCCAATAGTTTTAGATATGATACTGGAAAGTTACGACTTTCCAATAAATCTAGCAACTCTGTGCCCACTGCCCCTGTTGCTCCGATAATTGCGACTCTATAAGATTCTGACAAATTAATTTCCTCCTGACATTTCAATTGCTTGGTAAATATAATTTTTTTTTAATATTTAATGTAAATGAATTATCTTAATTTATTCATTTTTTTTGATATCCGACTAAAATTTATATAGTTAATTTCCTGTTTTTATAACTCTAAGCTAGATTTAAAATAATTGATTTTGATTTGGATAAATTTAAATGTATAACTTCAGGAAATAATTTAATTATCGCATCTTTAAAAACTTTTAATACTTAAAACATCTGCTTATTCTTTATCCTATATTTTTTGATTCTCAACAGGATTAAATATTACTTACCTGTTTCTAATTTTTGATTTGATAATATCTTTTTATAGTATCACAACTATTTCTAATTTAGTTAATTTTAAAATCTAGAGTTTGAATTCTAGTCATAACTGAATTAATTAAAATTAATATTTATCTGACCAGGTTGAGTTGAGAGAAATGGTAGAACCGACTATTTTTGTTTTTGAGAAACAAATCAGATTCAAGGCCCATAAGCACAGAATAATCATTAGTTAAGTAACATTGGTAGTTAAATCAGGATCTAAAATAATAAATCCCTTGAGGGTGCTGAGTAAAAAGCAGACAAAATTTTGACTCAATGCAGATTTATTATATTATATAAGATTACTTCGTTTGACGTGGCTTGAACTACTGCACCGAGAATCAGTAAACAATAAAATTAAAAAAGTGCTAAGGTAATTGTCTGTTGGCGAAGGCAGATAGATAATATGATGATAAGCTGCGCACTTGAGTGCTTGAGAGGGAAAATATAAAGTTTCCCACAACATATGTTAGATAGCTTAAGAGAATCATAACCTATAATTCTAATTTTTTAGAGATGAAAGTTACCCAGGAAAAACTTCCAGACAGCCAAATAGGGCTAGAAATAGAAATCACAGCAGAAATGTCCAAGAATGCCTATGAGCGGGTGATTCAGAAATATCTCCGTTCAGCCAATATTCCTGGGTTCAGAAAAGGCAAAGTACCTCGGCAAATATTAGTACAAAGGTTAGGACAAAGCTACATTAAGGCTATGGCCTTAGATGACCTCATTAATGATTGTTTGGAAAAAGCCAAGGAACAAGAAAAGATTAATGCAATTGGCCAATTTGAGCTAAGGACAGAATTTGAGGAACTGGTCAAGGATTTTGAACCAGGGAAAGAAATGGCTTTCTCAGCTAAAGTAGATGTGGGTCCAGAGGGAAAAGTTGAAAATTATCAAGGGTTAGTAGTAAAGGTAGAAGAAGCAAAGTACAGCCCAGCCCAAATAGATGAGTTTTTAGAAGAACGTCGCTCCCAAATTGGTACATTAATCCCTGTAGAAGGAAGAGGGGCTCAGTTAGGAGATGTGGCCATTATTGATTTTCAGGGTATATTGACACCGGAAACAGAGGGAGAAGAACCAAAAGAAGTACCAGGAGGCAAAGCAGAAGATTACCAGACAGACTTAAAGGCAGGACAATTTATTCCTGGCTTCATTGAAGGAATAGTAGGAATGAATCCAGAGGAAACTAAAGAAATTTCTGTACAATTTCCTTCAGAATATGGTGAATCTGACTTAGCAGGCAAACCAGCAGTATTCACTGTGACTCTCAAAGAACTCAAAGAAAAAGAACTACCTGAATTAGATGATGATTTGGCTCAAGAAATCAGTGAATTTGAAACACTAGCTGAACTGCGGGAATTCTTGGAGAAAAAATTTACCAAAGAAAAAGAGGAACAAACAAAACAAAACAAGGAAAAAGCGATTTTAGATGAACTGGTGACTCGTCTGGAAGTAGAAATTCCAGAAACACTGATTAAGAATGAAGTTAATCAAATGTTGGCCCAAAGTGCGATGGAATTAAGCCAATATGGAATCAATGTTAAAGAACTGTTCTCCAGTGATAAATTACCAGAGATGCAAGCCCAATCACGACCAGAGGCTATTGAACGATTGAAAAGAGACTTGGCCATAGCCACAGTAGCAAAACAAGAATCAATTACTGTGGAGGAAGAAGAAATAGCAGCAGAGTCAGCTAAAGTAATGGAGCAACTAAAAGGAAAGGATGTCGATCCAGATAGATTAAGACAAGTAGTTACCGAGGACTTGTTGAAAGAAAAGACTATCAAGTGGTTAGAAGAAAATGGGACTGTGGAATTAGTCCCTGAAGGAACTTTAGACACAGGGTCAGAAATACCTCAAACTACAGAAGTAGAAACTGAGGTAGAGCCAGAAATACCTCAACCTAGTGAAACTATTGTAGAAGTAGAGGCAGAACAAGTAGCTATTGGAGAAAATTCTCAGGAGGAAGAAGAGTAAATTGGCAATAGTCCGGATAACCGGACTACCAAGATTAGTAAAGGTACGGCATAATATTATTTAGCTTCAGAATCTACTGAAGCCCAAAATATAAAATTGATAAATAAACCAGCGTATAATGGTTATATCCCAATATTCTGATAATTTAGTTAGTAGTTATAACAATTTACAAGTCTACTCTGGTCCTAGTAATATTGTACCAATGGTGGTCGAACAATCTGGGATGGGAGAGAGAGCTTTTGACCTCTACTCACGACTGCTCCGAGAAAGAATAATTTTTCTCGGAACTCAAGTAGACGATAATTTGGCAAATACTATCACAGCACAAATGTTATTCTTGGATGCTGAAGACCCAGAAAAAGATATTCAACTATATATCAACTCTCCTGGAGGCTCAGTTACCGCTGGAATGGCTATATACGACACGATGCAACAGGTACGACCTGATGTAGTTACAATTTGTTATGGTTTAGCTGCAAGTATGGGTGCTTTTCTTCTGTCTGGTGGGGCAAAAGGTAAAAGAATGTCCCTTCCTAGTTCAAGAATTATGATTCACCAGCCTCTAGGTGGGGCTCAAGGTCAAGCTGTAGATATTGAGATTCAAGCTAAGGAAATCCTTTATCATAAACTTAAGCTAAATGAATTGTTGTCGGATCATACAGGTCAACCTCTAGAAAAAATAGAGATTGATACAGACCGCGACTTCTTTATGTCAGCGGCAGAAGCCAAAGACTATGGCTTGATAGATCAAGTAATTACTAGGCAGAATCTTCCTGTACCAGGAGAATCTGTCCCTGCAATGTAATAAGAGGCAGTTATGTCTAAATACGACTCCCATCTAAAATGTTCATTTTGCGGCAAGTCTCAGGAACAAGTCCGAAAGCTGATAGCTGGACCTGGGGTATACATCTGTGATGAATGTGTAGAGTTGTGCAATGAGATTTTAGATGAGGAGCTTTTTGACTCCAACACAACTGGGCCACAGCCGTCAATGCCACGACCAGCACCACCTCCCCAAAAACGAGGTAATGTTGCTAAGAGAATATCTGTAAATCAAATTCCTAAACCCAGGGAAATTAAAAATTATTTGGATGCTCATGTTATTGGTCAAGAGGAAGGTAAAAAGGTTTTATCAGTGGCGGTTTATAACCACTATAAACGTCTGAGCTTTGCCGAGGCCAAAAAAAGTAGCAAGTCCCATCAAAATGAAGTGGAATTACAGAAGTCTAATATTTTATTGATTGGGCCAACAGGCTGTGGCAAGACTTTATTGGCTCAAACTTTGGCAGAATTATTAGATGTGCCATTTGCTGTTGCAGATGCCACAACATTAACAGAAGCTGGATATGTCGGAGAAGATGTGGAGAATATTCTGCTACGACTATTGCAAGTGGCAGATTTAGAAGTAGAAGAAGCTCAACGTGGCATTGTATATATAGATGAGATTGACAAAATAGCTCGTAAGAGTGAAAACCTTTCTATAACTAGAGATGTTTCTGGGGAAGGTGTACAGCAAGCTTTGTTAAAAATGTTAGAGGGGACTGTGGCAAATGTACCTCCACAGGGTGGTAGAAAACATCCCTATCAAGATTGTATCCAGATTGATACCAGTAACATTTTATTTATTTGCGGTGGGGCTTTTGTCGGTCTAGAGAAAATAGTAGAACAGAGAACTGGCAAAAAGTCAATGGGTTTTATTCAACACGGAGGAGAAAGTCAACCCAAGGAGAAGCAAACTACTGTAGATTTGACAAAGCAAATGGAGCCAGATGATTTGGTCAAGTTTGGTTTGATTCCAGAGTTAATTGGGCGGATACCAATGGTAGCTGTAGTCGAACCTCTGGATGAGGAAACTCTGATGGCAATTTTGACGGAACCTCAGAATGCTTTGGTGAAGCAATATCAAAAGCTGTTGCGGATGGATAATGTACAGTTGGAGTTTGAGGAAGAAGCTATTCGAGCGATCGCCAAGGAAGCATTTAGGAGAAAGACTGGTGCGCGAGCGTTGCGCGGTATTGTTGAAGAGTTAATGTTAGATGTGATGTATGAATTACCGTCGCGAAAGGATGTGACTCGTTGTACTATTACTAAGGAAATGGTAGAAAAGCGCTCGACAGCAGAGTTATTAGTGCATCCGTCATCGTTACCAAAACCTGAGTCGGCGTAAACACAAACAATTTTAGATATTGAGTGAGAAAAGTCTGCGAATGCAGGCTTTTTTTATTGGGGAGCGAAAAATATCAACTAATACTAAATAGGGTTTGCCCTCAAAAGTCTTTTTGTGAAGGTAGAGAGTAGGTAGTAGGTAGGGACATTGGGGGCGAGGTTGAATTTGGTATTACAGCGCTTTTCGCTCTTGATGAACCACATCGCCATAACCAAAAGCTTGTAGGGACGTTGCATCCAACGTCCCTAATGTGGTCTACTGAAATGAAAACCGCTGTAGAGAGGAATTTGAAAAAGGTACTTTTGATAACCAGATTTAGTATAATATGAAATACTTTCAGATTTGCTACTAATGACTGATTAGAGATGGAAATTATGGGTGCGGGTTGAAATAGGGAGATAATACCAAATCTGGTAGCATTGCTATAATTCAAACTCAGTATCAGTAAGGGTTTGCTGACCAAACCCTTACTGAGTGTGTTTTGAAAATTACTGACAGTAGAATCTTACAGTATCCGATCTCGCTTATGATATACAAGGCGTAAATTGAATGTCTTGTAGTGCGGACATCTTGCTCGCTAGGTGTGTACCTCATAACATCGGAAAGCGCTGTAATTCTAAGGGGTTTTGTTGATGGCGATGTGGTTCATCAAGAGCGAAAAGCCCTGTAAAACTTAATGACTAAAAAAACAACAAACACAAAGGCATCATTAACCGTAAAGCGTTAATTGTATGAAGTGATTTCAGAAAGATACTATTTTCAATACTTATACAACCACATAAATAAAAACTGGGTTTAATCCTGTACGATAAAGTTTATCTAAAATCATGCCTAATTTATCATCCTTAAAATACTTTGCTTTCAATCCTTTTGCAATTAGATTTTCTATTACTTACTCTTGAAAAAATGGCGTTTTGTAGTGACGAATGATTCTGGATTATGGATGCCTAAATTTTATATTTGGGAATTACTAAAATGATTAGTTAATGTTTTTTTACTCAAAGTCGGAGCAAATATTTTGCAGTATCATTCCATAATGTGTAACTAAAAAAAATCACTAAATAAGTATAAGTCAAGATTAATTTAAGTAAAACTAAGACTAATCATTTATACAGCCTTCATTTGAGGATTTAACATACTGTAATTCTTTCTGAGATTTATTATTTCAACAGTTCATTGATTTCAGACACCAATGTTATCTAATTAGCAGGAATTATTTTTGTTAATTAATCTTGTGATTAATCAAGAACAAGTTTGTTTTGTCAGAGATTATTTCGCTTTTTTGTTACATAAAATTTTCTAAATTAGTTGTGATAATTTTTCGTATAGTGATTGATTAAACATTTTTTATGAGGTATTCAATAGGAATTTTATGATGAAATACCAAACATCTCAAATTTAATGTTAAAATAATTAGATATCACAATATAAGCTATAAACTTAATACAAAAAAAGTTAGGAGGATGGAAAATGACACAAAGTCAAGAACATCTAATTATGGTTGTGGATGATGATTTTAGAAATCTCAAACTGATGTTGAGTTTATTGGAAACTTCAGGTTTTAATGTCATAGTCGCAGAAGATGGAGAAACCGCTATTGAAAAAGTACAAAGTGTATTCCCAGATTTAATATTATTAGATGTAATGATGCCAGGAATGGACGGATTTGAAACCTGTAGGCGTTTAAAATATTCAAAAATGACTAAAGATATTCCAATTATTTTTATGACTGCTATTTCTGACTCAGTAGATAAAGTCAAAGGTCTCAGTTTAGGAGCAGTAGACTATATTATTAAGCCATTTAATTCAGAAGAGCTTTTAGCTAGAATGAATCTACATATCCGCTTACAACAAGAGATAAAAGAACGGACTAATACGGAAATAGAACTACAAAAAGCTACATCTGAATTAGAACAAAGAGTAGAAGCAAGAACTGCCGAACTTTATGAATCTATAGAAAAACTTAAAGAGACTCAGTTACAGCTAATTCAAAGTGAAAAAATGTCTAGTATCGGGGCATTAGTAACTGGTATTGCTCATGAACTTAATAACCCCGTGACTATACTTATAGGTAATATAAATTTAGCAGCAGAATATATAGAATCAATAATTAATCATATCAAACTATATCAAAAAGAATTTCCTAATCCTGGTTCAATTATAGAAAAAGATCGTGAAAGTTTAGATATAGATTTTCTGATTTCAGACCTACCTCAAATGTTTTCTGAAATCAAATTAGCTAGCGATCGCATTAGCGAAATTAGTGTGTCATTGCGGAGTTTTGCTAGAACAGACAGTACCTCTAAAGTAGCTTTTAATATTAACGATTGTATAGATAGTACCTTGATGATTTTACAGCATAGAATTAAAGCAAATCATCAGCGTCCGGCTATTGAAATTGTCAAAAATTATGGTGATTTACCTAACATTAATTGCTATCCAAATACTTTGAATCAAGCTTTTATCAGTTTGTTAGTAAATTCAATTAATTCTCTAGAAGAATCTAACCTAAAAAATAGTCGCACTTACCCAGAAATACAGCAAAACCCGAATCGGATTACTATTACTACTTCGGTGATAGAATCCTATAGCATTGAAATTAAAATAGCTGACAATGGGCCGGGATTGCTCGAACATATGAAAGATAAACTTTATGAGGCTTTTGTGAATACAAAATATCACACAAAAGCCAGCAGTTTAGGATTGTCTATGAGTCACTTAATTATAGTGAATAAACATGGGGGAGAGTTAGAGTGCAAATCTCACTCAGGTCAAGGAAAAGAATTTGTGATTAAGTTGCCAATATAAAATTTTATAACTAATTTTTATAACTAAATTTTATAACTAATTTTTCGGTAAGAGTTTCAGGCTTTTTATCTTTTTTTTGATTTGTGATACCAATTTGATAAATGTTTGTTACAAATAGCTAGGGAATTTTTTAGGTTCCAGGAATTAGAATTAATGCCTTCAATACCATTTTTTATAAATAAATTAAAAAAACATTAATAATACAATCAATAATAATATGATCGACGAAGATAAGGAAGAGCCATAGAAAAATCATCTATACTCTTGCTAATTTTTTTTAATAAACTTAACAGGTAACCTGTGATGCAAAATACCTCCCTTGAAACTCTGGGTATACCACCCAATGCGTGGACAGTTAATGAAACAACAGCAGATATCACCCGCCCATCACTATCTCCGAAACCAGCGATCATCAAAACTGAAACTAAAACCTTACACTTGGACTTAGCCAAAACTGCAATTATAGTTATAGATATGCAAAATGACTTTTGTCATCCTGACGGTTGGCTAGCCCATATTGGCGTAGATGTCACACCAGCACGCTCTCCTATTGACCCACTGGTTAACTTCTTGCCAAAACTGCGATCGCAAAGCATCCCGGTCATTTGGCTAAACTGGGGAAACCGCCCTGACTTGCTGAATATCAGCGCAGGGTTGCGGCACGTTTATAACCCCACTGGCAAAGGTATAGGTCTAGGCGACCCACTACCAAAAAGTAATGCACCTGTGCTGACAGAAGGAAGTTGGGCAGCAGCAGTGGTTGATGAATTGTCACAAAAACCAGAAGATATTTGTGTCAGCAAATATAGAATGAGTGGGTTTTGGGATACACCCCTAGATAGCATTTTGCGAAACCTCGGCAAAACAACATTATTATTTGCTGGAGTGAATGCAGACCAATGTGTAATGGCAACATTACAAGATGCTAACTTTCTCGGTTATGACTGTATTTTTGTCTCAGACTGTAGTGCTACTACTTCCCCCGAATATTGTTGGCAAGCAACTCTCTATAATATTAAACAATGTTTTGGATTTGTCACAGATTCTCTTGCTATTTTAGAAGCAATTAAATAAATAATTTAATCACTTAATTATCGGAATTATTGAAAACCTTATCAAGGAATAAAAATGATTACTCATTGCATGATTCCTGTGCTGAAGTCTTCTCAAGACTACCAAGCTTATCGTATTAGTCCCCATGATAGTAATCGATTAGCAATTATTTTCGATCCTATAATTGCTAATGCCTCTTTAACTGTTTGTTTAGAAATTTTTGATGTTGGGGGAAAAACACCGCCAAATCGACATAATTTAGCTGTAGAAATGTTTTTTATTCTTAAGGGACAAGGTGTGGCACACTGTGACGGAAAAACTGTAAATATTTATGCTGGTGATAGTATTTTAGTGCCACCAACAGGTATTCATGTCATTGAAAATACAGGTTCAACACGCCTCTATGCTTTATGTATTATGGTGCCAAATGAGGATTTTGCAGAACTAATTCGCAGTGGAATTCCTGTAGATTTAGATGCAGAAGATTTGCAAGTTCTTTCTCGTTCAGATGTGAGTGAAAATTTTGATAACATCAGACATTCTGACTAAATAACTCATGGTTAGCATTGGTGATTTTAGATTTTGACTAGATTCCTAATTATTTCTTAATTATCTTCTATTCTTATAATCAAAATTATATAGAAATAATATCTTTTTTTTAGTTAATAAATTGACCCTAGTCCCTAGAAAAAAGGTTGCTATTGAAAAATCTAATTTAGCGATAAGTTTATTATACAAATTGATGATGTACAAGGTGTGAATTGAATGTCTTGTAATACGGGCATCTTGCCCGGGAGGAATTAGAATTTAGGTAGTGTGAGGATTAAAAGTCTGCTTCAATAATTAATAATTAATAATTAATAATTAATAATTACCTCTTCTTATAAATAAAGAGGATTGGGTAAAATGATTTTTTTCTTTCTTGTCTATCAATGGAGAGGGTTTATACCTGATTTTTGATTTCAATAAAAAGCTTTAAACATTAATTAATAATTATTAATTAGGTATTGCAGAGACAGGATTTACTGATTCTTAGATAAAAATATAAACAGGTATTTAATAATGAAAGTTTTACCAAAAGAAACGGCTTCAATGCTCACCCGAGATGGAGTACGTTTAGATGCTGATATTTATCGCCCCGATGCAGAAGGTGAATTTCCCGTCTTATTAATGCGACAACCATATGGCAGAGCGATCGCCTCAACAGTAGTCTACGCTCATCCCATCTGGTATGCTGCTAACGGTTATATTGTAGTTATTCAAGACGTGCGAGGTAGAGGTACTTCAGCAGGTAAATTTCAACTATTTGCCCATGAAATTGAAGATGGAATTGATACTATTAATTGGGCAGCAAAATTACCTGGTAGCACTGGGGAAGTAGGAATGTATGGATTTTCTTATCAAGGCATGACTCAACTATATGCTGCTAGTGATAAACCTGCTGCTTTAAAAACAATTTGCCCGGCAATGATTGGTTCTGATTTATATGCGGACTGGGCTTATGAAGGGGGAGCATTTTGTCTACAAGCGAACTTAGGATGGGCTATTCAATTAGCAACAGAAACCGCTCGTTTACAGGGAGATGAACAAGCTTATCAAGAACTTTATCAAGCATCCCGAAATCTGCCACTTTATGACGAAATTCCTACTTCCCCAAAAGTGATAAATAAATATGCACCAGACTCATTTTATCACAAATGGATTGAAAATTTTCAACCTGGAGAATATTGGCAAAACTTATCACCAAATATGGAAAACGTAGATATACCAATGCTGCATATTGGTGGTTGGTTTGATACATATTTACGAGGTACAATTAATTTTTATCAGGAAATGGCAAGTCGCAGTAAATTACCACAAAAATTAGTAGTAGGTCCCTGGTCTCATATACCTTGGGGAAGAAAAGTCGGAGCTGTAAATTATGGTTTAGCAGCTTCTAACCCCATAGATGATTTACAAATATTATGGTTCGACCAATTTCTCAAAGGATTAAATAAAGGAATATTAGAGCGATCGCCAGTTTCTTTATTTGAGATGGGAAGTAACAAATGGCGTGATTTTAACTTCTGGCCGAGCAATAATTATCAGTTCTATTATTTGGCTAGTAAAGGACTTGCAAATATCAGAGAAGATTCTGGGAGCTTAATAGAAAGCTGCCCCGATATTTGTACTGACGATATATTTGTGCATGACCCCTGGCGACCTGTACCATCATTAGGCGGTCATGGCACTTTTCCAGCAGGTTCTTTTGAACGTTCTAGTCTAGATTCTCGGACTGATGTTTTGACTTATACCTCTGCAGTATTAACAGAAAATTTACACATAGCTGGAAATATAAACATAGAACTTTATTGCACAGTAGATGCTTCTACTTTTGATATTTCAGCAGTCTTATCAGAAGTAAAGCCAGATGGGAGCGTTTACAATTTTACTCAAGGTTATATTCGGGTTAATTCTGATGATTTACCAGTGAAAATAGCTTTGCAACCTACTTGCATAAAAATTTCTCCTGGTAATGCTTTACGACTCAGTTTAAGTGCCGCTTCTTTTCCTGCTTATCCCGTTAATCCAGGTACAAATAAACCCCTCAAAGAAACAAAATTAATTGATAGTAAAATTATGACAATAACTGTTAAGTCTGGTGGGGATAATCCCTCACAAATTTCTCTACCTTTGGCTCATAAATAAATAATACCAATTTAATAAATATTTGCTACAAATCAATTTATAGGTTTTAGGTGGTAGGTGAATTAATAATTAACAATTAATAATTAATAATTAATAATTAACAATTAATAATTATTATTCGCCAGTTAATGTTAACGATTCGTAAGCATTCAGCCGTCAGCAAGCCTCCTGCGGAGGAACTGCGGGCTTCAGCTATTGCTATTTATATGGAATAAAAGCTTTATTTCCACCATTTTCTTCAGGGATATTATTAAACCAGAATTCAACTTACTACAAAAAAAGTCTAAAAGTTAGCTCTAGATTTATTTTAAAGGCGAGGTATTAATGCTGAAACCTGAGAGCTGACAGCTAATAGCTGTTAGCTCCGCATTCCGCAGGAAATGCTTACAACTATTCTGATGTTTACTTCTCCCCACCACACCTCCGACACCGTAGGAACTTTAAATACAACGTCCCTATTCCATGCAATCAAATATAGCAGGATTTTTGAGAAATGGTATAAGTTAAAATAGTAGAGGTTTGGTCTCCAAATCCTACCACAAATTTCTATCAGAAAACTTATTATTCATTATGTCTCAATGTCTCAACCCAGAATGTCTAACTATTAATCCCGATAATTTTCAATTCTGTCAAAAATGTGGAGATAAACTATTACTTGTAGAGCGTTATTGGGCAAAAAGTATTCTCGGACAAGGTGGTTTTGGTCGAACTTTTTTAGCAGTAGATGAGTTTAAACCTTCTAAACCTTTTTGTGTGATTAAACAGTTTCTTCCT
>JAAUYJ010068107.1_pt1 | contig 30429 bp, 28 predicted proteins | sample 7278031 | NCBI WGS metagenome assembly JAAUYJ01 (sample SAMN14350222, study PRJNA611818) | marine sediment metagenome | isolation source: surface marine sediment (1.8m) | place: French Polynesia: Moorea | collected 2018-08 | reverse complement strand
TCGGGCAAGAGCGTCACCATGCTGGCAGTCATGGGGCTGCTGCCCTGGACCGCCAAGATCACCGCCGACGCCCTGCGCTTCGACGGTCGGGACCTGCTCGGCCTGACGCCGGCCCAGCGCCGCCGGCTCACCGGCAAGGACATGGCGATGATCTTCCAGGAGCCCATGACCAGCCTGAACCCCTGCTTCACCGTGGGCTTCCAGATCACCGAATCGCTCAAGGTGCACGAAGGCCTGTCGCGCCCGCAGCGGCGCGACCGGGCGATCGAGCTGCTCCAGCTGGTCGGCATTCCGGCGCCCGAGACCCGGCTCTCGGCCTTCCCGCACCAGCTCTCCGGCGGCATGAGCCAGCGCGTCATGATCGCCATGGCGATCGCCTGCAACCCGCGTTTGCTGATCGCCGACGAGCCGACGACCGCGCTGGACGTGACGATCCAGGCGCAGATCCTCGATCTCCTGCTGCAGCTGCAGCGCGAGCGCGGCATGACCTTGGTCTTGATCACCCACGACATGGGCGTGGTCGCCGAGACCGCGCGCCGGGTCAACGTCATGTACGCGGGCCAGCAGGTCGAGACGCGCGACGTCGAGACGCTCTTTTCCAGCCCGCGGCATCCCTACACCAACGCCCTGCTCGACGCCCTGCCGGAGCGCAGCACCGGCCGCCGGCGCCTGCCGACCATCCCGGGCGTGGTGCCAGGCGCGGGCGACCGGCCGGCGGGCTGCCTCTTCAACCCGCGCTGCACCCACGCCCAGGCGCGCTGCAGCGCCGAGCAGCCCGCGCTCGAGGTCGACGGCGCGGGGCGGGTGCGCTGCTTCTATCCCCTGGGCGACGGCGCGCCGCGCGGCGACGCGGGCGGGGAGCGGGCGGCATGAGGCGGCTGCTGCCGACCCTGGTTGTGCTCGTCGGGCCGGCCACGGCGGCCCTCGCACAGCCGCAGCGCGATGCCGAGATCTGCCAGACGACGCGACTTGCCGACCGCGTCCTCACCTTCGAAGGCCTCGTTTTCATTTGCACCCGGGCCATCGAGTCGGGCGAACTCGAACCCGAATCACTGGTGCGAACGCTCAACAGCCGGGGGCTGGTCTACGACGGCCAAGGGCAGTTCGACCTGGCGATCGCCGACTATGGCCGCGCCATTCGGCTGTCGCCCGGCGATGCCGCGGCTTATCTCAACCGCGCCGACTCGCTGCTCCAGAAGGGCGACGTCGAAGCGGCCATTGCGGACTACGACGAGGCGATTCGACTCGCCCCTCGGCTGGCGGTGGCCTTCAACAACCGGGGCAACGCTTTCGCGCTGCGCGGCGACCCCGGGCGCGCCATCGCCGACTATGACCAGGCAATTCGGCTCGATCCCGCTTACGCGGAGGCTTACATCAACCGCGGCGCGGCCCGGTGCGATGCCGGTGACGCGGAGGCCGCGCTCCACGACTACGACGAGGCGTTGCGGCTGAACCCCGGATCGGTCCAGGCCTTCAACAACCGCGGCAACGTCTACGCCGAGCTGGGCCGGCACGCCCGGGCTATCGAGGACTACGACCGGGCGATCACGCTGCAGCCCGACTTCGGCTACGGTTACTACAACCGCGGCCGCGCCCTGAGCGCGCTCGGCCGCGGCGACGAGGCCATGGCCGATTTCCTGACCCAGTGGCTGCTCGCGCCGGGCGAGATCGCCGCCGATCAACGGGCGCTGGCCGACAAGGGCTTCTACCAAGGCCCGGTCGACGGCGTCGCCGACGCGGCCACGGTCCGGGCGCTGGAAGCCTGGGTCGGGGCGGGCGCGCCCTGAGCAGAGAGGAGCGATCGATCATGGCCGTCCACGAAGCGGAATCGGCGCACCGGGGTGCCAACGGCGGCGAAACCGTGCTCGAGGCCGTGGAACTCGCCAAGCACTACGAGGTCAAGCGCGGCATGTTCGCCAAGCCGGCCGTGGTTCGCGCGCTGGCCGGGGCGAGTTTCACGCTGCAGGCGGGCAAGACGCTGGCGGTGGTCGGCGAGTCGGGCTGCGGCAAGTCGACGCTGGCGCGCCTGATCACGCTGATCGAGAAGCCGACCTCCGGGCACATGATGATCGACGGCGAGGACGTGGCCGAAGCCACGCCGGCGCACATTCGCCGCTTGCGTCAGGAGGTGCAGATCGTTTTCCAGGACCCCTATGGCTCGCTCAATCCGCGCAAGAAGGTCGGCACGATCCTAGAGGAGCCGGTGGTGATCAACACCGACATGTCGGCGGCCGAGCGCGAGGGGCGGGCACGGGAGATGATCGCCAAGGTCGGCCTGCGGCCGGAGCAGTACGACCGCTACCCCCACATGTTCTCCGGCGGCCAGCGCCAGCGTATCGCGGTGGCCCGCGCGCTCATGCTGCAGCCGCGCATCCTGATCGCCGACGAGCCGGTCTCGGCGCTTGACGTATCGATCCAGGCCCAGGTCCTCAACCTGCTGATGGACCTGCAGGAGGAGTTCAACCTGGCCTACCTCTTCATCTCGCACGACCTGAGCGTGGTCCACCACATCGCCGACGAGGTCATGGTGATGTACCTGGGCCGGCCGGTGGAGCAGGGGCCGGACGACGTGATCTTCGACCGGCCGGCCCACCCCTACAGCCGCGCGCTGCTGGCCAGCACGCCAGCGGTCGACCCGGCGCACCGGCGCCAGCGGATCCAGCTGAAGGGCGAGCTGCCCTCGCCACTCGATCCGCCCTCAGGCTGCGCCTTCCACACGCGTTGCCCCCACGCCACCGAGATCTGCTCTCAGGAACGCCCGGAGCTACGCGCCTTCGAGGGCCGCCTGGTGGCCTGCCATCACGCCGAGACGATAGGGTAATTCGTCGCCCCACAAAGGCTGTCATGCTCGGGCGTGACCCGAGCATCCATTCATCACGCGGCAACGACCTGACCCAACAGGCGCAATTCCCGAGCCCGGCACAAAAATGGGCCCTCGGGTCAAGCCCGAGGGCGACGGTGGTGTGGGAGGCGCGCGCGCCCTACTGCACGTCGGCCAGCACCCTGAGCGTGCGGATCTTGTCGGGGTTGTCGACCATGCCGCTCTGGCGGCCTTGCGGCGCCTTCTTGATCTTGTCGACCACGTCCATGCCTTCGATCACCCGGCCCCAGACCGTGTACTGGCCGTTCAAGAATGAGGCGTCGCCGAAGCAGATGAACCATTGGCTGTCGCCGCTGTCCGGGTTCTGGGCCCGAGCCATGCCGACGGTGCCGCGCACGAAGGGCTCGTTGGAGAACTCGGCCGGCAGCTTGACGCCCGAGCCGCCGGTGCCGTCGCCTTTCGGATCGCCGGTCTGCGCCATGAAGCCGAAGATCACCCGGTGGAACTTGAGACGGTCATAGAACTTCTCCCGCGTCAGCTCCTTGATGCGCGCCACGTGCTTGGGCGCCAGGTCGGGGCGCAATTCGATCAGCACGGTGCCGTGCGTCAGCTCCATGATCAGCGTGTTCTCGGGGTCCGGCGCAGCCTGCGCCCCCTCGCTCGTCGCAGCCATCACAAACCCCACAATCAGTAAGAGTTTTCCGAAAAATCGCATGCCGCTTCCCTCTAGCCAGGCAGATGGTCTCGCTTGCTGACGGCCGCTCTCAAGCCGCCTGGGTTTCGCCCATGGCCTTCTGCAGGAATTCCTCGAGCTTGTCCATGAAGTCCTGGGTCGAAAGCCAGGCTTGCTTCGGCCCGATCAAGAGCGCCAGATCCTTGGTCATGAAGCCGGCCTCGACGGCTTCGATGCAGGCCCGTTCCAGCTTGCCCGCGAAGGTGCTGACCTCGGGAGTGCCGTCCATCTTGCCGCGGTAGTCGAGGCCCCGGGTCCAGGCGTAGATCGAGGCGATCGGGTTGGTCGAGGTCCGCTCGCCCTTCTGGTGCATGCGGTAGTGGCGGGTCACGGTGCCGTGCGCCGCCTCGGCCTCGATGGTTTTGCCGTCGGGCGTCATAAGCACCGAGGTCATCAGCCCGAGCGAGCCGAAGCCCTGGGCCACGGTGTCGGACTGCACGTCGCCGTCGTAGTTCTTGCAGGCCCAGACGAAGCCGCCCGACCACTTGAGCGCTGCCGCGACCATGTCGTCGATCAGCCGGTGCTCGTAGGTGATCTCGGCCTCGTCGAACTTGGCCTTGAACTCCTGGTCGAAGACCTCCTGGAAGAGGTCCTTGAAGCGGCCGTCGTAGGCCTTGAGGATCGTGTTCTTGGTCGAGAGATAGACCGGCCAGCCGAGCGAAAGGCCGTAGTTGAAGCAGGCCCGGGCGAAGCCGCGGATCGACTCGTCCAGGTTGTACATGCCCATGGCGATGCCGGAATCGGGAAACTCGAAGATCTCGTGCTCGATCGGCGCGCCGCCGCCCGCCGGCGTGAAGGTCATGGTCAGTTTGCCCGGCCCCGGCACCAGGAAGTCGGTCGCCCGATACTGATCGCCGAAGGCGTGGCGGCCGATCACGATCGGCTCGGTCCAGCCCGGCACCAGACGCGGGATATTGCTGATGATGATCGGCTGGCGGAACACCGTGCCGCCCAGGATGTTGCGGATCGTGCCATTGGGCGAGCGCCACATCTTCTTCAGGCCGAACTCCTCGACCCGGGCCTCGTCGGGCGTGATGGTCGCGCACTTAACGCCGACGCCTTGCTGCTTGATCGCGTTGGCCGCGTCGACCGTGATCTGGTCGTCGGTCGCGTCGCGGCTCTCGATCGACAGGTCGTAGTACTTCAGGTCGACGTCGAGGTAGGGCAGGATCAGCTTTTCCTTGATCATCGCCCAGATGATCCGGGTCATCTCGTCGCCGTCGAGCTCGACGATCGGGTTCTGCACCTTGATCTTTGCCATCGGTCAGTTCCGTGACGTTAAAGCGGCCGGTTCAAGCGCGCGAAGATAGCAGCCTGTCGCCACAGCGCAAGGCAAGGCGCCGCCGGTTCGGGCCCGATCAGAGGTGTGCACGGTCCTCGGGCAGGGCGGGGGCCGGCGCCCGCGCGATCGCCTCGAAGACCTCCGAAACGCGCTCGACGACGGTGAACAGGCGGGCGTGCTCCGGTCGCACGAAGCCGGCTTCGACCTGGTGGCGCACCAGGTCCAGGAGCGGCTGCCAGAAGCCCTCGTGATTGAGCAGCACGATTGGCTTGTCGTGCAGGCGAAGCTGCTTCCAGGTGACGATCTCGAAGGTCTCGTCGAGCGTGCCGAGCCCGCCCGGCAGCACGCAGAAGGCATCCGAGCGCTCGAACATGCGGAACTTTCGGGTGTGCATGGAGTCGACCACCAAGAGCTCGCTCACCGCGGCGTGACCGACCTCGAGGTCCTGCAGGTGCTCGGGGATGATGCCGACGACCCGGCCGCCGGCGGCCAGCGCGGCGTCGGCCACCACGCCCATGAGGCCGACCCGGCCGCCGCCGAAAACGATGTCCACGCCCCTTTGGGCCGCGGTCCGGCCGAGCTCGGCCGCGGCCTCGCGGTGACCGGGGTGGACCCCGGCCGAAGACCCGCAGTAGACGCAGAGCGCGGAGAGTTCAGTCATGTCGGGCGTTCTCCTGGGAATGAGGGCGGGGGCCGGGCAGGCTGAGCCGGCGACCGTTAACCTTATCGCGTCCCTGCTGTAACACAGGGCGCCAGGCGCCGCATGCCCCGAGGTGAGGCTGAAATACGGCGGTTAACCGGGAACCCCGCGCCAAGCTGGGACGAGGCGTGACGGCTTTCGCCGAGAGGCACCTGTGGATCGCCTTCGTGAGGGCCGATTGCGCCCGGACGGTGGCCGTACTACCCTGAACGCCACCTAAGGTGACGAGGCGCCCCGTTGAACAGAACTGGTCTGCTTTTCGTATCGGGTGGCGCGCTGGTTGCGGTTGCCGTGGCAACCGCGGTCTATCTCAGTCGAGAAGATACCGGCCAGGACGCGCCGCCGCCGGCGGTCGTCGAGCGCAGCGAGAGCGCGGGCGAAAGTCCGGCGCCTGCCCCGGCCGAGCAAGCTGCCGAGGCGCCGGCGCCGCAGGACACCGCCGCCGCGACACAGGAATCGGAGCAACCGCCGGCCGAAGCGCAGATCGAGCGTGCCGAGCAGCCCGCGCCCGCTCCGGCCGCCGAAGCGCCGGCCGAACAGCCGGCGGCGCAGAGCGCGCCCGAACAATCGGCGGCCGAAGAGGCGCCGGAAACGGCGAACGGCTCCGGCATCCAGGTGATCCAGCGCGCGGCCTTGCCGGAGACCGCTGAGACCCAAGACGAGCCGCGGCCGCAGCCGCCCAACTTCGACGTCGTGCGCGTCGAGCCCAGCGGCGAGACCGTAGTCGCGGGCCGCGCCGCGCCGGGCAGTCAGGTCACCGTTTTGTCCGGCGACAGGGTCATCGGCTCGGTCACCGCGGATGCCAGGGGCCAGTGGGTGCTCCTGACCGAGGAGCCCCTGCAGCCCGGCAGTCACGAACTGAGCCTGCGCGCGGAGACGCCAGAGGGTCCCGCGCTCGAATCGCCGAACGTGGTGATCGTGGCAATCCCGGAACCGCCGCCAGAGACCGCGGCAGGCCCGGCGGAACCCGCGGCGGGGCCGGCGCCGCTCGCGGTCTTGACGCCGCGCCGGGGAACCGGCGCCAGCCAGGTGCTGCAGAAGCCCGAAGAAGGCGGGATCAGCGACCGCGAACTGGTTCTGAGCGCCGTGGATTACGATCCCTCGGGACAGGTCGTGATCAGCGGCAGCGCCGAGGCCGGCTCGACGGTGCTGGTTTATCTGGACAACGCGCTGCTGGGCCAGGCAAAGGCCGATGAGAGCGGCCGCTGGGCGCTGACGCCTGAATCGCCGGTGACGCCGGGCCTGCACCGCCTGCGCGTCGATCAGGTTGCCGACGACGGCAGCGTCGTCGCCCGGATCGAGACGCCTTTCTCCCGCTCCGAGTTCATGCTTGACCTGCCGGACGAGCGCTTCGTGGTGGTACAACCGGGCAACAGTCTCTGGCGCATCGCGCGCTTCGCCTATGGCGATGGCCCGCGCTACACGGTCATCTACCAGAGCAACCGCGAGCAGATCCGCGACCCCGACCTCATCTATCCGGGCCAGATCTTCAAGGTTCCCGAGATCAACTGAACGGGGCGGGGTCAGAGGGGCGTGGCTTCGGCCGCCTCGGCACGCGGCAGGGCCGCTCGAAGGACTTCGATGTAGGGCCTCATTTCCAGCAGCAGAGCCGTGATCGTGGCCATGATGGCGGCGGGCGTGCGCGGCTCGGGCGGCGCCATGTCGGCCACGATGCAGACTTCGCTGCCCTCGCGCAGATCGAGTGTCGCACGCGGCAGCCGGCCGGCCTTGGCGATCAGGCGTGACACGAAATAGCGGTTCCAGGGTGCCTCTGCCGTGAAGGGCAGGGGCCCAAGGCTGGCGGTTAGCCGCAGCCGGGCCTCGCCGGCTGTCTCGATCTGCGCTTCGAAAGCGATCCCGCGATATTGGAACGCGAGCGACAGCGGCGTGCCGTCGGGGCGCGGCCGCACGGCGCCGTCTTGGGCGACTTCGAAGCTCCCGACCTCCAGGGGCAAGGCATGTTCGCTCAGCGTCCTGACCGTCTGAGAGATGTCGAGGTCGATGGGCGGCTCGCCCCCATCGGTCGCTTCGGGCGCCGCGGCGGGTTCTTTTGGCGTGTCATCCATGGCTGCGCCCGGCCTAGCATTGGAGCGCTTAAGGTTCGGTAAAATGGGCTATTGTCGGCCGGTCGGGCCCGCTATCCTGCGCCACCCGCGCGGCGGAACACCCCCGATCTGGAGCCCATCTTGCTGAGCCAAGTCCTGGTCCCGATCCACAAGGCCGGCTGGCCGTTCATCGCGGCCTTCTTCGCTGCGGCCGTGGCCTTCGGCCTCCTGTGGGACCCGCTGTTCTGGCTCGGTTTGGTCGCGACCGGGTGGTGCGTTTACTTTTTCCGCGACCCGCCGCGGGTCGTGCCCAGCCGTCCGGGGCTCGTGGTCAGCCCGGCGGACGGCCGGGTGCAAGCGATTCGCCGGATGCCGCCGCCGGCCGAGCTCGAGCTCGGCGATCAGCCCGTGGTCAGGGTGAGCATTTTCCTCAACATCTTCGATGTCCATGTGAACCGCATGCCGGTCGAGGGCCGGGTCAAGGTCAGCCACTATCGGCCGGGCAAGTTCGTCAACGCCGCGCTCGACAAGGCGAGCGAGGAAAATGAGCGCCAGTTGCTGCGGGTCGACACGGCCGACGGCAAGGCCCTGGGCCTGGTTCAGATCGCGGGGCTGGTGGCCCGGCGCATCGTCTGCGAGGCGCAGCCCGATCAGGACTACAAGTCGGGCGAGCGTTTCGGGCTGATCCGCTTCGGCAGCCGGGTCGATCTCTATCTGCCGCCGGGCGCCGCGCCCTTCGTGGCCGTAGGGCAGCGGGCGATTGCCGGCGAGACCGTGATCGCCGACCTTAAGTCGGAAGAGGGCCAACGATCCGGGGAGCTGCGTTGATGCGAAGACGCGGACTAGGTGGCGGCGGACAGTCGCTCAACCGTTTGATCCCCAACGTGCTCACGCTGCTCGCGCTCTGCGCCGGCGTGACCGCGATGCGCTTTGCCCTGGAGGGCGCCTGGGGCCGGGTCGTCTTGGCCGTTCTGGCTGCGGCCGTGCTCGACGCGCTCGACGGCCGCATCGCCCGGGCGCTGCGCGCGACCAGCCGCTTCGGCGCCGAGCTCGACTCGCTGTCCGACGTGGTCTGCTTCGGTGTCGCGCCGGCCATGATCGTCTATCTCTGGAGCCTGAACGCGGCTGGCGGGCTGGGCTGGGCGCTGGCGCTGCTTTTCGCCGTCTGCTGTGCCTTGCGTTTGGCCCGCTTCAATACTGCGCTCGAATCCGATGAGCCGCAGCCGGCTTGGGCGCGCAACTATTTCGTGGGCGTGCCGGCACCGGCCGCGGCGGGGCTCGCGATTTTGCCCCTGGTGCTCGGCCTGCAGTTCGGCGAGGAGTTGTTGGCCCATCCGCTGGTGACCGGTCTCACCTTGGTGGCCGTCTCGGCCCTGATGGTGAGCCGGATCCCGACCTTTGCCTTCAAGCGGGTCCAGGTGCCTGGCCGCTACGTCGTCTTTGCGCTCCTGGGCGCGGGCGCCATGATCGCTTTCCTGATCAGCGAGCCCTGGGCTACGTTGGCGGTGACCGGTTTCGTCTACCTGGCCTCCATCCCCTATGCCGTCTTCACGTTCCGGCGCCGCGAGCGGGAGAACCGCGTGCACGTGCTCGACGGCGGGCGGCCGGCGTCGGACAAAGACCAGGACGCGGCCGAATAGCTCAACCCATCATTCCGCCGCGCGCGGAACGTCCTGGCCGAGGGGCTCGGTCAGGGGCTGTGGCTCCTGGCCGCGCCGGGCGCGCCGGGCTTGCCACCAAGTCTTGACGTTGGCGCGCAGCATCAGCGCCGAGGGCGTGACAACGAGCGTCAACACGGTTGCGAAGCCCAGGCCGAAGACGATGGCCGTTGAGAGCTGCCGCCACCACTGGGTCGAGGGCGCCCCGACAAGCACGTCGCGCGCGAAGAGGTCGATGTTGGTGCCCAGCACCATAGGCATGAGGCCGAGGATCGTCGTGACCGTGGTCAGCATGACCGGTCGCAGGCGCTGCGCCCCGGTGCGCAGGATCGCCTCTTCCTCGGTCTCGGTGGTGTGTTTCAGGCGGTCGAAAGTGTCGATCAGCACGATGTTGTTGTTGACGACGATGCCCGCCAGGGCGATGACGCCGATGCCCGACATCACGATGCCGAAGGGCTGATCGATGACCAGCAGGCCGATCATGACGCCGATGGTCGACATGATGACGGCCGAGAGGATCAGGAAGGCGCTGTAGAAGGAATTGAACTGGGTCACCAGGATGATCGCCATGAGGAACAGCGCCACCATGAAGGCCTTGCTCAGGAAAGCCTGCGCTGCCTGCTGCTCCTCGTCCTCGCCCTTGAAGTTGATGCGCAGGCGCGGATCGAGATCGGCGCCCGCGAACCACTGCCGCACCTCTTGCACCTTGTCGTCCGCCAGCAAGCCCGTCTCGAGGTCGGCCTTGATGGTCATGGCGCGCATGCCCTCCGAGCGCCGGAGCAGGGTTACCTTGGGCCCGGCCTCGCGGCTCACGAAATTGGAGATCGGCACCATGCCCATCCGGGTCTGCACGCGGATCTGCTCCAGATGGTCGAAATTCCGGTACATCTCCGGCAGGCGGACCACGATGTCGACTTCTTCCGCGGCGTCGTCGGGACGGTATTCGCCGAGCTTCATGCCGTTCGTGATCATGCGCACGTAAGAGCCGATCAGCGTGACGTCGGCATCGAACTTGGCGGCCTGGGCCCGGTCGACCGAGAGCTGCCACTCGATGCCCGGGACCGGCGTGCCGTCCTCGAGATCGACAAAGCCGCCGATCTCTTCCATGGCCTCGACGATCTTCTCCACGGCTGGCCTTATCAGAGTCGGATCTTCGGCCGAGACCTCGATCTGGACCGGCTTGCCGACCGGCGGCCCGGCTTCCTCCTTGCGCGGCTCGACGCTGATCCCCGCCAGATCGGCGGTCCGCTCGCGGATGTCGGCCAGGATCTCGTCCGCCGGGCGGCGCAGGAACCAGTCCGTGAACTCCAGGTTGATCGTGCCGACCAGATCCTCCGGCTCGTTGTCGCGCTTGGTGCCCGAGGTGGCGACGGAGCGGGCGTAGATGGTGTGGAACTCGCCGCGCTCTCGCTGCAGCTCGATGATCCGTTCCTCGACCTCGTTGAGCAGGAAATCGCGCTCGTAGATCGACATGTTGCCGCGGGCATGAACCTGCAGGGCGACGTTGTCCGGCTCGACATCCGGGAAGAACTCCACGCCGCGGCCCCACTGACCGTAGGCCCAATTGGCAGCGATCAAGAGGGCGACGGCCCCGGCAATGACCCAGCCCGGATGCCTCAAGGCGCGGCGCAGTAGTCGCACGTAGGCCCCGGTAAAGCCGGGCACCTGGCTGATGTCGCCCTTCTCGCCGGCGGCCAGCGCCTTCATGGTTTTCTGGTCCACCGCGCCGCCGGCCCGGCCAATCAGACCGCCCAGGGTGGGCACGAAGATCAGGGCCATGAGCAGGGAGGCGCTCAGGGTCGCGACCAGCGTGATCGGCAGGTACTTCATGAACTCGCCGACGGTGCCCGGCCAGAACATGAGCGGCAGAAAAGCCGCCAGGGTCGTCGCCGTGGCTGCGATGATCGGCCAGGCCATGCGCTTGGCCGCCATGGCGTAGGCCTGACGTTTCGGCAGGCCCTCGCTCATCTTGCGATCGGCGTATTCCGTTACCACGATCGCGCCGTCGACCAGCATGCCGACGGCCAGGATCAGGCTGAAGAGCACGACGATGTTGACCGTGAGCCCGGCAGCCGCCAGCACCAGAATGCCCGTCAGGAAGGATCCGGGAATCGCGACGCCGACGAGGGCGGCGCTGCGCAGGCCGAGGGCGGCCACGACGACGATCATGACCAATATGACGGCGCTCAGCACGTTGTTCTGCAAATCCGAGAGCATCGTCCGGATATCGGTCGATTTGTCCTGGCTGTAGTGCACTGTAACGTCCAGCGGCCAGTTCTGGCGCTCCGCTTCGACCACGGCGCGGACCTGCTCGATCGTTGCGATGATGTTCTCGCCGGTCCGTTTTCTCACCTCGAGCGAGAGCGCCGGCTGGCCGTTGATGCGCGCGAAACCCTCGGGGTCTTTGAAGGTACGTCTGAGCGTGCCGATGTCGCGGAAGCGCACGACCGCATCGCCGCTCACCTTGACCGGCATGTTGAGGATGTCTTCGCCGGACTCGAACAGGCCGGGAACCTTGACGGCGAAGCGGCCCTGTCCGGTGTCCAGGGAGCCGGCGGCGACCAGGCGGTTGGAGCGGCTCACCGCATCGATGATGTCGCGGGCATCGAGCCCGTAGCTCTCGAGCACCAGCGGGTCGACCACGAGCTCGACCAGCTCCTCGCGGTCGCCGCCGATTTGCGCGTCGAGCACGGCGGAGACGCCTTCCACCTTGTCCTGCAGCCGGCGCGCCAGGCGCAGCAGGGTGCGTTCGGGCACGTCGCCGGAGAGCGTCACCACGAGAACCGGGAAGAGGCTCAGATTGATCTCGTGAACCGTCGGCTCCTCGGAGTCCTCCGGCAGCTCGGGCTCCGCAAGGTCGACCTGCTGGCGCACGTCGGCCATCGCGGCGTCCGGATCGAAGCCCGCTTCGAACTCCATGACGACGCTGGCGCCGCCCAGGAACGCGGTCGCGCGCATCTCCTTGACGCCCTCGACGCTGCGCAGGACCTCTTCCATCGGCTTGATGAGGAGGCGTTCGGCGTCCTCGGGCGAGATGCCCTCGTGAATCAAGTTCACGTAGAGCGTCGGGATGTTGATGTCCGGCTCGGCTTCCTTGGGCACCGCGTTGTAGGCGAAGGTGCCGGCGATCAGCACCAGCACCAGGCTGGCGACGACGGTCCGCGCATGGGTGACAGCCGCGTCGATGATCGCGTTCACGAAGTCTCACCCAACCAGATGCCACCCAAGCCCTTGTCTTCGACCGGTTTCACCTGCTGGCCGTCCTTGACGAATTCCTGGCCGACCGTGACGAAGGTGCTCTCGTTGGGCAGACCGCCTAGCCAGAGACCCTCCGGCGTGCTGTCGATCAGCTCGACCGGGCGGAACCTGACCCGGTCGCCGGGCTCCAGCGTCATCACGCCGACCACGCCCTTGTCGTTGAGGGTCAGGATGGCGGGCGACACCAAGTGCGCCATGACCTCGTCGAGCGGCAGGCGCAGCTCGGCGGACACGCCGTCCGGGATCGCCCCATCGGGATTCTGTACCTCCAGCTCGACGCGAAAGGTCCGGGTCTGCTCGTTCGCCATCGAAGACACGAAGCGTACCCGCCCGGCCACCTCGGTACCGCTGATCAGCTTGGCCTGGCCGATCGTATCGACCCTGATACGGTCGATCTGGCGCTCGCTGACCTCGCCGACGATCAGGATCGGGTCGAGATCGACGATCCTGACGATCGAATCGCCCTTCTCGACAAAATCGCCGAGCTCGATCATGCGCTCGTCGACGATCCCTTCGAAGGGCGCGCGGATCGAGGTGTTGGATAGTTCCACCTGTGCCCGCTGGACCACCGCCTCCGCGGCATCGAGCGCGGCGCGGGCCGCGGCGAACTGGGTTTCGGCGCGGAATCCTTTCTCCTTCAGGCGCGAGGCCGCTTCGTACTCCAAGCGCCGCTGCTCGCGCAGCGCTTTGGCCTCGGTGAGGTTGGCCGGCCGGCTTTCCGGATCGAGCTGAACGATCACCTGGCCCTTGGTCACGCGATCGCCGCGCTTGATCTTGAGCTGCTCGATCTGGCCAAAGGTCTCCGCTTTGACGTCCACGCTTCGCAGGGCTTCGGTTTGGCCGCGCAGCACCACGCCCGCTGTATAGGGCTCCGCCTTCTGGGCGCGCACCCGCACCTGGGTCACCCGTTCGCGCGCGCCCAGTTCGGCCGGCGGCTTCTGCGCCTGCGCACTGCGATCGTCGCTGCCCAGCTGGCCCGAAACGATCCAGCCGGCAACGGCGACGGCCACGACGACCGCGGCGATATAGGAACCCTTGATCTTCAACTATGAACCCTCGGTTCTGACCCTTTCGGCTTTACGAACGCCGGACCGCGGCTCTCCCCGTCGGTCATACGTACCGCAACAGCGGCCGGTTCATTCGGCGACCATCTTGCCGGCATCGGCGGTCCCGGCGATGGCCATTTCGCGGTTGTCTCTCAGGTATTGGGCGGCGGCCCGGTAGATCGCCAGGCCGAAGCCATGGACGAAACGGCGGCCCGGCGAATCGGCGCTCAGATCGCAGGCCTCCATGTGGGCGATCCGCGCCTCGTAGTGCTGCAGACGCTCATCGACCACCCGGGCCACGTGGTCCGCCGGCAGAAGATGGCCGTGGAACAGCACGAACAGCAGGTCCGATCGGTATTTGTCGGGCGCCGGATCGGCGATCAAGGCCTCGAAAAGCGCGCGCTCGCCCTTTGGCGTCAGGGAATAGACCTTCTTGTCCGGCCGTTTCGCTTGCGCCAGCTCGCGGCAGTTCGCCAAGCCCTCCTCGGTCAGCTTGGTGAGAGCCGGATAGATCGAGCCGAAGCCGGTCTCCTGGAAGTGGCTGAACGGTGCCTCTTCCAGGGTTTTCTTGATCTCGTAGCCGCTCGCGTCGCCGCTCGCCAGCACCGCGAGACAAAGGGTCTTTGCATCCATGGGCGCCTCTCTTCTCTCCCCCCTATATATCGTTCCGAGATAATAAAATCCAAAATATATCTGCCCGATATATGCAGGGCTGACGTGCCGCTCGCGCATGGCGCGGTCCCGGGGATTTGTCTAAAAAGTCGTTCAAAATCATATATTTGCATTGAATTCCGGATTCGCGTATATTGGTTGGTGGGGGGAGTCTTGGAGGAGCCATGAACGGGCTTTTTGGCGTGCCCCTGTCGGGCATGGCGACCGAGAGCAAGCGGGTGGCCGTTTCCGCTCAGAACGTCGCCAATCTCGGCAGCACGGGCGTGCGCAGCGAAGGCACGGAGGAAGACGGCTACGTGCCCCAGCGGGTCCTGGCCACGGCCGGTCCGCAGGGCGGGGTGCGGGGTCAGACGGTGCCGAAATCGCCGCCATCGGTTCTGTTGTACGATCCCGACGCGCCCGACGCGGACGAGGAGGGCGTGGTCGCCCGGCCGAACGTCCAACTCGAGGAAGAGGCAGTGACGCAGATCCAGGCGCAGCGCGCCTACGAGGCCAACGTGCAAGTGCTCGAGACCATGGACGAGATGGTCGGCACCCTGCTCGATATGGATACCTGAGACCGTATCTGAGCAGGCCACCGTAACGGCCTGCCAAAGATGGAAAATTTATCCCACCGGGCGAGGCCGCCGCGGTGGCTTTCGGCGTTCTTGAGAGCGGACACGCGCCCCTAGCGTTGCAGCACGAGGCCGTCCAACTCGAGGCGGGATTCCCAGCGGTGGCGCTCCAGCTCCGGGTCGAGGTGTTCCTCCTGGGGGTAGCCGATGCAGAGATAGGCGACCAAGCTCCACGCTTCGGGGACCTCCAGGCTCCGCGCCGCTGCGTCGGGATCCAGGATCGAGACCCAGCCCACGCCGATGTCCCAGGCGCGCGCCGTGAGCCAGAGGGTGTGCACGGCGGTGACGACGGAGTAGCGCAAGGCTTCCGGCATGGTCTTGCGGCCGAGCCCGTGGCCGGTCGCCGCGGCCTCGTCGCAGAACACCGCCAGATGGACCGGCGCCTCCTCGAGGCCCGCGAGCTTGAGCCGGGCGTAGAGCCTGGCGCGCTCGCCCTGATAGTCGGCCAACGCCGCCTGGTTGCAGCTCAGATAGTTCTCGCGGATCGCCGCGCGCCGCTCGGCGGCTTCCACCTTTACGAAACGCCAGGGCTGGCTGAGGCCGACCGAGGGGGCCAGGCAGGCCAGCGCGATCAGCCGGTCGATCAGACCGGGGTCGATCGGGTCGCTGCGGAATCGGCGGACATCGCGGCGCCAGCGCAGCAGGTCGACGAGCCGCTCCCGGAACGCGCCGTCGAAGCCCGGCACGGGTTCGAGATGGGGTTTGGCAGAGGACATCCGGCGGCTCCCGGGCGATCGGCATCGAGCAGGGCCATTGAGTCCCATTGGGCGCCGGGAAGGCAAGGGCCTCGGCGCCGCGGCCGTCTCCCGACGGGCCGGCAACCCGGTCTTAACGCTCTGCCTGTTTACTGGCAGGTCGAATCGTTGAAACCATATAAACGCTCCGTTGACGGGGAGGCAGGCGCGTTGCCTCGCGGTCGGAAACCGCGCAACGCTCTGATTTGATTGAGTTCGTTTGCCATGCCTCAGGAATTGCAAGCCTCAGCGCCGGCGTCCCGCAGCCGGATCGCCAGGCCCACCGTCAAGCGGAAGGAAACGCGGACATGAGCACCCTCGATCTCGCGGTGATTGGGAACTGCAGCATCGGCGCGCTGCTCGACGATCGGGCGCGCTTCGTCTGGGCCGGCATGCCCCGCTTCGACAGCGATCCGCCCTTCTGCTCCCTGCTCGACGGCGGCGCCAACGCGGAATCGGGGATCTACGAGGTCGAGCTGTTCGATTTCCGCGACAGCACCCAGAGCTACTGCCGCAACTCCGCGGTCGTCATGACCCACCTCTTCGACGGCAACGACGGCGTCGTCGAGGTCGTCGACTTCGCCCCGCGCTTCAAACAGTACGGCCGGGTCTACCGGCCGAACATGCTGGTGCGCACGATCCGCCCGCTGGCCGGCACGCCGCGCATCCGGATCCGGCTGCATCCGACACACGGCTACGGCGCGCACAGCCCGGAGACCACGCGGGGCACCAATCACATCCGGTTTCTGTTGCCTGAGCAGACGTTGCGCGTCACCACCGACGGCCCCGTCAGCTACATCATGGACGGAAGGCCCTTCGTTCTGGAGGCGCCGATCACCCTGGTGCTGGGGCCCGACGAGAGCCTGACCGACGCGCCTGCGGAGGTCTCGCGCGACTTCCTGGAGAAGACCGACGCCTATTGGCAGGACTGGTGCCGCTCCCTGGCCTTGCCCTTCGAGTGGCAGGATGCGGTGATCCGCGCCGCCATCACTCTCAAGCTTTGCAATTTCGAGGAGACCGGCGCGATCGTCGCAGCCATGACGACGTCGATCCCCGAGGCGCCCGACAGCGGGCGGAACTGGGACTACCGCTACTGCTGGCTGCGGGATTCCTATTTCGTGGTGCACGCGCTCAATGCGCTCAACGCGACCAAGACCATGGAGGGCTTTCTCAGCTACATCAGCAACATCGTGGTCGGCGCGGAGGACGGCTACCTGCAGCCGGTGTTCGGCATCACGCTCGAAAAGCGCCTGGAGGAGCGCGAGGTCGACTCTCTGCGCGGTTATCGCGGCATGGGACCGGTCCGGGTCGGCAACAGCGCCTATCAGCAGGTCCAGAACGACGGTTACGGCAGCGTCGTTCTGACCACCGCCCAGATGTTCTTCGACAGCCGCCTGTCGCGGCCGGGCGACGAGAGCCTGTTTCATCGCCTCGAACGCCTCGGCGAGCAGGCGGTCGAGCGCTGGAATCAGCCCGATGCGGGCCCTTGGGAGCTGCGCACCCGCGAGGCCGTGCACACCTATTCGAGCCTGCTGTGCTGGGCCGCCTGCGACCGCTTGGCCAAGATCGCCCGGCGGCTGAGGCTGGACGCGCGCGAGAAACACTGGCGCACTCACGCCACGCGCATCCGCAAGGGGATCCTCAAGCATGCCTGGAATCCCGAGCTGAACAGCTTCACGGGGGCCTTCGACGATCACGAGATCGATGCCAGCCTGCTGCTCATGCCCCAGCTCGGCTTCCTGCCGGCCCACGATCCCCGCTTCCTCGGCACGCTGGAGGTGATTGAGCGCGAGCTTCGCGACGGCTTCCACTTGAACCGCTACGCCTCGCCCGACGACTTCGGCCGCCCGGAAACCTCGTTCAATGTCTGCACATTCTGGTATATTGATGCCCTGTGCGCGGTGGGGCGCACGGAAGAGGCGCGGGAGCTCTTCGAGAACATGCTGGCGTCACGCAATTCCCTAGGCCTGCTGTCGGAAGATCTGAACGCCGAAAGCGGGGAGCTCTGGGGCAATTTTCCGCAGACCTACTCGATGGTCGGCCTGATCCATTCGGCCGTTCGCCTCTCGAAACCCTGGGAGGAGGCTTTTTGAGCCGACTGATCGTGGTCTCAAATCGCGTGGCTCCCGTGCGCAAGAAGGGCTCGGGGGCCGAAGGCGGATTGGCGGTCGCGGTCTACGCGGCGTTGAAGGAGAGGGGCGGGATCTGGTTCGGTTGGAGCGGCCAGACCTCAGAGAAAGAGGCGCTGGAGCCCGACGTCTTCGACGTCGGTAAAGTCACCTACGCCACGGTCGATCTGACCCAGCAAGACAGCGACGAGTACTACAACGGCTTTGCCAACCGCACGCTGTGGCCGCTGTTCCATTACCGGCTCGATCTCAGCGACTTCAGCCATCAGAATCTGGCCGGTTATCACCGGGTCAACGCGCTCTTCGCGCACCGGCTGCGGCCGCTGCTGCGCGAGGACGACCTGGTCTGGGTTCACGACTACCATCTGATCCCCTTCGCCGAGCAGCTGCGCGACGCCGGCTGCCGCCAGCGCATGGGCTTCTTCCTGCACATCCCCTGGCCGGCCATGGAGGTGCTGCTTGCGTTGCCCAACCACCGGGCGATCGTGAAGGCGATCTGCGCTTACGACTTGATCGGCTTTCAGACCGAGAACGACCTGCGCGCCTTCCACGACTACATCCTGCACGAGGCCGATGGCCAGGTGCTGCCCGACGGCACGGTGCAGGCCTTCGGGCGGCGCTTCCGGGCCGCCGCCTTCCCGATCCAGATCGACACCGAAGAGGTCGCCAAGGCCGCCGAGCAGGCCGCCGACTCGCGCACGACAAAGCGCCTGCGCGACAGCGTCCAAGAACGCGATCTGATCATCGGCGTCGACCGGCTCGATTACACCAAGGGCCTGGTCTCGCGCATGGAAGCGTTCGAGCATCTCCTGGCAAACTATCCCTCCAATCGGGGCCGCGTCACGATGCTGCAGATCGCGCCGCGCTCGCGCGGCGACGTGCCCGAGTACATGGACATCCGCCAGGAGCTGGAGGCCAGCACCGGGCGCATCAACGCGGCCTATGCCGAGTTCGACTGGGTGCCGATCCGCTATCTCAACAAGGGCTTCACGCGCCAGACACTGACAGGCTTCCTGCGCATCAGCCGCATCGGCTTGGTCACGCCCCTGCGCGACGGCATGAACCTGGTCGCCAAGGAATACGTCGCCTCCCAGTCGCTCGAGGATCCGGGCGTCCTCGTGCTGTCGCGCTTCGCCGGGGCTGCGCGCGAGATGGACGGCGCCCTGATCGTCAATCCCTACGACCTCGAGGGCATGGCCGAGACCATGCAGACCGCGCTCACGATGTCCCTAGAGGAGCGACGCGAACGCTGGCAGTCGATGTTCAATCACCTGCGTCAGCACGACGTTACCGCTTGGCGCGAGTCCTTCCTCGAGATCCTGAGCGGGCTCCAGCTCGCGGCCTAACTTCCCCGCACCCGCCGTTCGCGCAGCGAGATGTAGATGCCGCTGGCGACGATGACGGCGATGCCGCACCAGCTCCAAAAATCGGGAAAGTCGCCGAACACCGCGAAGCCGATCGCCGTGGCCATGACGATCTCGCTGTAGCCATAGGGCGCCAGCAGCGAGGCGGGCGCGTGATCGTAGGCCCGGATCAGAAAGAAATGGGCGACCGCGGCGATCAGGCCCATGGCCGCCATCAGGCCCAGGTCCGCCGCGCCGGGCGGGCTCCAGAACAGCGGCAGCGCCAAGCTCGTCACCAGCGCGCCGACCAAGGCCGTGTGGGCGAGGGTCACCGCCGCCGGGGCGCTGCCCGCGAGCTTGCGGGTCAGGATCAAGAAGCAGGCGTAGACCACCCCGGCGGCCACGGCCAGCAGGCCGCCCCAATCGAGAAAGCTCGAACCCGGCCGGATGATGATGCAGGCGCCGAGGAAGCCGACCGCCACGGCCGCCCAGCGCCGCACGCCGACCCGCTCGCCCAGCAGCCAGGGCGAGAGCGCGGTCACCACCAGCGGCGAGATGAACACCAGCGCCGTCGCGTCGGCGAGCGGTATCAGGGCGATGGCGGCGAAGAACAAGGCGGTGGCGCCGAGCATCAGGGCGCCGCGCAGGATCTGCAGTCCCGGCCGCGGCGGGTTCAGGGCACGCGGCCCGTAGCGCCACAGCACGAAGGGCAGCAGCAGCGCGAGATGGAAGAAGTAGCGCGCCCAGACGATCTGGCCCACGGCATAGCTGGAGCTCAGGTGCTTGGCGATGCCGTCCATGAACGGCACCAGGCACATGGCCAGGACCATGAAGGCGATGCCGCGCAGCGGATGCTCCGGACCGGCCGCGCCGGCGGCGCCGCGCAGCGGCCCGGGCTCCGCCGGCCGGCCGGCTTGCGGAAGCTCCATGGACCCGATGCTGCGGTCCCCGGGCCGGATCTGGCAATGGCCTTGCCGCCCGGCCGCTGCGGTTTAGTTCCGTAGAAGTCGTGGCGGAAATAGGCCACAGAACGTGTCAATTTTGTGGTGGCTCCATTTTATGGTTAACGAATCCTTAAGGCTCTGCGTATAAGGCGGTGTTGTTATTGAATTGGAGGCCCGCGTGACAGCCAAGACGGCGTCTTCCCTCACGATTTATTTGTGTTCTGCAGTCGCAGCCGCCGCTTCATTTTCGTTCGCCTTTGCCGCGTCGGAATCAATGCCGAAGCGCGCGGTGACGCTCGCCGACATGGTCGGCGGGGCGCGGCCCGCTGAGAATCGAGAGAAGGCGGCCGAAAGGCCGACCAGCCTGTCGGATCTGGCCACGCAGGCCGATCGCGATCCCGCGCCGCAGCCTTGGCAATGGGTCGAGATCGAGGCGCCGCTGTTGCCGCCGTCTCAGCCGCGCCGCGCGGAAGCCGCGGTCGTGGCCGAGCCCGAAGCCGACCTGGGCCTCGGCGACTGGCTGGCCAGCGGCTGGCCGGCGCCCGACCCGGCGCCCGCGTCCACGCCGTTCGAGGACAACCTGCGCTACCTGGTCGACCGCCTGAAGCCTCTGATGCCCTGGACCGAGCCGTCGCCGCAAGTGGCCGAGACGCCGCGGCCTGCGGCGGAGCAGGTGCCCGAGAACGAGGACAGCGGTTTCGATATCGTGGCCGTGCTGGGCAAGCTCACGCAGGCGTTCGGCGGCGAGGACGAGACGGCCCTCCAGCAGGCGGAATCCCGCAACGCCGGCACCGTAACGACCGCCACGGGGGCGACCATGAACCTGGAGCAGCTGGCGCTCGCCGTGACCGCGCCGCCGGAAGAGAGCCGGTCGGCCGCGCCGGCCATCCTGCCGTTGCAAGTCGAGCTGGACCAAGTCGAGCTGGATGAGGGGGCAGAAGACGTCGCGACGGGCGTGAGCGAGGCGGGCGCCGGCCCCTTCGGCCGGATCACGCCCGAGCGGGTCATCCGCTTTCGCCCGCCCGCCGACACGGAGCGGCCTTCCGGGCAGGGCGTCAGCCTGGACCGGGTCGTCAAGCTGCAGCCGCCCGGCGAATTGAGGGTCGTCGCGCGTCGCGACGGCAGGGTGCCGGCGAAGACTTCGCCGCTTCGTCAGCAGGGCCGCGTCAAGAGCGTGGCGCCGCGGCGCGTGCAGCGGGACTTCGATGTGGCTTCCTTGGGCATCGATGCCATGGCCGGATCCAGCGCCGCCAGCCTGGCGCGCATGCTGAAAGACGTCAGCCAATCGCCGCCGCCGCCACGACAACTGGACCGTGCCCTGGTCGCGCGCCTTTCGCAGGCGCCGATGCGCTTCGACCGGCTGCTGAACAAGGCTGACGGGGTCGGCAGCTTGTTCCAGTACCAGGGCGGCACGCCCGACCCCTTGGCGGGCCGGCGCAGCGCGCTCTTGCGCGACCTGCGCCACGTGCTCAGCAGCGAGGGCGCGGCCAGCCGCTGAGCGCGGCGCTACGGGCCGGCGCTCGGACCGGCCAAGGCGCCGTTTCCGGACGCGTAGAAAGCGATCATTCTCCCGAATCCGCGGGTCCGGCGTTATCCTGTCGGCTGGTTTCGAGCCACGACCGACCGCCCATGATGCGCCGTACGAGACTCGCAGAAGGTCTTTGCCTCCGCGCCCGTCGCTACATTTGGGGCGTCACCGCGGCGTTGTCGTTCGCCATCGGGCCCGCCTGGGCCGACGTGATCGGCAAGCGGCCGCAGGTGATCGACGGTAACACCCTGGAGCTCGCCGGGGTCAGGCTGCGGCTCTACGGTATCGACGCGCCCGAGACCGAACAGACCTGCCGCGCCGAGGCGCGGACCTGGAACTGCGGCATGGAGGCGCGCTGGGCGACGATCAACCGGATCGGCCAGAACTGGGTCGCCTGCCGGGCGCGCGGCCGCGACCCGGGCGGCGCCTTGGCGGCGGTCTGCTATCTGGGCGGCATCGGCGGCCCGGAGCTGAATTCCTGGCTGGTCGCCCAGGGCTGGGCCTTGGCCTATCGGCCGGAGAGCCAGGACTACATCGGCGACGAGGCGGCGGCGCGGCAGGCCGGACGCGGCATCTGGCGCGGCGAGTTCGTGGCGCCCTGGATCTGGCGGCAGCGCTGATGCGGGCGCCGAGCGATCGCAGGCATTCGGTGACGAGGCCGGCCTGGGCGGCGGGGTTGCTGCTCCTGGCTGTCGTCGCGCCGGCTGCGGCCGAGGATCTTCTGGTGGTCGACGGCAACCGGATCGTCGTGAACGGCCAGACGGTGCGTCTGCTCGGCATCGACGCGCCGGCGGCCGACCGGCTTTGCGGCAGCGGCGCGGCGCGGCAGCCCTGCGGCGCGGATGCCAAGCGGGCCCTGACGCGCCTGGTCGAGGGCGCCGAGGTGCGCTGCGAGGGTCTGGAAGGGCCGCGTTTCGGGCGCGAGATCGTCGCGACCTGCTGGGCCGGCGAGCTCGATCTGGGCCGCGCCCTGGTGCGCCGGGGTTGGGCCCGGGCGGATCGGCAGTACTCGTCGCGCTATGTCCACGACGAGGACGAGGCGCGTGCCTCGGGCCGCGGCTTCTGGTCGCAGGCCGCCGCCTCGCCCTGGCGTTGAGGCCGCCATGCGTTGCCCGCAAGTCTTGGCGAGCGCGGTCCTGGGCCTGGCCCTGCTGTCGCCGCAGGATGCGGCGGGGCAGGGCGCGATCCCGGTCGACCTGGAGCTGGTGCTGGCGGTCGACACCTCCTCCAGCGTCAGCGGCTCGGAGTACGAGTTGCAGATGAAGGGCCTGGCCGAGGCCTTCCGCAACCCGGCCGTGGTGAGCGCGATCCGCAGCGCCGGGGACCTCGGCATCGCCGTCACCCTGGTGCAATGGGCCGAGAGCAGCCGGCAGGAGCGCGCCGTGCCCTGGCGCCTGGTGCGCGGCGCCGCCGACGCCGCCGCGCTGGCCCGCGAGATCGACGAAGTGCCGCGGCTGATCCACGGCGGCGCGACCGGCATAAGCTTCGCCATCGCCTACGGCGTGCAGCAGCTCGAAAGCAACGAATACGTGGGCCTGCGCAAGGTCATCGACATCTCCGGCGACGGACGCGCCAACCACGGCCCGGCGCCCAGCCGCGGGCGCGACGCCGCCGTGGCCAGCGGCGTGACCATCAACGCGCTCGCCATCCTCGACGAGATCCCGATGCTCGATCGCTATTTCCGTTCCCAGGTCATCGGCGGCAGCGGCGCCTTCGTCATGGTCGCGCGCGACTGGGTCGATTTCGCTGAGGCCATCGTCCTGAAGCTGATCCGCGAGATCGCCGATACGCCGGTCGCGACCCTGCCGGATCAGCCAGCGGACGGTCACCGGTCGTAGAGCACCGAGACGCACTCACCCGCAAGGCTGTCGTGCCGGAGGATGTAGGTCGCGCCGTCCGCCCCGCGCAGCTCGAGCGCGCCGTTCTATTCGGTGACCGCGTGGACCTAGTACTTGATGCTCGACGAGCCGGCGACGATGACCAGGATGACCGGTGTCATCGCTTGAGCCCCTCCGGCGGCTGCCAAGGCTCGCCGGTACGCAGCGCATTGGCGTAGAGCGCGGCCACCGCGCAGGACGCCATCTTGGCGCGGTGCGAGTCGGCACGGCTGGTGAGCACGACGGGCACCGACGCGCCGAGCACGAGGCCCGCGGCCTCGGCGCCGGCCAGGAAGGTGAGCTGCTTCACCAGGATGTTGCCGGCCTCCAGGTTCGGCACCAAGAGCACGTTGGCCCGGCCGGCCACGGGCGATTCGATCTTCTTGATGCGGGCCGCCTCGAGGTTGATGGCGTTGTCCATGGCCAGCGGACCGTCGACCGTGGCGCCGGTGATCTGGCCGCGGTCGGCCATCTTGCAGAGCGCAGCGGCCTCGATGGTCGAGGGGATTCTGGTCGTCACCGTCTCCACGGCCGACAGGATGGCGACGCGCGGGTCCTCCCTGGACAGGTTATGCATGAGATCGATGGTGTTCTGCAGGATGTCCGCCTTGGTTTCCAGATCGGGCTGGATGTTGATGGCGGCGTCGGCGACGGCCAGGATCTCGGGATAGGTGGGCACGTCGACGATGAAGACGTGGCTGATGCGGCGGCCCGTGCGCAGGCCGCTTTCCCTCGAGACGACGGCAGCCAGGATCTCATCGGAGTGCAGACTGCCCTTCATCAGCACCTGGGCGCGGCCTTCCTTCACGACTCCGGCGGCCTTCTTGGCGGACTCGTGGCTGTGACTGGCGTCGACGATCTCGTAGGGGCGAATGTCGAGTTTGCAGGCCTGGGCGACCTCCCGGATCCTCGCTTCCGGCCCGACCAGCGTGGGCTGAATGATGCCCGCCTCGGCGGCGTGGACGACGGCAGACAGGGAGGATTCGTCACAGGGATGGGCGACCGCAGTCTCGATCGCCTCGAGCTGGGCGGCCGAGTCCACGAGGATTTGGTATGAGTCGTAGGTCTCTCCGGATTTCTGGGCGCCCTTACCCGTCGCGTTCGCAGTCATGGTCTTGATCCTCCCAATTCTGAAGTCGCTCCAATGCCTTCCCAACGCCGCGCCCAATTCTGGGCCACAAGGTCGGTCCCACTTCGATGATCCAAACGGTCCTTGGCGGCCCTTCCGCCCGGGTGACCAAAGCTAAGTTACTGAAAAATAGACTGCAACTGTCTGTGTTTACAGTGCGCGACAAGCTCGGCCCACCGCCGCAATGGGATCGTCCGAAGAGCCTGACAATCATCGTGGCGCAAGTCACGCCAACGAAGCGCGCGAGCGGCGTCCCGCGGGTTGGACCTCGGCCGATCGGGGCGGGGCCCAGCTTCGCCGCACGGCGTTTTCGCCGCCTGAGCCGAGACAGCTACTGTCTCGACCGGACCATTTCTGCGATCATGAGGGCCACGTGTTGCAGGTCCTGAAGGCCACGGGCAGCACTGCGACTACCGTCCGCGGCCGACGCTAGACAGGAGCGGAGATGAGCGTAGCCGTCCCGAAGTACCGGACCAAGATCGTGGCCACCATCGGGCCCGCGTGCCGCTCGCCCGAGTTGCTCAAGCGGATGGTGCATGCGGGCATGAGCGTCGCGCGCCTCAACTTCTCCCACGGCAGCTACGAGGACCACGCCGGCACGGTGGCAATGCTGCGCGCCGTGGCCGACGAGCTCAACTTCCCGATCACCCTGCTCCAGGACCTGCAGGGGCCCAAGGTCCGCGTCGGTCAGTTGCCCGGCGGCTCGATCCCGCTCGAGAAAGGCCAAGAGATCACGCTGGTCCCGATCGAGGCCTATGACGGCCAGGCCGCGACCGTGCCAATCGACTACCCGCGGCTCGCCGCCGAGGTCGAGGCGGGCGCGCGCGTGCTGCTCGACGACGGCTTGCTCGAGCTGACCGTCGAGGAGACTGCCGGCGAGGCCGTGCGCTGCCGCGTCGTGGCGGGGGGCGAGCTCAAGAGCCGCAAGGGCGTCAACTTGCCGGACGTGGCCCTCGACCTGCCGTCCATGACCGAGAAGGATGAGGCCGATCTGGAGTTCGGCCTGGCGCAGGGCGTCGACGTCGTGTCCCTCAGTTTTGTGCGCAAGGCCGAGGACATCCGGCGGCTGAAGGCCTTCCTCGCCGAGCGGAACGCCAATCCTCCGGTCATCGCCAAGATCGAGAAGCCACAGGCGATCGCGAACCTCGACGAGATCACCGACGCGTGCGACGCCTTGATGGTGGCCCGCGGGGATCTCGGCGTCGAGATGCGGCCCGAGAAAGTGCCGATGCTGCAAAAGCGCATCATCGAGATGTGCAACCGCAAGGGCAAGCCGGTGATCACCGCCACGCAGATGCTGGAGAGCATGATCGAGCACCCGGTCCCGACGCGCGCCGAGGCGAGCGACGTCGCCAACGCCATCATCGACGGCACGGACGCCATCATGTTGTCCGGCGAATCGGCGGTCGGAAAGTACCCGGTGCGGGCCGTCGAGATGATGGCCCGGATCGCGACCGACATCGAGCCGGCGCTCGAATTCAGCCACTATCCGCCGACCGCGTCGGACGAAACCCAAGCGATCAGCAGGGCCTTGAGTCAGATCGACCAGATCATGGAGCTGCGCTGCATCGTTGCCTTCACGCTTTCGGGTTACGCGGCCTTGGTTGCTTCGTCCGAGCGGCCCGGCGTCACGGTGCTGGCGTTGACGCCGAACCAGCCAATCTACCATCGCCTCAACCTGGTGTGGGGCGTCCGACCGCTGCTCATGACGGAGAAGATTGAATCCGTCGAGGACTTCGCAGCTCTCGCCGAACACTACGTCAAGAGCTGCCAGCTCGGCGGCACGGGCGACAAGATTGCCCTGGTCGGCGGCATGCCGATGGCGGTTCCCGGCGGCACCAACTTCGTCAAGATCCATACGGTGAGGTGACCGCCGGACTCCGGCGGACTTGATCCAGCTCATTGCCGGCCGGTCTCGGCTTGCAGAATGTCGGGCGGCTCGCTAGAGAGATCCGGTTCCGTAAGCACAGGCATCCGAGACATGCTCCAGATTTCGCCCGAAAAGGTCTGCTTCATCCTGATCAAGGCGCGCGAGTTCGACGCCAAGGTCGAGGTCGAAGAGCCCGACCCAGGCTCCAATCCCTCCGACGAGGACATGCGCGAGGTGCTGCAGGACTACGCGGACGACGCGACCTACGACGAGCTCAAGGATGCGATCGACGACCTCAATGAAGACGAGCAGATCGAGTTGGTCGCGCTCACCTGGGTCGGCCGCGGCGACTTCACCGCCGAGCAGTGGGGCGAGGCCGTCACCGCCGCCCGGGACGCGCGCAGCGACCACACATCCGACTACCTGATCGGCATCCCCGTGCTCAGCGACTACCTGGAGGAAGGCCTGTCCCAGTTTGGCCACTCCTGCGCCGAGCTGGAGGCAGAGCACCTCTAATCCGGGCGGCCGCGGCGGTGGACGGGCCCGGGCGCGCGGGCGTAGCATGCCGGGCAAATGCGACATCTCGCGACCGCGTTCGATGACCTCTGGGTCTGGGACGACCCGGCCCTGGCACTTTGCCTGCGCTGGTACCGCGACGTCGCCGCCAACCGCAAACCTGCGAAATTCCGCATCGCCGCCACGCTGCCGGTCGAGGTTGATCTTGCCGCCGCCGCCGAGGCCGATCTCTGGGCCGAGCTCGAGCGGCTGACGCCGCGGTTCCTCGAACGCCAGAACCGGATGAGGGGCGGGGACGTGTCGCTGGGTCCGCGCGCGGCGGGTACGAGCCTGCTGGAGCTTTGCGTCGAGCTGGGCCGGCGCATGTTGGCACACTGCAACTTCTGCGCCTGGGATTGCGGCGTCGACCGCTCGCGCGAGGGCGGCAAGCTCGGCGCCTGCAAGCTGGCCGGCGCGACCCGGGTCAGCTCCTTTTTCCTTCACCCCGGCGAGGAGCTGATCTACCGCGGGCGCAAGGGCTCGGGCACGATCTTCTTCACCTCCTGCAACATGCGTTGCGCCTTCTGCCAGAACGGCGACATCAGCACCGACAAGGACAACGGCATGGTCACGGACGCGCGCACGCTGGCCGCCATGGCCTGGCTGCTGCGCATGGAAGGTTGCCACAACATCAACTGGGTCGGCGGCGATCCGACGATCCACTTGCACAGCATCCTGGAGGCGATCTGCCTGCTCGGCGCAGACTCGGCGCAGCCGGGGCGCGCGGAGCTGCGCGAGGCGCTGGCGGTGAAAAGCGACTGGCTCGGCTCCCATCACATCGCGCCGGAGGAGGCAAGCTACGAGGGCCGCTTCAACGCGCCGATGCTGTGGAACAGCAACTTCTTCATGACCGACGAGACGATGAAGCTCTTGCGCCTGCTGATGGACGTCTGGCTGCCCGATTTCAAGTTCGGCCCGGGCCGTTGCGCCATCGCGCTGTCGCGCACGCCGCGCTATTGGGAAACGGTGACGCGCAACCTGTCGCTGATCTACGACTGGGGCGAGGACTTCACGATCCGCCACCTGGTGATGCCGAACCACGTGGAGTGCTGCACCCGGCCGGTCCTGGAGTGGCTGGCCGAACACATGCCCGAGGCGCCGGTCAACATCATGGATCAGTACCACCCCGACACCTTCTGCGACCCCTCGAACGCGAAGTACCAGCCGCGCTACGCCGAACTCTCCCGCCGGGTCAATCGGCGCGAGATGGACCAGGCCTTCGGCCACGCCCGACGGCTTGGTGTCAACTTCGAGACGGTGACCTTCGAGAAGCGCCAGAGCGGGTTGTTTGGGTGAGGCCATGCGCCTTTCCGACCTTCGAACCCCGGCCCTGGTCCTCGACAAGCGCGTGCTCGCGCGGAACTGCGCGGCCATGGCGGCGCGCATGGCGGGCCACGGCGTGCGACTGCGCCCGCATCTCAAGACCGCCAAGTCGGCCGCGGTCGCCGAGCTCGCCACACGCGGGCAGTTCGGCGGCATCACGGTCTCGACCCTGGCCGAGGCGCGCTATTTTGCCGGGCAGGGCATCCGGGACATCACCTACGCGGTGGGCATTGTCCCGGCCAAGCTGGACGAGGTCGCGGCCCTGCAGCGCGACGGCGTGCGCATGACCGTGATCGCCGACAACCCGGCGGCGGTCGAGGCCGCCGCCGAACGGGCCGACGCGCTCGACGCCGATTTCCGCCTGCTGATCGAGGTCGACACGGGAGGGCTGCGCGGCGGCGTCGCGCCCGAGTCCGACGAGCTGATCGCGCTCGGCCGCATGATCGGAGGCGCGCCTCGGCTGACCTTGCAAGGCGTGCTGACCCACGCCGGCCAGTCCTACCACTGCCGCGGTGTCGAGCAGGTCCGCGCCGTGGCCGAGGACGAGCGCCGCGGCATCGCCCGCGCTGCCGCGCGCCTGCGCGACGCGGGCTTGCCGTGCGAGACGGTGAGCGCCGGCTCGACGCCGACCGCCGTGCATGCCGCCTCGCTCGAGGGCGTCACCGAGATGCGGCCCGGGGTCTACGTCTTCTTCGATCTCGACCAGGTCGGCATCGGCGCCTGCGCCATGGAGGACATTGCGCTCTCGGTGCTGGCCACGGTGATCGGCCACAACCGCCGGGCCGGTCGGATCCTGATCGACGCGGGCGCGCTCGCGCTCTCGAAAGACGTCAGCGCCGGCGAGTTCATGCCGCAGGCCGGCTACGGCCTGGTCTGTCCGCTCGAGGGCGGTGCGCCGCTCGACGGCCTGCACGTGGCCGATGTTCACCAGGAGCACGGCCTGATCGCCGGAGCGGGAGGCGACCCGCCCTACGACGCGCTGCCGGTTGGCACGCGCCTGCGCATCCTGCCGAACCACGCCTGCATCACCGCAGCCGCCCATGGGGCCTATCATGTCGTCGAGGGCGGCACGGACGTCATCGACGTGTGGGACCGTATCAACGGCTGGTAATCCCAACGCCCACTGCAAGGAGGACCTCATGGCCGACGCGCCGTCGCCCCCGTTCGACCTCATCGGTACCTACGTGCACTTGGAAGACGGCGGCGCCGCGCTGCCGGTCGCAGTCGGCGCCGATTTCTGGCCGGAGCTCATGGCCGGCAAGCGCCGCTACGACGGCCGGCTGGTCATGGCCTTTCGGATCACGGAGGACACGTCCCACTGGGAGATGCATCCTCAGGGGGAGGAGCTACTCTATCTCCTGTCCGGCGCGGTCGACGTAGTCCTGGAGGAGGCGGCGGGTGAACGGAGAGTCCCGTTGCACAAGGGCACTGCCTGCCTCGTCCCGCGCGGCACCTGGCACCGATTCGAGGTCCGCGCGCCGGGCGAGCTGCTGTTCATCACGGCCGGGGAGGGCACGCAGCACCGTCCGGTCTAGACTGCCCGCGCTTCACTCTTTCAGAACGTCGGCGGCGTGTTGACCCACAGCACCCGCGCGGCGACATCGCCCGGGTTGCGGTAGCTGTGCGGATGGTTGGAATGGAAGAAGAAGGAGTCGCCCGCCTTGAGATGGTAGGTCGTATCACCGACTTTCAACTCGAACTCGCCCTCTAGAACGAAGCCCACCTCCTCGCCGACATGCTTGATCTCACCGCCGTTCGTCGCGCCGGGGCTAATCACGTGTACGTTGGCCTCCAAGGCCTGACCCTCTGCGTTGGGCGAGACCCGCTCCAGTCGGATCGAGTCCTTTTCGCGCGGCCCCTTGATCACCACGACAGGGCGCTCGCCGCGACGATAGAGGACCACGTCGGCAGTTTCGTCGTCGGAAAACAGCGATGCGATGGAAGTGTCGAGCGCCGTGACGATGCGGTGCAGCGTGCGCAGGGACGGTGTCGCCTTCTCGCACTCGATTTTCGAGAGCATGCTCTCCGAGCAGCCGACCTCGCCGGCGACATCCTTCAGGCGCAGCCGTTTCAGCCGGCGCGCGTGCCGCAGCTTAGGCCCGAGATCGTTGAGCTCCAGTTCTTGCATTCAGCTCGGTGTCCTCCCACCGCCTTTTGCGGGCATTCGC
>JAAUYJ010024055.1_pt1 | contig 30480 bp, 20 predicted proteins | sample 7278031 | NCBI WGS metagenome assembly JAAUYJ01 (sample SAMN14350222, study PRJNA611818) | marine sediment metagenome | isolation source: surface marine sediment (1.8m) | place: French Polynesia: Moorea | collected 2018-08 | reverse complement strand
TCAAATTCCTCTGTACCCAAGCTGCCATTTCCCTGGAAAAAGCCCGTTTGTATAAAAAATCCCAAGCTTATGCGCAGCAGTTAGAAGTTTCCTTAGCCCAATTACAAGCCAGTGAAACTCGCTTTCGTTATCTAGCTGCCAACATTCCAGGGATGATCTATCAACTCTTAATTGCACCTGATGACTCATCAAGGGTTTCCTATGCAAGCTCTGGTTGTTTCGATCTATATGAGATACCTGCTGAAGAAATGATGGCTGGCAAATATACTTTCCGAGACTTTGAACATCCTGAAGATCGCCTGCTAATCGATCAAACTCTTGCTGAACTTCATCAGACACTGCAAAAGTTCAACCTAGAATTTCGTATTGTTACACTGTCGGGAATAGTGAAATGGATTCAAGTAGTAGCCCATCCTGTTAAGCAAGCAGATGGCTCAATTCTCTGGGATGGTCTAGTGATGGATGTTAGCGATCGCAAACAAATCGAAGCAGAGCGAGAAAAATTATTGCTAGAATTAGCCCAAGTCAATCGGGAATTAGAGCAAGCAAATGATGAATTAGGTAATTATTCCCAGACATTGGAGCAAAAAGTTGAAGAGCGCACTGCCGAACTTAAAGCAGCCCAAGAACGCATTATGAGCCAGGAAAAATTGGCTTCTCTTGGCACCCTCACCGCAGGTGTTGCCCATGAACTACGCAACCCTCTCAACTTCGTCAAAAACTATGCTGAAGGTTCCATCGAACTTTCTCAAGAACTATTGGATACCCTCGAACCTGTAATTTCCACTCTAGACCCAGAAACTTTAGAATTAACTCAATCTATAATTGATGATTTGCAGCAAAATGCGACAACTATTTCCCATCATAGCGTTCGGGCTACACAGATTATCGAAACCATGATGCAACATACTCGTGTAGAGTATAAGCAATCTATCCCTCAGTCTACCCATCTCCATGAACTACTAGACCAATCTATTAAGCTAGTCTCTCACAGTAAACAACAGCAGGAGCAGCCTTTTAACCCCTCCATTCGCACTAACTATGCTGACAATTTGGACTTAGTTAAAGTGATTCCCAGCAGTTTCATCCGTGCCTTGCTCAACTTAATGGATAATGCCTTTCATGCCATGCGCTCTAAACAAAATCAACTCAGAGCTAATTCTCCTATGAGGAAAACTGACTATACTCCTACCCTATGGGTTTCTACCCATCTGATATCAGAGGAAGTGGAAATACGAATTCGTGATAATGGCTGTGGGATTGAACCAGCGATCAAGTCTAAAATATTAGACCCGTTCTTTACGACTAAACCACCGGGAGAAGGGACAGGATTGGGCTTATCACTGACCCACGATATTATTGTGAAGCAGCATCAAGGAAGTATAAATATTAATAGTGAATTGGGTGAGTTTACGGAAGTAATTGTAAGACTACCTAATTAGGAAATTCATTAATAGACATCTGCAGAAAAGAGGCAACAGGCAACAGGAGTTAATATTAATTATTAGACCTCTCTGGAAAAGAGGAAGTAGGGAGTAGGTAGGGACGTTGCATGCAACGTCCGTACAGAGTAGGGGGAAATAATTGATGATTTATATGTATGGGATTGATTTTATTTTTGATTATCGGAGATGTTTATTACCGAAAAAATAAGGTTTAAAGCCTCTCCTTTCAAGGAGAAAAAAAAGAAAAAAAATCCTTTTCACCAATCCTATCTGTTTTAAGAAGAGGTAATTATTAATTATTAATTATTAATTATTAATTATTCAGCAAGCGATCGCTCACTTTTTGATCAATGTCACTGTAACAACATTTTTGGCAATTTAATTTAGAGTGATATATAGTGATATATATTTTATATATTTTATATATATTTTAGATGAATAATATTTTTTCTGAATCAACAACCTCTGAATCAACAACCTCTGAACAACAAAAACCGCAAATAGCCAAAATCCTAGTCGTTGATGATGAAATTGAGCTTCAACGCCTAATCAAACAGCGTTTCCGGAAAAATATTAGAGCCAAAGAATTTGATTTTGTTTTTGTACAAAATGGAATAGAAGCCTTGAATAAACTCAAGGAGGAAGGCCATATCGATGTTGTGCTGACTGATATTAATATGCCAGAAATGGATGGTTTAACTCTACTAGCTGAACTATCCGATATTGATGACAATATCAAAGCAGTTGTGCTTTCTGCTTATGGGGATCTTGCTAATATTAGAACTGCAATGAATCGCGGAGCATTTGATTTCCTAACCAAACCCATTGATTTTCAAGACTTAGAAACGACGATCAGAAAAACTTTACAGTTTGTCCAAAAGATGCGAAAAAAGCAAGAGCAAATTGAAAAAATGTATGCTCAACTTGAATACGATGCAGTTCATGATGCTCTAACAGGATTACCGAATCGAATATTGTTAGATAATTTATTACAACATAATATTTCCCATGCTCAACGCTACCCTGACTATTTATATGCTGTTTTGTTTATCGACTTAGATCGCTTCAAAGTTGTCAATGACAGTCTAGGACATTCTATGGGAGACAGTCTTCTGGGAGCAGTTGCAGAACGATTAAAAGTTTCTGTTCGAGGTTCGGACACAGTTGCTCGGTTTGGTGGAGATGAATTTGTGATTCTACTTGAAGAACTCAATAATATCCATGAAGTGCTCTCCATTACCCAAAGGGTTCAGGAACAGTTCAAGGAATCCTTCTTACTCAATGAATATGAAATTCATCTCGGAGCTAGTATCGGAATTGCTCTCAGCACTAGACAATATCATAAACCAGATGAGTTGCTCCGAGATGCGGATGCGGCCATGTATTGTGCTAAAGCTAAAGGCCAAAATCAGTATGTGATTTTTGATCCGACTATCCAAGCAAGTGCGATGGAACGATTACACCTGGAAAATAAACTTCGACAAGCAATTGAGCAGGAAGATTTTTCTCTGTATTATCAACCAATTATTGAAGTGAGTACAGGTTGTTTAAGTGGCTTTGAAGCATTGATTCGCTGGTTTACTTCTGATGGAAACATCTCTCCAAGTAAGTTTATTCCTGTTGCCGAGGAAACTGGATTAATTACTCCTTTAGGATGGTGGGTGTTTCAAGAAGCTTGTCGTCAGCTACAATATTGGCGAAATAAATTCTCTCAAGAGCTATCTCTAGTATTGAATATTAATTTCTCAACTATCCAGCTCAAGCAAAGTGATTTATTGGAGAATATTCAAACTATTCTAGATGCTACTGAGTTACCCGGAAGTAGCGTGAAACTGGAAATTACTGAAAGTTGTCTTTTAGAAAATTCTGAGTCTCAGATTCAGGTGCTACAAAAATTGAAAGACTTAGGAATTAAGATTTGTATTGATGACTTTGGTACAGGTTACTCCTCACTCAGTCGCCTCCATGAATTTCCAATTGACACTTTAAAAATTGACAGAGCCTTCGTGACGCGGATGGAGACTAACTCAGGTGGTTTAGAAATGGTCAAGATGATTATTGCACTCGCTCATAGTCTGAACATGAATGTTGTAGCAGAAGGAGTGGAAACAGAAACTCAACTAGAACAATTGAAAGCTTTAGGATGTGAATTTGTTCAAGGATATTTTTTAGCAAAGCCTTTGGATAAAGTTGCAGCGGAGGAGTTTATTCAGAGATTGGGAGTGCGGGGAGTAGAGGAGTAGGGGAGTAGAGGAGTAGGGGAGCGGGAAAGATGGCGAGATGGTGAATATGAGGACATTAAAGCGGTTTTCATGTCGGTAGACCACATTAGGGACGTTTTGCTGACGCAAAGCTCCGCTTTATATGTCGCGAAGCGTTAACGTTTGCGGAGCATTCCGGAACGGAAAACGCTTTTTTGTTATGCAACATCCCTACTGGATTTTGTTTATGGCGATGTGGTTCATCAACCTGAAAACCGCTGTAATACCAAATTGATAAATGTTTGCTACAAATATTATCAATCTTGGGTTTTGGGTGTGGGGTGTTGGGTGTGGTGAAATCATCGGAAAAACAAAGAAAAAGCCTGGTTATCAAAGGGATAAAGTGGAAAAACTTTATTAATTAGTTAATACTTGAAGTTTGATTAAGCATCACATTCTTTGTTTTAATTGGTATAAGGTACAACTATCGCGGGCAAGATGCCCGCACTACAAGACATTCAATTCACGCCATGTACATCATAACCCTGAAATATGGTGTATATGGAGCTACCCACGTCCCACACTTCTTACATTTTCTATCAACAATTGCATTAGATATCTCCAATAATAAAAAATCAAATCAATTATTTCTCCCTACTCTGTACGGACGTTGCATGCAACGTCCCTACCTACTCCCTGTTATCTCTTTTCAGGAGAAGTCTATTAGAAATCATACTTAATACCAGCTTGAAAATTTATTCTAAAATTAGGGTTATTGAAAGTAGGAATTCCTGAATATTTCATCAGCAAAGAATTATCAAAAGACCATCCTTTAGTCAAAGGAACTGACAAAGTTGTTGAAGATTCAATATAATAATCCTCTGTATTTTCCGGAGGTAACTCAAAAATCAAAAATTGACGTAATCTTAAGCTACTAAAAACTATATTATAGTAACGCAATTTATACTGAAACACAGGACCGTCAAAATCATCAGTTCTGCGGTTAGAATCCTCATATCTCACCCCCGCACCTAACTGCATATCCAATGTTTGTTCAGGACCAGCCCGCCAAATATTAATTCCAGGGCCAGTATAAAGATTACTTCTAATTCTAATCCCATCATCATCATTTCTGAGAGACCTGGTACTGACAAAATATTGCCAATTTTTGCTAAAGTGATGTCTATATTCTGCCATTATATCCCCACTAAAATCATTCTGGTCATCAGAAACCCTACTATCATCATAATCATTACTTAAACTCAGCCTCAAATCAAAATTATCTTTTGGTAACTGCCTTTCTAGACCAAAAGATAAAGTAGTGACACTAGTAGTATCCTGATCGGAAGAGAAATTTAAGTTTACTCCTACATTACCTAACCAAGGAGTAGGTTGAAATGGAAATAAAACAGGAGGGCGAGAAGCCGCGACAATAATTTCCTGACTTTTTGCTAATAGCTGTGATGATTTTTGATGCTGCCCAATTTCTGTATATTTCAAAGCAATATCTGTTAAAATACTAGCCTGTTGTTCAGGGTTTTCGATATTATTAGCCACAGTTTCAGCTTCAGATAAAATTTCTGTCGCTAAGGGATTATTATTTAGTTTTATATATGTCAAGGCAATATCTTTCAAAATATTAGCTTTCGCAGCAAAATCTTCTATTTTATCTGTTACTGCTAGAGCCTGAGATAAAATATCTGAAGCAACTGCTACTTCGGAAATTTCAGTATCAATATATTGGTTGGCTATTTGACTTAAAAGACTAGCTTTGGATTTGGGGTCTTCGATAGTATTAGCAACAGCTAAAGCTTCTGATAAAACTTGGTATTTTGCCTGAGAATCTACCAGTTGATTTGTTAAATTTAAATTTTTTTTTGTTGACTCTTGAATTTCTATATTTTCGGCATTAATAGGTTGCAAAAAAGTTAAATTTGTCAAAATCAAGCCTAGTGTAAATTCCCAAATTTTTAAGTTGTTTTTGTTAATTATTATGCCAGTCATGCTGTAGTATTTTTATCAAAACTTCCAATTCAAAAACTATCAAATATAGATTACCATAAACCAGTTAACCTTGGTCAAATAATCTAGTAGTCTAGTTCCATAATTAGGCGATCGCCAAGTTATTTTACTGTTTGAATCAAAATAATACCATTTTCATAAAATATTTCTATATTGCTTGGTTATAGGTTTTAGGTGGTAGGTATTACAGCGGTTTTTATTTAAGTAGACCACAGTAGGGACGTTCCATGGAGCGTCCCTACAAGGTTTTGGTTAGTGTGGGAAGTGTAGGAAGTGTGGGAAGTACAGGACTAAAAAAATATAGGGTGGCAAATATTCTCTGACAACAAAGAATTAGCCCTGCGCCGAGGAGGGCAACCCCCGTGTAAGGGCATGGCTTTGTTGAATTTGGTATAAAAAAAGTAACTATAGCCAGTTCCAAATTATGTATAGGATAGTTATAATATTATGTTTTATGAGAAAAATTAAGGAGAAAAATAGTGATTTTAGGAAAAGCAACAACAAAGGGTACTAAATATTATGCTCAAGTTCATCAAACAGAATGCCCACCGGAACACTTTCGAGAATTTGATAATTTAACTGCGAGTTCAATTGGTATTGGTACATATAGAGGTTCAGCAGATTCAGAAACAGATAATTTAGTCACAGAAGGAATTATTACATCTGTCAAAAATGGCATCAATATGATAGATACCGCCATTAATTATCGGCATCAGCATGGAGAAAAAAGTGTTAAAGAAGCACTAATCAAATTAACAGAATCAAAAACAGTATCGCGAGAAGAATTAATTATTTGTTCTAAAGGTGGCTTTATTCCCAACCGAGAAAAAGAAGAGTGGTTTCAACGAGAATATGTAGATAAACCCAAATTTAAGATTCAGGCAACAGATATGGCAGGAGGAATTCACTGTATGCACCCTGAATACATTCAAGATCAACTTCAACGCAGCTTAACAAACCTGGGATTAGAAACTATTGATATTTACTACCTACATAATCCAGAAAGTCAACTCGGTTTCGTCTCTCAAGATGAATTTTACAAACGAATTCAAGCAGTTTTTACTGTGCTAGAAAAAGCTGCTGATGCTGGTAAAATTAGCGCCTATGGTATTGCAACTTGGCCTGGTTTTCGAGTGCCTCCCACAGATGAAAAACATATTAATTTAGCCAAGGCAAAATCTATTGCCCAACAAGTAGCAGGGGATAAAAGCGATCGCTTCCAATTCATTCAACTGCCAGTCAACCCAACTATGCCGGAGGCCATTATCCTTCCCACTCAACCTGTCGGCAAAAAAATATTACCCGCTATCACAGCAGCAAATGAACTGGGAATAAAAGCCATTGCTAGCGCTTCTATTGCCCAAGCAAAAAACCTCAACCAACTTCCTCAAAATATCATTGCCACCCTGGATGCAAATCTGCAAACTGATGCAGTAAGGGCTCTCCAATTTACTCGCAGTGTGCCTGGTTTATTCTCTGCTCTAGTGGGGATGAAATCTCCTAATCATGTAGCAGAAAATCTTAGGCTTACTCGCATTCCACCATGCTCAGAAATATTTTTTTCTAAAATGTCAGAAAAGTAAATGTAGAATCAAAACTACGAAGGCAAAGTTTTAAGTTTAATTCAAGTTTAATTCAACTTTAAAGCACTGACAGGTACTTCATCCCAAGACTCAACTGTTCTGAGGATAGCTGCCCAACCCTGTTTTTTTTGATTTTCAGTTAAATTTTTCTTAAAAGACTCATGGCATTCTTGAGCTTGCTGTTCGTTGGAACAAGCAATACAAGAATAAATAATACCAGATGGATCTACTTGTTCATTTACCCAAATAGTCATTTCAGTTATCAGTTATCAGTTATCAGTTATCAGTTATCAGTTTATCAGTTTATCAGTTTATCAGTTAACAGTACCTCCTACTTGAGCTGGAGGCTTAATTCCCAAATTTTTAACCGAAAAATTTGGGGATTTTATCTAAAATTTTGAAGGATAGGAATATTTACACTTGTTCTGTTTCATTTCTACCACCTAACACCTAACACCTAACACCTAAAAACCAACTAATGTAGCAATATTTTTTTCAAAAAATATATTTTATCATGTCTCAATAATATTTTAAGATTCCAATCCAGATGCCAAACTACTCAAAGAATCACCTGTAACGCGACAGATACGCCACTCATCCAAAATAGAAGCGCCAATACGTTTATAAAATCCGATTGCAGGTTCATTCCAATCTAAAACACTCCATTCCAAACGCCCACAATTCCGGGATATTGCCAATTGCGCTACATAAGTCACTAATTTTTTACCGATACCTTGTCCTCGGTATTCGGGTAAGACAAATAAATCTTCTATATAAATTCCCGGTTGAGTCAGAAAAGTTGAGTAGTTATGAAAGAACAGAGAAAACCCCACAGGTTGACTAGCAACTTCAGCAATAATAGCTTCAGCGTAGGGGATATCACCAAATAAATGAGCTTCCAGAGAAGCGGCGTTACCTGTGACAGCATGAGATAACTTTTCATACTCAGCTAACGCCTTGATTAGTTCAAATAATACAGCTACATCTGCTGACGTAGCAGGCCGTAAATTTAATTCATCCACTGACATTATTTAACCAAATTTAACCAACTATTTTTAAAATCGATTTAACCACTCTTTCAAACGTTCAGCAACTTGGGGACGACGTAACTTTCGCATTGCCTTAGCTTGAATTTGTCTGACTCGTTCTCGTGAAAGATTAATCATGCGACTAACTTCATCAAGAGTATGAGGTTCCCCTGTCAGTAAACCATACCGTAGAGTGATGACATCTTGTTCACGATTGCTCAACACATGATTTAATACCTCTAATATATCCTGGCGCATCATCATGTCATTCATCTGCGCTTCTGGAGTAGTATTTTCATTATCTTCTAGGAAATCTAGGAGTTCGGTATTTTCATCTGTACCTAAGCGATGATTGAGAGAGAGTGTTTTCCGACGGATTTGCTGGAGGTTACGCAGTTGTTTATGAGATACTTCTAGCGCTTTAGCCATTTCTCCATCAGTAGGGATGCGGTTCAGTTCCCGACGTAAGTCACGGTAGACTCGTTTGAGTTTGTTAATTTGTTCAACTACATGAACTGGTAAGCGAATAGTCCGTCCTTGATTAGCAATGGTACGAGTGATTCCTTGACGAATCCACCAATAGGCGTAGGTAGAAAACTTATAACCTTTCTCTGGATCGAATTTTTCTGTAGCCCGATTTAGTCCTAATGCTCCCTCTTGAATTAAATCTAGGAAAGGTACTCCGCGATTTAGATAACGTTTGGCGATGGAAACTACTAGACGGAGGTTGGAGCTAATCATCCGGCGTTTTGCAGCTCGACATTGATGCAGTCGATGGTCTAGTTGTGATTCTTTTACACCTACGGCTGATGCTATTTCTGGTTTTGTAGGTGGTCGTCCTAATTCTTTTTCTAGTTTTTCTGGCAGTTGCTCAAGGATGACTAATTCTTGGATCAGTCGAGCTAACTCTACTTCTTCTTTCGGATCGAGCAGAGGATAACGAGACATTTGTTTGAACAAAGAGCCTACAGCATCATCGACATCTTGTTGATTTTCTGAGACTGGAATAGTTACAGTCTGTGTATTCATATTATATTCCTCCCGATGTTGAGCTTCTTCATGTAGGGATTCGGCAATCATCAAACTCATTTTTTGCATTTGCTCTGCCATGTATGAGTCATTGGTGGAGGCTGAAAGATTGGTTTGACGCTTACCTGAATCCTCTGTTAGTAGAATTCTCATTTTGTTTTTTCCTATTATAATAGTTTGCAAACCGTTGATGTTTTGGTACAATCGTCAATATGTATGCGTTTATACCATAATTTCTTAATGATTAGTTCACAATCACATAGAGTCAGATTCGGATTCTAAAATTCTTTCCGATATACCAGATTTTGTGATTTATGTCAATATATAACTAAGAGAGATACCAGTGACGCAACACTACTACGAACACAATTATATCCCTCTCAACTTATCAAATGTCGATTTTCCAAGATTTACCGCAGTAAATTTACATTACTAAACAATTACTTAACATTTAGTTATCAGTTTAAAGGCTGACAACAATATCCATTTCAAACCCTAAGTCTTAAATTGGCTGTATTAATAAATACAAATTCTCTGATTTATATCTTAAATTTTTTGTTTGATTTAAGATAATTGAAATAACTACAATTATATTAAGATGTAACAAAATTAACGGCGTTTTCAGTTTATTGATGTTAGATAAATTAGGAACTAAATTTGGGGCTTAATGATAAGTGCGATCGCAAAGGGTTGCATCAGCAGTATCGTAATTACAGCAAATTCCAACTAGATGAAGTACAGATATTAATGTTCAAATCTCTCTATTGCTGGCAAGATTCCCGCAATGGTTGTACCTTTACTAAGGTTAAATCTGCTGTAATATTACGTCTCATTAAATAACTGTAATAAACAATTTTTCCCCATATCGTAGAGACGTTCCATGGAACGTCCCTACATTGGGGTTAATTAATGTTACTTGATATAATACCATTCACGACTTAGCTGTGATCAATTCAGCAGGTAAGCGTTTAAAGGAAAGTCGTTCATTTTCGACATCGACAAAAATAGTGTCGCCGTCGTTAAATTCACTACGCAAAATTCCTTTAGCAATTTGCGTTTCTAACTCTCGCTGAATAGCTCGCTTCAATGGACGCGCCCCATAAACAGGATCGTATCCAACCTCTGCCAAAAAATCAACAGCAGTATCAGCAAGCTTCAATGACATCTTACGTTCAGCTAACCGTTTCTCTAGGCGCACAATTTGTAAATGTACAATTTCTCGCAACTGCTCTTTCTGCAACCCATGGAAAATAATGGTTTCATCAATACGGTTGAGAAACTCTGGCCGGAAAGCAGAACGCAATGCTTCCATGACGCGACTTTGCACCTGCTCATAATCATCGGTAACATCCAAAATAAACTGAGAACCAATATTGCTGGTCATAATAATCACGCTATTTTTGAAGTCAACCTTATGACCTTGAGCATCAGTTACGCGGCCATCATCCAATATTTGCAGCATGATATTAAACACATCTGGATGGGCTTTTTCAATTTCATCAAACAAAATTACGGTGTAGGGGCGACGACGAATAGCTTCGGTTAACTGACCGCCTTCATCATAACCGACATATCCAGGAGGTGCGCCAATTAAGCGAGACACAGCGTGTTTTTCCATATACTCAGACATATCTATACGCACCATCGCGTCTTCGGTGTCAAATAAATATGCTGCCAATGCTTTGCCTAATTCTGTTTTACCGACACCAGTAGGTCCGAGGAAAATAAAACTAGCTACTGGGCGGTTAGGATCGGCTAAACCTGCTCGCGAACGCTGAATTGCATCAGCTACTGCCGTCACAGCTTCATCCTGCCCAATAACTCGCTGATGCAGCTCTGACTCCAAGTGCAAGAGTTTTTCTTTTTCTGACTCAACTAACTTGCTGATCGGGATGCCAGTCCATTTTGAGATAATCTCGGCAATATCAGATTCTGTCACCTCTTCCCGGAGCAAAGTTTGCCCACTGGTTTGAGTTGCTTCGAGTTTAACCTCCGCTTCTTGCACTTGTTTTTGCAGGGTGATCAGTTTGCCGTATTTTAACTCAGCAGCACGGTTGAGGTCATAATTGCGCTCGGCTTGCTGAATTTCGATGTTGACTTTATCAATTTCTTCTTTGAGGGTCTGAATTTTACTGATGACGCCTTTTTCTGCTTCCCACTGAGCGTTGAGGGAGTGTTGTTCTTCTTTGAGGTTAGCGAGGTCTTTTTCTAGCCTTTCTAACCTTTCTTTAGAAGCAGCATCACTTTCTTTTTGTAGTGATAACCGCTCCATTTCTAGTTGCAGAATTTTGCGGTCAATTTCATCAAGTTCTTCTGGTTTGGAGGTTATTTCCATTTTCAGTTTGGCTGCAGCTTCGTCTACTAGGTCGATGGCTTTGTCTGGTAGGAAGCGATCGCTAATATATCGAGTAGATAAAGTAGCCGCAGCAACTAGGGAACTATCTGATATTTTGACACCGTGATGCACTTCATAACGTTCTTTGAGACCCCGTAAAATTGAGATTGTGTCTTCTACACTGGGTTGATCGACGTAAACTTGTTGGAAACGACGTTCGAGGGCAGCGTCTTTTTCGATGTATTTACGGTACTCATCAAGAGTTGTTGCGCCAATACATCGCAGTTCGCCTCTAGCTAACATTGGTTTGAGCAGGTTGCCTGCATCCATTGCGCCTTGGGTTGCACCTGCACCGACAACGGTATGAATTTCATCTATAAATAGAATGACTTTCCCGTCTGAGTCGGTGACTTCTTTGAGAACAGCTTTCAGACGTTCTTCAAATTCACCCCTAAATTTGGCTCCTGCTATTAATGCACCCATATCGAGGGCGATGAGTTGACGGTTTTTCAGGGACTGGGGTACGTCTCCGGCGATGATGCGTTGAGCTAAACCTTCCGCGATCGCTGTTTTTCCGACTCCGGGTTCGCCTATTAATACTGGGTTGTTTTTGGTACGACGACTGAGTATTTGAATGGTACGTCTAATTTCGTCGTCGCGCCCAATAACTGGGTCGAGTTTGCCGAGACGAGCAAATTCTGTGAGGTCGCGACCGTATTTTTCGAGGGCTTCGTATTTGCCTTCTGGGTTTTTGTCTGTTACTTTTTGGTTGCCTCTAATTTGGGTAATTATGTCTTTGAGTTTGGCTTCATCAAGTTTGAATTCTTGATACAGGTTTTTGCCAAAGCGAGCGTCTTTGAGGTAAGCAAGTATGAGATGTTCGACGGAGATGTATTCGTCTCCGTATTCTTTGCGATAGTTGTCTGCGTTGTCTAATAAGGTGTCGAGACTGCGACCTAAGTAAACGTTACTTTCTGCATTTTTAATTTTTGGTTGACGCTTAATGAATGTGTCTGTGCGTTCTTGTAGTTGGGAAGTGGAAATTCCTGCTTTGTTCAAAAGGTTAGTTGCTAGTCCATCTTGTTCTAGCAAAGCTTTCATTAAGTGTTCACTTTCGATTTGTTGTTGTTGTGCGGTTTTTACGATATCTGGAGTACGGGATATCGCTTCCCAGGCTTTTTCTGTAAATTGGTTAGGATTATTTAGTTGCATATATTTTGTTTCCTTTATTTTATTTATACATCTTTAATTTTATGGTAACTTCTCATTATGCTTAAATTTTAGTAGAAAAAACCGTTTTTTATGATCGGGTATTAACTCTGATGCTAGTTTCTAGCTTTTAGCTTAATTATTATTCTTTTTCGTTATAGAGCATATTTCTGGTTTATGATGTACATGGCGTGAATTGAATCTCTTGTAGTGCGGGCATCTTGCCCGCTAGGTCTGTACCTCATAACATCGGGAAGCGCTGTATATTCTCTACTTTTGGGGTACGGTTTTCCCTAACTTTTAATTTTTTTCTTTTCCTGCGTAAGTATTCTTAACCTTTTATAGTGTTTCTCAACCTCGTGATACTATTTCATACAAATTTAAAAAAAGAATGTTACGAATGGTAAGGGCGATAAAAAGACTTTTAATAAGATATCCCTTTGACAAAAAAGATTATTTCCGACCTAAAACATGGTATTAAAGGAATTCCCCTACGACTCCTGACTCCTAAAAAATCCCCTATTCATTTGTAGCAAACATTTATCAAAATGGTATCACTTAAAAAATGTCACAAATATTTGGTAACTTCTGAAGTGAAATAACAAGCTGAAATTACTTTAAAACTTAGGTTTCAAGTTATTACAGCGGTTTTCATGTCGGTAGACCAAAGTAGGGACGTTGCATGCAATGTCCCTACTGGGTTTGGTTGATGGCGACGTGGTTTATCAAGAGCGAAAAGCGCTGTAAAATCTTACTTATGACCCCCGTCTCCACGATAGAGCTAATTCTTTGTCGTCAGAGAATATTTGCCACCCTATATTTTTTGAGTCCCAGACTTCCCACACTTCCCAGACTTCCGAGACTTCCCAGACTTCCGAGACTTCCCAGACTTCCGAGACTTCCCAGACTTCCGAGACTTCCCACACTTCCGAGACTTCTCACACTTCCGAGACTTCCCACACTTTCGACACTTCCCACACTTCCCACAGTTCCCACACTCTCCTCCTTTTTTCTAAGCGTGACAATAAATAGACCCTGCGACTCCACGGGGGGAAGCTTTAGTGAAAGGGTATGAGATACAGTTATCTTTTTGTCTTTTATTCCCTGTTCTTTCAAACACACAAATGAGCTTACCTCACGCTTTTTGGGAATTGCTATACCAATACTAATTACCTTTTTTATTCTTCGTAATTCTGCTAAATGACTACCCGTTCTGGAAACCAAACAGTGAATGTAGAACCTACTCCATGTTTACTTTTAACGGATATTTTCGCTCCCATTCTCTCACATAAACGTTGACAAATTGCTAACCCTAAACCTGTACCACCATAACGTCTAGTAGTAGAAGCGTCTGCTTGGGTGAATGGTTTAAATATCTGCTCTAATTGTTCTTTTGTCATACCAATACCATTATCACTGACTCGAAAAACTATGAATTGATCTGAATTCTTGAACAACTGAGCAACTTTTCGTGGATAATTTTTTAGTTTCTTATTGTTTAGTCTTTCGACAGTAAGAGTAATTGTACCATTTTCTGTAAATTTTGCTGCATTACTAAGTAGATTAAGTAGTACCTGTCTGACTTTCGGCATATCTGCATACATACTGCCCAGATTTTCTCCTAATACTAATTTTAAGGTATTGCGATTTTTTTCTGCGAGATTTTTAGCAGTGCTAATTACGTCTTCAACTAAACTATTGACATCAATACTTTCTAAATAAAGTGTAACTTGACCTGCTTCTATTTTGGAAATATCGAGGATATCACTAATCATTTCTAATAAGTGTTTCCCTGCTATTTTAATTCTTTCTAGATCGGGTGTAAACTCCTCGAATCCTTCTTCTGAAGCTTCTTCGTATAAAATTTCACTATAACCAATGATAGCGTTCAGGGGTGTACGCAGTTCGTGACTCATCGTGGCTAGAAATGCACTTTTGGAACGGTTTGCTGCTTCTGCTTTCTTTTTAGCTTCTTGGAGTTGTTCTGTGTATTCTGCTACTCTACCAATTAATTGATTCAAAGATGATGTTAATTTTCCTACTTCGTCATTTGTGGTAACAGGAAGTTGTAGTTCAAAGTTTGCTTCTTCTGTAACTTGTTGGGCAACTTTTGTTATCGCTTTTAGTGGACTGGCGATCGCCTTACTTGTCAGTATCGCCATGATCGCTGCGACTGCTATTGATAATAGTAAGCTGGCTATTAGTAATTTTATTCCTAATGTTTCTGCTTTTTGATAATCTTTTAGTCCCTGTTCTACTTTTTGATCAAAATTAATTCTTAACTCTTCTGAATCTTGTAATAATTCTTCTAGGGTTGTAGTAACTTTACTATTGGAGATTTTATTAATTAATGCTATAGATTTTGTTGTAACATCCGATTGATTTAATATTTCTTTGATTTCTGGCGCGATATTTTCTAACTGATTAATATATACTTTAAGAAATTCAGCATAAGTTTTTTGAAATTCTTGCAGATTAATTTTATTTTCTACAGTCTTGTTATCTATATTTTCCGCAGATTTAATTTGTTGAAAAAGAGCATTAATTTCATAAAAATTTGATAAATTTTGCGATGCTTGTGCTGCTAATTTTTTCGGATTACTGCTTAATGTCGGCAACTCATTTTGAATACTTTTGATCAGCAATACTTTTTTAGTTAAATTTGAAAGTAAATCGACTTTTTCTTGATTGAGATTTATTTGTTGTCTAATTTGATGTTTATAACTTAACTCAAAGATTCGTCCTGTGAGTGTTCCCAAAGTAGCAATGGTAATTGCCAAAGCATACCCAAAACCTATTTTTTGCCTGATTCCTATATTACGAAACAGCGCTGTTAGTCCAGTTTGATTCTGGACTATAGACTGTTTTTTTGCTCTAGAAGTTAAAGACATTTGTTCTGGTAATCTTTGGCCATGATTATATAGTATATTTTATTTTAATCGAATATCCAACTTGGCCTTGTTCATGTTAAATCTTTGATTGGTGCCAAGTGTTAATACTTATAGAAATACATCTTTTCTCTATTAGGGACTTCCGCAGAAATAAAATACCAGTAAAGAAAATTGTAGGTTGAGTGGAATGAAGCAAAAACCAACAAAATAATCGGTACATTATTAACTCGCGAGTCTTATACCATGAGATGTCATTATTGGCAATCACCATCAGATGAAATTATTGGCGATAAATTTACTAGTTTAATTTACTGGTTTAATTTACAAGATTCAGAATAAATTTCCCTCACCAGGATAAGATAATTGTCGAAATCTGGAAAAAATCACTTTCTAACCCAATTTTTTTGTGGCTATATTAGCAATATAGAGGCTAACTTATTAATACTAGAAGTTGAAATTGTTCCACTATGTTTAGATATTCAAAACATACTGAATACTGGTTTTATTAAGTGCCGTTAATATCTTATAATTATGATAATCTCGGTCATAATTATCACCTAATTTTCTCTAAAAAAGGGTAAGAAAAACTTTTAGAGTTTTTCGCAACCAGCTATTAGAAAATGCACCAATATGTTTTACCAAATTTCTAAATGTTTGCTACAAACGAGCGCGGTTATTTCTAGTAGTCAATAGCCAATAGTCAGTGGTCAGTAGAGATAGCTTATTCATCATTTTTTCTCTGAAATAATTCTTTTTTATCAAAGATATATCTGAGTTAAAGTATTTTTTTTGACCCAATTATTTGTAAAATTTCCCCGCCGGAGTCTATCCTCGCGTAGACGGGGGCGAGGGCAGGCTTTTTTCAAATTGGTATTCTATAAACAAAAAAACGTTCACCTGGTTTGAGGACTGGCAAAATTTATTGTAAAGTGTTGGTTAGATTAGGTAGTTAACATAGAACTAGGGTAGTAAATAATTTTATCTATACTATTATCTTTCCATTTTAACTGTTTAGCAATTCCTAACTATAAATCCACCCTAATATGATATTTGTGATTTTGTTTTCTGAGGTAGGGGTATATAGACAGGGATTGGGTTCAACCCCTATGAAATTAATATCTTTTGGATTATGGGGTGATTTCAGTTATCTGTTAATAGTTAACAGTAATCAGTTAATAGTTAGCCTCCTATGGTCGGAACTTTCCTCTGGAATGCTAGGCAAAGGTTAACAGTAAATCTGCAATAAGGAGGCTTGAAATTTGGAATATTTTCTTTTTTATCCCCTTACAAGGGGAGTCTTTATACCATAATTTTTCGGTAATATGAGATTTGGTATCTAGGAAAACTATATTAATACAGATTTCATGCAAGTGGGCAAGTCAGTTTTGTTTGGGCTTATCTAGTAATTGATTGTATAGTCTACTTCCCTGAAATATCATCTAACCAAACAATACATTTTGTATAATAATTGTACTTTCATTGAGATTAAGTTAAAATTTTTGCTCAAAAAATTTCTAGATATATAAAATTATTGATTTTTACCTACAATAATTTCTTGTTTATTCTTGGCAAAACTTAAATAGATATAATTCGTCTGGCAGCTCAGAAGCAACTTCTAACTCTACACTTTCTGGCACAAATAGTACCATTCCAAATTCGCAGGTTTCTGTTGAACATTTATCTGGTCTTGCCGTTATTCGATACTCAATCTTTTCTGTGGGAGTAAAAGAAATTACTGGAATACCATCTTGTTTTTCATCATTAGCTATCTTCTCTCCTTCCTCATTTTTGAGAGTTAGATTTAAGTCATTACAATTATCATCACATACTCCTAAGATAGTGTAAGAAGTATCAGAAGATAACTTAGCTGTAAAGGGAACTTCTACTTTTTCTTTAACTTTACCTATTAAGGGCCAAAATACCAATTTTCTACCAGCTTTTTTTTGCTCTTCTACTGTTTTTTTTAATTTACAAATGACCTGTTCTTTTTCAACACTAAGTTCTAGGCTGGCAGCCGTAGCAATCATTGCACTACCTAATACAAAACCCACTGCTGCTAAAACCAATTTTTTTACATCCATTGATTCACCCAAGGAATTTTTTTTTATTAACTACAGTCAGGATTTTAACATACCTTTTGCACAATAAAAAGCTGTGAACTAATACTAGTTTGATAAAATTTTTCTCCATTGGCTTTGTGGGTAGGTGGTCATTTCAGTTATCAGTTATCAGTACCTCTAGCTGAAACAAAAGCCTTGACATTTGCAATATTCTCTTTTTTATCCCCTAACAATTAACAATTAATAATTAACAATTAATAATTAATAATTAGGGCGTGCTGAAAAAGTATTTTGATGGAGGGTAGGAGTCAGGATAAATGGGGGTTATAGAGGATGTCTTAGGAAGAATAGTCCCTTAATTTTTCTGCCCTAGTGAGACTTTAATTCTAACTTTTTGAACCCTTTGGACTTAAAAGCTTGCTCTTTTGCCAGAACTAAAAATGTTAAAACCATTGACAGTTAAAGGTTTTAGATTTAATCACCAAAACCTAATTAATAATTATTAACTATCGACTTTTCATTATTAATTATTCGCTCAATAAATCTGATTTATTATCTATTTTGTTTCCATCCAGTTTTGCCCGGCATGAATATCTATTATTAATGGTACTCTTAACTGTACGGCATTTTCCATTGTAGATTTAATCGTATTTTGCAATTCTTCCCACTCATTAGGTGGCACTTCAAATACTAATTCATCATGGACTTGTAATAATAATCGTGCTTGATAATTTGGCAATATTTCATGCAATTTTACCATTGCTATTTTAATAATATCTGCACTGGAACCTTGAATTGGTGAGTTGGCTGCTGCTCTTAAAAGTTGAGCATCATTTTGACTGAAACGTTTGAATTCTTCTAGGTTTATTTCTTCTGGTTTTTTGCCTTTTAAATCACGGAGAGTTTTAGATTCAAATTCAAAATAACGCCGACGACCTAATATAGTTTCGACATAACCTTGAGCGATCGCTTCTTGTTTTAATTTATCTAAATAAGCAAATACTTGGGAATATTGCTGTTTATATTTATCTAAAAATTGTTTACTTTCTTTGACACTCATTCCGACAGACCGTGCTAATTTTTGTGCGCCCATACCGTAAATTACACCAAAATTTATTGTCTTACCGACACGACGTTCATCTGATGTAATTTCTGCTTTTTCAAATAATAGTTTTGCCGTGACGGTATGCACGTCTTGATTATTTTGATAAGCTTCTATTAAGACTGGTTCTTGACTCAAATGTGCTAATATTCTTAACTCAATTTGAGAATAATCTGCTGCTACTAATAACCAATCATCTTTCGGGATAAATGCTTTACGAATTTGCCGAGAAAATTCGGTGCCAATGGGAATATTTTGTAAGTTTGGGTCTGAGGAAGATAAACGCCCTGTGTCTGTTTGAGTTTGATTAAAATTTGTATGAACTCGCTGAGTATCTTTACGAACTAATTTTGGTATGGCTTCGACATAGGTAGAAAAAAGTTTATACAAAGTTCGGTGATTTAAAATTTCATCAATAATTGGATGATGTTCTGTTTCTGCTTGTAATTTTTCTAAAACAACTACGTCTGTGGAATAGCCTGTCTTAATTCTTCGAGATTTTTTCCGATTTTGATTCAGGATATCGAATAGCAGTTCGCTTAATTGAGATGGTGAATTGAGGTTTAAAAAGTTACTGGTTTCTGCTTGGTTAATTTGTTTTTGGAGAGTTTCTAAATCTTGTTTTTTTGGTTTTGGTAATTTGGTGATATATGCTTTTAATATTGAGCTGGAGATTGCTTTTTTCAATTCTTGTTGATTAGTGAATAAATCTGGTTCTATTTTTTGGATTTCTGATGTGAGATATTTTTGTAAATTTTCACTTTTTATAGTTTTAAAAGCTCTTTTCTCAATCTGTTCTAAATTTTCTTTGAGTTGTATTGAGAATTTTTTGAGGTACTCGACATCAATTCTAATTCCTTGATATTCCATTTCAGCTAGAACAGATTCTAATGGCTGTTCTACATCTAATAATAATTTATGCAATAATTTGTCGGTAGGTTGATTTTTATCAGCTTTTTCTAATTCTATGCTTAATTTTTCTACTAACTTATATGTGACAAAAACCTGAGTACCACAGTAGTGAGCAACTTTAAGAATATCTAAGTCGGCAATAGTTTGATTTTTAGAAACCACATCATCATAACTTTTTAAGTTTATTTCCACATCTCTGAGATATCTAATACATATTTCTTCGAGACTATGTTTTGCTCCAGGATTTAATATATAACTTGCTAACATTGTGTCAAAAACCACTCCAGCAAGTTTGATTCCTTGACACCGAAATATCAATCTATCAAACTTGCTATTCTGGAAAACTTTCGGATAATTATCATCTTCTAATATCGGACGTAGAGCTTCTAATACTGTTACCTTATCTAGATTTTTTCCTGTTTTATGTCCGGTGGGAATATAAGCAACATTTTCTATATTTGTTCCCCAACAACAACCAATCCCAACTAACTCTGCATCTCGTGCTTCTAAAGATGTTGTTTCTGTATCCCAAGCCACGGGATAATTATGATTTTGCTGTTGTTTTAAGATATTGACTAATGCTGTTAACTTTTCTGGGGTGTCAATGATTTGAACTTTAATTTCTGATTTTTGAGGGGTTTGTTGTTGAGCAGCTTTTGTATCTTCTGCAGTAAAAAACCAATCATCTTCGTCTGTGTCAAGGGAGGGTGCGCCGATTTTTTTCTGTTGTTTTTCTTGAGGCTCTACTTCAGAAACTTTAACACCTGCTAATCCATTAAACTGCTGTTCTAAATGAGGAATTTGATTTAAAAAATGTTGTAACTCTAATTTTTGCAAAACAGGTTCAATTTTTGACCGAGAAAATCCCTTTACTTGACAATCTTCTATCTGAATATCCAAGGGAACATTTAACTCAATTCTTGCCATAAACTGAGAGTGGTCAGCTTCAGCTTTTCCTACTGCTAATTTTTTCTGATTTGCTCCTTTTATCTGATCGAGAGAAGCATAAATTTCTGCCAGAGAATTATATTCACTCAATAACTTAACTGCCGTTTTTTTACCAATACCTTTAACTCCAGGAATATTATCAGAAGTGTCTCCACAAAGCGCTTTATAATCAACAACTTGCTCTGGCAAAATCCCCAGTTTTTCCTTAACTTCCTCTGGACCAAATTCGCTAGGAGTGCTACCTTTTCCGGCCGCTAAATGTAAAACTGTAATCCCTTTTTCTATGTCTATTAATTGAAATAAATCTTGGTCGCCAGAAAGAATTTTTACCCTCAAGCCAGTAGCACTAGCTTTTTGTGCTAAAGTTCCTAATATGTCATCAGCTTCGTAACCAGCCGCAGTAATTACAGGTAGATTCAAAGCAGCTAGAAGCTCTTGCAAATTGTCTAGGTCTGTAATTAAATCTTCTGGTGCCTCTGGTCGATCCGCTTTGTAGGTTTCATCAGTTTCATGGCGAAATGTCGGTAGTCCCAGATCGAAGGCGATCGCTAGATATTCTGGCTTTTGGGTTTCCATTACTTCTAGTAAAGACTTGAGAAAACCAAAGCAAACACTGGTGGGGATACCAGTAGAAGTTTTTAACCCCCCACTGCGACTTTTGGCAAAAGCATAGTAGGAACGAAAGGCAAGAGAATGGCCATCTACTAGAATGGTAAGAGGAGAGTTAGGAGACACTTTTTTAAAACTGAATATTTTGAGACATTGCTCTATTTTAGCGAGTCGGTCACAATGGAAATTAGAGTCTGCTAGTTCTAATTTTTGTCTTAGGCCAAAATATATGTATGTGTTTTAGTTTTAAGAAAGCATAAGGGAAAAATTATGGGGGCTTAAGCTTCGGCTATTTCAATAAAACAATAATAAATAAAGATGTTGTAGGTAACGACGAAGATATTTGACTTTATAAGCTTTCACCTATCTAGCACAGAAATATCTGTTATCTCTTACTTTTACTTCCTCTTGTACATAGTCAAACTGTCGGCTCCTCTATCTGAAGTTTTAGCCCCAGCATTGTTACTTTTTGACTTTTTCTAGTTGACTTTTTCTAGCGTGGATGACATAAACCGATACTACAAAATTCTAGAACTTCAGCCTGGTGCTTCCCTAGAGGAGGTAAAACTGGCTTATCGAGATTTAGCTTTTGTCTGGCATCCAGATCGCTTTGCCCAAAATTCTCGCCTACAAGCAAAAGCTCAAGTTCGTCTGACAGAGATTAATGAAGCTTACCAGAAATTACGGTATTTGCTGAGTGATTCTCAACTGAGGACTGCCCCACCACAACCGACTTCTCGTAGCAGACAAAGGGCCCCACGCCCTCGTCCACCTGCTCCAAAATCTTCTCCACGTCCTCAGCCTCCTCCTAGACCACCAAATTATACTGCTAATCGTCGTTTTCAGCAGTTTTATGTTCGTGTGCCTACTCAGCCACCTTCATCCAGTTCTGATATTCCTTGGGGTGGGTTGATTGGTACTTTTATTTTTTATGCTTTAACTGCGTGGGTATTGGTGATTTCTGCTGCTCCTGTGTGGACTTGGGCCGTGGTTGAGGGTGTGGCCTGGATGGGAATGACTGTTTTAGCAATTGAGGGAACAGGTTCTCAGAGATGTTGGGCGATCGCTTTATTGGGAGCGGGAGGTGCTGCTGGGTGGATAGCGGGTAATTATGTTGGTGGGGTGATAACTGCTCTAGCATGGTCTTTGGTTGGATGTTGTTTGGGAGCGATCGCTGGTACTGAACCTAAAGGTAGAACTGTTGCTGCTGTGGTCACTATTGGTGGGGTAATTGTTTTAGCTGGTTTTTTGGCTGGGAATGGGGCGGAAAATGTATTGTTGGTGATAGTGGGTTCTATTATCTGGGCTGCTGGTGGGTTTGTTTTTGGGACAATAGTTGATGCGGTTATTGGGTCAAGGAGTGGTAGTGGTGTCGGGAGTATGCTTGGTTTTGGTTTGGGGGCGTGGGTGGGAGCTTGGTCTGCTGCTTGGAATTCTACTAGGTCTAAGACTGTGGCGCTGGCTTTGGCTAGTGCTGGACCGAATATTATTATTGGGTCATGGGTGGCTCTTGGTATTGTGGCGGGGGTAGTTGCTCAAATTTTGGCTGGAGAGAAGTTGGTGGAGTCGTTTAATGGGTTTTCTAGTTTTTTGATTTTGGCTAGTGTTTCGGCTTTGGGTTTAGGTTTTGGTTGGTGGCTTTCTACAAGTATAATGTGAGTTTTTTTCTGATAGTTTTTGATTGATAGGTATGAGGTGTGAGATTTTTGATAACAATTTTCATTGGTAATTTTTCAGGCATTTATAAATTCAACCCTTGATGTTTTTTTAATAAATTTTCAAATTCGGATGCGGGTAATGGGCGACTGAATAAATAGCCCTGAATTTCATCACATTTATGTTTCCGAAGAAAGTCTAATTCTGCTTGAGTTTCTACTCCTTCTGCAATTACTTTTAAGTTTAAACTATGAGCCATTTGAATAGTTGCAATTGTAATTGCTGCTGTCTTACTATCTTCGGTAATATTCCGAACAAAACTCCGGTCAATTTTAATCACATCAAATGGAAATTCTCTCAGATAACTTAAAGATGAATACCCTGTACCAAAATCATCTATTGATATTTTAATTCCGAAAGTTTGCCATGCACTCATCATTTTAGTTGCTGCTTTTTCGTTTTGCATAACTAAGCTTTCTGTCACTTCTAACTCTAGATAATTTTCTGCTAAGTTTGTGTCTTTTAAGATTTTAATTACTTGTTCTTGAAGATGCTTTTGAGTAAATTGTCGTCTAGATAAATTCACTGCTATTTGCAAATCTGAAAAGCCGGCTTCTTGCCAAATTTTAGTTTGGTGACAGGCGGTAGATAATACCCATTCTCCTATAGGAATAATTAAACCTGTTTCTTCAGCTAAGGGAATAAATTCTGCTGGTGAAACTAAACCTTTTTCTGGATGATTCCAACGTAAGAGGGCTTCTGCTCCTGTGATTTTTCCAGTTTGAATATTAACTTTTGGCTGATAATAAATTTGAAATTCTGATTTTTTTAAAGCCTTTCGTAAACTTGTTTCTAGAGCTAATTGTTCTAAGGAAATAATCGTTGCTTCTGATTTATGAAATTGATAATTGTTACCTCCTTTTTGTTGGGAATGATACATGGCTGCGTTAGCATTTCTGAGTAATTCGTCTGCTTCTAAATCATCTAATGGATAAAATGTGATGCCGATACTGGCAGTAATATATACTTCATAACCTTCTAAAACTATAGGTTGAGAAATAATATCTAAAATTGATTCAGCTATTTCTATAGTTTCTTTTTTTTCTGCTACTGGCTTGAGAATTATTGCAAATTCATTAGCTTCTAAACGGGCTAATATATCTATACTTGGGATAGATGTATTGAGTTTTTTAGCAATATTACACAATATAGTTTCACCGTTTTTAGTTCCCAAAGTTACTTTGATTCTATTGATTCTATCTAGACTAATATATAAGACTGATATTAAAGGAAAATTAGGAGATTTTCGAGATTTATCTAGATGGGATATATTGTTGATTTTAGTTATATTTTGATTTGCTAAAATTTCATTTAGTCTAGTTTTAAATAAGGAACGATTTGGTAAATGAGTTATTGGGTCGTACTGATGTCTTTGGAGAGCTATTTCAATGGTTAGGTGCAAGTTTCTTTCTTCAAATGGTTTGACTACATAACCGAAAGGATTTGTTTTTTTAACTCTTTCTAAGGTTTTGTTGTCAGTATATGCTGTCAAAAATATTATGGGAATTTGGTGATTTGACTGAATTTTTTCGGCTGTAGTAATGCCATCTATTTCTCCTTGTAGCATTACATCCATTAATATTAAATGAGGTTTTTTTTCTGCGGCTATTAAAATTGCTTCTTCTCCTGAAGCAACAATATCAACAACTGTATAACCCATACTTCGGAGACTGTCGGCTAAGTCTTCAGCAATAATACTTTCATCTTCGACAATCATAATTTTTGATTTTGACATTTATATACCTCTATAATTTCTGGGAGTTAGCATTTTCAAAACTGATTTGAAACACTGTTCCTGCTTGAGCAACTAGTTCAATATTTCCCTTAAGCTGTCTTACTAATGAGCAGACTAAACGTAGTCCTAAAGAGCCAGAATTTTTATAATCTAAATCCTCTGGAAAACCAATCCCATTATCACTTACTTTGAGAATAAATTTATGTTCATCATTCTGATAACTAAACTCTATAGAAATATCTCCTCTAGATGCTTCGGGAAAAGCATATTTGAGAGAGTTAGAAACTAGCTCGTTTATTATTAAACCACATGGTACTACTGTGTCAATATTCAAGAAAACAGGTACAACATTTATATTTAATTTTACGCCTCTTGCTTTAACTTCATAAGCTTGAAACAAGTGTGAACTTAGATTGCGAATATATTCAGCGAAATCAATCCTGGATAGGTCTTTTGATTGGTATAAATGTTCATGGACAAGAGCCATCGATCTAACTCGGTTTTGGCTCTCTTTTAACATTTCTAGAATTACGTTATCTTGAATATATCTTGACTGTAATCTTAATAAACTGGAAATTACTTGGAGATTATTTTTAACTCGATGATGAATTTCTTTTAGTAGAACTTCTTTTTCTGCTAAAGATTCTTTAATTTGTTCTTCATTACGTTTCCTTTCGGTAATGTCACGAATTACGGCTTGTAAGACTATGGTATTTACTGATTTTTTAGGCAATTTTTTGTGAGAATATCCACTTATTTTCATTGCTGTCAATAAAACTTCTGTAGGAAATTCTGATTGGTCTACTCTTTTATTTATCCATTCAAAACGACTATTTCCTTTGACTATGGCTACAGCAATATGTCTTTTGATCAACTCAACTGATTTTCTGCCGTTTTGTTGATTTTCTGGGTAAAAATATTCTGGATTGTAGTTTGTAAATTCTTCTTTATTACTTAAACCAAACATCTTTAAAGCTGCACGATTACAATCAATAATTCCTTCTTTATCTAGAAGAATTACTGCATCACTTGTAGCTTCATAAAGGCTACGAAATTTTCTTTCTGATTCCTGGAGAGAAGCAATTAATTTAGTTTTCATTGCTTCTGCTTGTTTGCGCTCACTAATATCTATTCCTACTGAAACTACCGCTTTTCCTTGAGCATATTTCTGCACTACAATCAAATAGTTTTTCAGAGTATTATTTACTTTATTTTCAACTTCCTGAGAGATTTGTTGTTCTGAACTGGCGAAAAAATCACTAATAAATTTTACAAACCCTTTACTACTATTAAGAAAACCAATTTCTTGACCTGTAAAACTCTCCGGAGGTAAGTTAAAGCTCGCTGCTAATTGTTTATTTACTCCTATATATCGTAAATCTGAACTAATCCAAGAAACAAACCAAGGTACAGCATCTAAAACTGCTTGTAGTTGATCTTTTGCTCTTTGCAAAGCTTCTTCTGACTTTTTCCGCTCAGTAATATCAGTAGCGGTACCAATAGCACCTTGAAATCTACCCAAATTATCTTTTAAAGTAATAGCATTAAAGTTTAGATAGACTGGTATTCCATCTTGACGTTTATGCACAGTTTCCCATTGACAACTAGAGTTATGATCTTGACAATAAAGAGGTATACTTGTGAGTTTTGTTTCTGTTTCTGTGCTGGTTTCTAATTCTTTTTGATAAATGAAGTCTGTGAGGGGACGACCGATTATTTCTACTGGTTCATAACCATAAATACGTTTAGCTGCTTGATTAACAAAAGTAAAACATCCTTCAGTATCCAAAGACCAAATTAAATCCTGCGAAGTTTCTACTAGATGACGATATTTTTTCTCATTTTCTCCGAGTGCTTTTTCAAATCGTTTTCTTTCTAAAGCATTAATAAACATTTCTCCCATAATTCTTAACAGGGCAATAATATTTTCTGACCATATTTTTTCTTCTTGAACTGAGTCAAATCCTAAAAAACCCAGAAGATTTCCACAATATGACATAGGTACAACAATTAAGGATTTTATGGATTGCGAGCGCAAATATTTTTTCGTCATCCACTTATCATTTGGCATTTTAGCAATACTGGGAATATAAATTGTTTCTAATTGATGAATTTGCTCTTCCCACTCATCTAATACTGTTACTGGTATTTCTATTTTTCGATTCATTTCTGGTGTAATTCCAGCCGCATACCATTCATAATTGTTACTGATATAAGTACCACTTTCATTCAATAAAAATACATAACTATGATCGACTCCACTAAAATTTCCAATCCATTCGAGAGCTACTTTAATTCCATAATCAATTTCATCTGGAGCTAAATTAATAAAGTGAGTAGATAAGGTCGTAATTAATTCCTCAAAATTTAGTCGATATTGTAATTCTTCTCTAGCTAGTTTGTGCCTCACTATCTCTGCTACAAGTTGGTCATTTGACTCTTTTAAAGCAGATGTTCTTTCCTTAACTTTTAGTTCTAGTTCCTGTTTGGATTTTTGCAGCGCTATTTTGGTTTTTTGGCTTTCTGTAATATCAATATAAAGACCTATTAAGCTTTCTATTTCAAAATTTTTAGAATATTGAGGAATAATTTTGATTTCATATACTAAATCTGCCACTTCTCCCATCCAACTGACTTCCTTTCCTGTCAGTGCTAAAGCAATATTATCTAATAATTCTTGATGCTCACTATAAACATCAAAAATTGACTGCCCTAGCAAATTTTCTGGTTCAATTCCTAATTTTGTTAATGCTTGGCATTCTACAAAAGTAAATATACCTTTCCTATCTACTTCCCAAACAATTAAAGGTGCTTTATTAATTATTGTTTGTAAACGTGCTTCACTTTTTTCGATAGCTTTGTTAGTCAAATTATGTTGGGCTTTTTCCTGCTTTAGCTGCTCTTTAGTTTTTTCTAAGTCTTGATTCAACTGAGCGACTTGTTTCTGTAATTTTTTAACAACACTATACATGATTGACATTAATTCTAGGGAAGGATAAATAATACCAAATACAGTTGGATAATCTTGAAGATGGCTATCCTTATTTAAAAAAGCTGCCGATATTTCTGATTTGAAATATAATCAACTAGATTTTAGGTAGCTATATTAATCTTATAATATTAATTTTATAATATAAGGTTTTGTGGGTACTTAACTGATTATCCATCAGCAAATATGTAACACCTCAGATACAAAAATATCTCTGGTATTGGGCAGAATTATCTAAAATCTAAAAAAATCAGGATGCCGAAAACTATGTAAAAATTTTGACTGGTTATACGATTATCAAAATAATTGAGGAATCTGAAGCTAAAATAATAAGTCACTCACAGACAATGAACTTACCTGAATCAAGCAGACTACAGTTGACCGAAGACCTAAATATCTGTCGTAGTCCTTAACGGAATCTGGCAAGTTTCAGGTGGTCATGGACGCATAACTCCAAAAACTGCAGTCCAGAGTATGTTTGACTACATGGATGGTGGTTTTACAACTTGGGATTTAGCAGACCATTATGGCCCGGTTGAGGACTTAATTGGAGAATTTCGGCGACAACTAATAGCTAGTAGGGGAGCTGAAACTTTATCTAGCTTACAAGCTTTTACAAAGTGGGTGCCGAGACCTACAAAAATTACTAAAAAGTTAGTTGAGAAAAATATTGATATTTCCCGTAGAAGAATGAATGTGGAAACTTTAGACTTAGTTCAATTTCACTGGTGGGAATATCAAAATAAAAATTATTTGGATGCTATTAATTATATGACAGAGCTTCAGTCGGAGGGAAAAATTAAGCATTTAGCATTAACTAATTTTGATACTGAACATCTGAAAATTATTATAGCAATCCTATTTCATTCGTGAAAAGCTAGAAATGGTATACTCTAATCAAATATTTGTTTGAGCTGCTTACACACAGTCAAACCTTTGACTTTCCAAAAATTTTCATGTATGGCTACTTTTCATAAATCATTTAGGATTGCTATATTCAGAATGGAATTAAAATAGTTTCTAATCAAGTTCAATTTTCTCTCGTAGATTGTCGTCCTTTAGTGCAAATGGTGCAGTTTTGTGCAGAGCATAATATTCAGTTTTTGGCTTACGGTAAATTATGTTATGTGGTGGTTTATTATCAGAAAGGTATTTAGATTCTGTAGAACCTCAAGCAAAAGACTTGAATACTGTGAGTTTGAGAAAGTACAAAAATATGGTTGATACAGGGTCATTTCATTCTAGATTTTAGCAATGAATTTACTGGCTTTACAGATAGCTAAAGATGCGTTGTCTAAAGCAGGCAATAAGGTATTCTCGTAAATATATAAAATGGAAAAGTTGAGAATGAAATAGCCCTGATGGTTGATATGTGGGGAGGTTGGGATTTATTTCAAAAATTATTAAGCCTGCTAAAAAGAGTTGCTGATAAGTATAAAGTTAGTATCTCAAATGTGGCAGTTCGTTATATTTGAGAACAACCAACTGTAGCAGGGGGAATTGTGGGAGCAAGGCTAAGTATTTCAGAAAATTTGCGAGATAATACTAGAGTATTTGATTTTAATTTGGATGTAGAAGATTATCAGCAAATTGATAGTTTGATTGGGAAATCACGCAATTTATTTAAGTTGATTGGTGACTGCGGTGATGAATATAGAAGATAATGGATAATTGATAATTAATAATGGATAATTAATAATTGATAATTGATAGCGTGATGCTCCGAAATATTTTGGTTCGAGGATGGGTGACATTAAAATTAAATGTCTTAAATGTCACGCAGTTTTAACCGAGTTATGGGAGAGCAAAACGCACCCTACTCAACTAGCGTTTTATATTAGCTTTTTTAACTTGCTATTTAGAAATATAGCATTTCTCAAGCTGATGAGGTACAGTTGTTTTTCTGATTTGTGCGGCTCGTTTGGCCCTTCTTCTCTACTCCCTACTCCCTACTCCCTACTCCCTACTCCCTAAAACCAAGGAATTTTGTACCTCACCAATATGGGAATTGCTATAATACTCATCAAAGGATTTAAAAATATGTCTGATTTATTTACTTCAAAAATTAGTGACAGAATTTGTTCTCACATGAATGAAGACCATCAAGATGCTGTACTTTTGTATGCTCAAAAATTTGGTAATTCTCCCAATTATACAGCAGCAAAAATGCTTTCTATTGATTCTCAGGGTATGAACTTAACTGCTGAAATTAGTGGGGAAAGTTTACCGCTCAGAATTGAATTTGACCATACTTTAAAGGATGCTGAAGATGCTCATCATACTCTTATTGATATGTTGAAACAAGCTCGTAGTTAACAGTGAAACAAACATTCAGCAGTCAGTTAGCCTCCTATGGTCGGAACTGCGTTATCAGCTATCAGCTAAATTACCTTTAAAGAAGGAAAAAACAATTCGGAGGTAAGCATTCCGCAGGAAATGCTTACACAGATAAATGTAAATGTTCTTTTTTTCTAGTGTTTCTATAGTTAATAATTAATTTTGGAAAATATCAATGCTAGATAAACAGGTAACTAATCATTAGTATATATAATAATCCCAGGGTCATTTCATTCTAGATTTTGGGAATGAATTTACTGGCTTTACAGATAGCTAAAGATGCGTTGTCTAAAGCTGGCAATAAGGTATTCTCGTAAATATATAAAATG
>JAAUYJ010224535.1_pt1 | contig 30508 bp, 26 predicted proteins | sample 7278031 | NCBI WGS metagenome assembly JAAUYJ01 (sample SAMN14350222, study PRJNA611818) | marine sediment metagenome | isolation source: surface marine sediment (1.8m) | place: French Polynesia: Moorea | collected 2018-08 | reverse complement strand
TTAACCTTCCCTTCAAGCATATCCACGGCCAGATTCAACCACTTGATACCTTCAGCATAAATAGCTAGGGGGCGTTTCTGATGAGATGCTTCATCGATCAAAATGCCCTCCTTATTTTTGCTGAAGGTATCAAGTGGTTGAATCTGGCCGTGGATATGCTTGAAGGGAAGGTTAAGGATTTTCATGGCATTCCTGTTAATCTTTAAGCTGAGTTCAAAAGCCCTTTAGAGAAGGCTTCTAAGTAGTCTAAGGTGGGCAACGCCCACCCCACTGTTTTAATCATTAATCTAGCTTTTCGGAAACCAATTAATATTTAATAACTCTTCCAAAGAGTAAATATATTCCGAGGGAAACTCAACCTCAAAGTTAGTTTTTTGGTTGACATAAGCTAAAGCATATTCATAAAGCGATGATAATTCTTTTGGTAAATTATTTTGCAAATAAGTGGTTAATTTTCGTTTTAATTGTGTGCGAAACCCTGCAATGTCTGCTCTCCAGTCATATTTATTGTATTGATATGCGAGCAATATTGGAGTAGTAATAAATGGCGTATAACTTGTTCTAAAAGAGTTTTTACTGCATTCTTTTCACTCCTACCCAATGGTTCTAATTCCTCAATTAAATTATCTAAATCTAACTCGTTATAGCGACCTGATTTTAAGCTTTTAACAGTTTCTTCAAGCCATTAGTTAAAATCAATTTCATATAATTTTTGTAAATTAGTAATAATAGTCATGATCAAAAAGGTGGGCATTGCCCACCCTACTATTTTAGCGAGTCACAGAGATAGCCTTTTCTGTTGATTCTTGAGAAGTTTCTTGGGGTTTTGTTTTGCGTTTTCCTTCACCAACCCCAGTAACTAAACGTGCGCCACGACCTCGTGTAAAATAATTCCAGCCCCATTGAACCATAACGACTAATTTATTATCAAATTCAATGAGATAGTAAATGTGCGCCCAAACCCAAATAAACCAAGCTAAGAAACCTGATAGTTTAGTAAACCCTAAATTAGCCACGGCCTTATTTTGACCAATCACAGCCATATTACCGTAGTCTTTATAGACAAATTGAGGTAAGGTCTCTCCTTGTAAGCGTTGCTTGATTAATTTAGCAATATAAGCCCCTTGCTGCATCGCCACTGGTGCAACTCCAGGTAAGGGGCGTTCCCCTTGGTGGGGAAAATTGGCTAAATCCCCAATCACAAAAATGTCGGAATATCCAGGAATACTGAGGTCAGGTTCTACTACCACCCTTCCTGCTCGATCTAGTTCTGCTCCAGTGCGTTCTGCTAAGATTTTACCCATTCTCGACGCTTTGACACCGGCAGCCCATAAAATGGTACGAGAGTTAATTTGTTTAATCTGTTCCCCTTGACGAACTGTTACCACATGGTCATTAATATCCGTGACAAGAGATTGGGTTTGTATCGTTACTCCTAAATGGCGTAAATCTTCTGCTGCTTTTGCTGATAACTCAGGGGGATAAGGAGGTAAGACCCGATCTAACCCTTCAATGAGTAAAATTTTGGCTTCTTTGGGATCAATACTACGAAAATCACCTGCTAACGCCCCGTGAGCAATTTCTGCGATCGCCCCTGCTAGTTCTACCCCGGTTGGACCTCCTCCGACGATAACAAAGGTTAACCAAGCTTGACGTTTAAGGGGATCGGTTTCCTTTTCGGCTGCTTCAAAAGCCATAAAAATGCGGCGGCGAATTTCTATTGCATCCTCAATAGTCTTTAAACCGGGGGCTAAGGGTTCCCATTGATCATTCCCAAAATAATGATGACTAACCCCTGTGGCTAAGACTAACATATCGTAGGGAATGGGTTCATGATTATCTAAGATAACCTCTTTTTTCTCTGGATCGATGTCGATAGCATGATCCAAAAGAACTTTAGTATTTTTATGGTGACTTAATACTAAGCGTAGGGGGGAAGCAATATCTGCGGGGGAAAGAGCTCCTGTGGCTACTTGATACAGTAAGGGTTGAAAGAGGTGAAAATTGCGTTTATCAATGAGGGTTACTTCCACAGAGGTGTTTTTTAGGTCTTTCGCCGTATATAAACCTCCAAAACCACCACCGACAATCACAACTTTAGCTTGCTTTGTCAAGGTTTTACCGTTCATAACTGTTTTAAACTCCTGTTTCCTTACTGATAATGTCAAGGGAATTCCCAATAAACTTTCTTAGTTTAACTCATAATGTCTTAACAATAAGTTACTGATTTAACTTATGTTCGCAGTTGGGATTTTTTCAGTCCCTTGGTGAAGGCTGAAAAATCACATCAATTGTCAGTTATCCATTATCTATTTATAAGTTTTTTTGATAGATTATATAAATAAAAATAATGAAATATTTTGGCTAAAAAAATTGATTATTTTTAGCCTAACCTCTTTTTGAGTCATAGTATTGTAATTTAAACTTTACTTTGTTGATGTGTTATTAACTATCAAGGATGATGTGATTGTGTACAATAAGTCTATTTTGATTTAATTGGAACAGTATTCAGTAGTCTTAATACTACCACTGACCGAAAACAAGGGTTCCAAGCCTCCAAATTTAATGATCGGTAATTCTAAATTATACATTTTGATTGACCTTGTTTTTTTATAAACATTAGTTATGATTAATGTTTATTTTTATGATTGGGGATACTATTAATAGTATCCCTATTTTCTTTTTTTAGAACTATTCTAATATTGTACAGGTAAAGGATCAAGACTCCGCCAAAGATACCATGTTGCTACTGTACGATAAGGTTTCCAAGGTTTTGAAAGTTCCACAATTTGTTCTTTAGTTAAGGGTTTTTCTTTCCCATAATGATGTTGAATGGCATTGATAAGTCCTAAATCACTAACAGGAAAAATATCCGGTCGGTGTAAATAAAAAATCAAAAACATTTGCGCAGTCCAAGGGCCAATTCCTTTGATAGATGTTAATTCTTTGCTTACTTCAATATCACTCATCTCTTCCCAAGTTTGGGGATTTAAAACACCCTGCTCAAATCCTTGACAAATATTAGTAATGTAGCTAACTTTTTGACGAGATAATCCACATTGACGTAAAGCTTTTTCATCGGCAGCTAAATAATTTTTAATAGAAATATTGCCTAGTAAAGATTCCAGTCTTTCACTGATAGCATTAGCTGCATTGACAGAAATTTGCTGCCCTATAATAGCTTTAACTAATGTCAAAAAAGCATCGTTATAATTAATCATTATTTCTGAGGGATATGAAGAAATTAAATAAGCTAAAACATTATCTTTTTCTGTTAAATAATTCTTTGCTTGCTGCCAATAATTAGTACAATTCATAACATCTAAATATATATCAAAAGTTTCTTGTTTATCTAGCTTAACATCTTTTTTTAAGAAGTGATTTAAACTAAAATTATATCTTACTAAAACTCATGAATCTAAAAGTTGTTATATAATGAGTATAATCAACTTAATTAAGCAAGGGTATAAATAATGGATTTATTAATTTCTTGGCTCATTACAGCCATTAGTTTATTAATTATTGCGCAACTACCTATTGGTGTTGAAGTAGATAATTTTGGTAAAGCATTAGTATCTGCTATTGTTTTTGGTCTTCTTAATGCAATAATCAAACCAATTTTGGTAGTCTTAACGATTCCTATCACAATATTAACATTGGGCTTATTTGGGTTTATTATTAATGCCATTATTTTTGGTTTAGCTGCTGCCTTAGTTCAAGGCTTTCGTTTACGTTATGGATTTTGGAGTGCTATTTTTGGCTCAATTTGCTTAAGTTTTGTTAATGGTATTTTATCTCAAATAATAGCATCAGCAAGTTAATTAAACTTAATAGAATATTATTATAAAAAGTAACACGGCCTTCTAGGCTGTCAATTTTAATCCTTTATGTTCTAAGCGCAAATTCAAACAAAAAATGGATCAATATAATAAAATTAATTTAAAAATTGATTGGAAGCAATTAGTTCGAGAATATAAGAAAAAATATTCTAATTATAGAGTTCAGGAAAAAAAGAGATTTTATCAAGTATTTCCTCAAGTAAATCCTAAAATACCTGAAACAATTCAATTACGGGATTATCAACAGACAGCAATTATTAACTGGTTTAAAAATAAGGGAAGAGGAACTTTAAAAATGGCCACAGGAAGCGGTAAAACGATTACTGCTTTAGCCATCACTACAGAATTATATCAAAAAATAGGCTTACAAGTTTTATTAGTTGTTTGTCCATATCGTCATCTCGTTGTTCAGTGGGAAAAAGAATGTCAACGTTTTAATCTTAATCCCGTTTTAGCTTTTGAAAGTATTTATAATTGGCAGAGTACCCTATGCAGAGAATTATATAAGATTCAATCTAATCAACAATCTTTTTTAACAATTATTACAACAAACTCAACCTTAATTAAGCAAGGATTCCAATCTCAAGTTAAATTTTTCCCTGACAAAACTTTGATTGTTGGTGATGAAGCACATCATTTAGGTTCCCCTAGTTTGGAAAGTCGTTTACCCCGCAATATTGGTCTAAGATTAGCCTTATCTGCTACTCCAGAAAGATATTTTGATGAAGAAGGAACCGAGGCATTATTAGACTATTTTGGAGCAGTTATTAAACCAGAATTTACTTTGAGTGATGCCATTAAAAAAAAGGCTTTAGTGCCTTATTTATACTATCCTATTTTTGTTAATTTAACAGAATCAGAAGCATTCATTTACGCTAAATTAACCCAACGTATAGGTTGGGCATTAGGGAAAAATGAAACTTTGAAAAATAACGAAAATTTAACGGCTTTATTGATTCAGAGATCCCGTTTAATCGGCACAGCAGAAAACAAATTAACCGCCTTAAGAAATTTGATGAGAACTCACTTGAATACGAATCATACCTTATTTTATTGTGGAGATGGAACGTTAGACAATAATTTCACTAACTATCAGAAACAAATTGAAGCTGTGACCCATATTTTAGGAAGAGAATTAGGTTATCGTGTTAATACATATACTACAGAAACAACCTTAGAAGAAAGAGAAAAAATATGTCAACAATTTAAAAAAGGAGACTTACAAGGATTAGTCGCCATTAAATGTTTAGATGAAGGCATAGATATTCCAGAAATACGACAAGCTGTAATTTTAGCCAGTAGTGCCAACCCCCGTCAATTTATTCAAAGAAGAGGACGAGTTTTACGACCCCATCCTCATAAAGAACAAGCGATTATCTATGATATGATAGTTATGCCACCCGATTTAGAGCGACAAACTTGGGAGGTAGAACGAAATCTATTACGAAAAGAGTTAAAACGGTTTATGGAGTTTGCTAAAATAGCTAAAAATGCAGAAGAAGCAAGTCAAAAATTTATTGAAATTCAAGAAAAATATAACCTTTAAACTTATTTATTCTTGATTCGTCCCTTCATCGGTAAAATCAATAAAATCAATCAAAACGTATTATTATGGCAGGACATAGTAAGTGGGCTAATATTAAACGACAAAAAGAAAGAGTTGACGCAAAAAAGGGTAAAACCTTTGCTCAATTATCCCGCGCTATTATTGTAGCAGCTAAACACGGAACTCCTGATCCGGCCGGAAACTTTCAATTACGGACAGCCATCGAAAAAGCAAAAGCCGCCGGTATTCCTAATGATAACATTGAACGGGCGATCGCTAAGGGGGCAGGAACTTATGAAAATGACGATACTATCTACGAAGAAATTCGTTATGAAGGCTATGGAGTAGGAGGCGTTGCCATCCTCATAGAAGCGTTTACTGATAATAGAAATCGCACCGCAGCAGACTTACGCTCTGCCTTCAACAAAAATGGAGGAAACTTAGGGGAAACTGGATGTGTGAGTTGGATGTTTGCACAAAAAGGTGTGGTCAGGATTGAAGGGAATATTAATGAAAATGCCTTATTAGAAGCTTCAATGGAAGGAGAGGCCGAAACTTATGACTTATTTGAAGATGGGGATGAGCCGGGGGCAGAAGTCTTTACCGAAAGGCCAAACTTAGATACTTTAAGTCAAATTTTCAGTGATAAAGGTTTTAATGTTACTGAAGTTGAATTGAGATGGATTCCTAATAATGTAGTCGAGATTGATGACGGTGAACAAGCAAAATTGATTATTAAATTAATTGAAGTTTTAGAATCTTTGGATGATGTGCAAAATGTAACTGCCAATTTTGAGATGTCTGATCAATTAATGACTTTAAGTTTAGCGTGAATATTTATCTTGTTCTGATCTGGGTTTAGTATTACGGAGTATTAGGGGCTTAATAATATTAAGCCCCTACAAACTCATTTTATTGAATTAAGTTTGAATTTGAATGTCCTAACTAATTTTTGTACTGCTATACTCCTTAGAACTTGCTAAAAAGTGGGTTTGAGATTCTCCTGCTTTTTGCAAGTGCTTACTCATTTCAAACACCCCTAATACAATCATGATCCATTCAATGAGTAAGGGGGCAACAACAGATGTCACCGTTAAGGTTTGTGAATAATTCTCGAAAACCACTAAACTGAAAATTGTAAAAAACCAAGGGCTCGAAAAATCATCAGGACTAAGCTCTAACAAGCCAAACAAAATAGGTGGAATTACCATTAAGAGTGCAATGACAGCAGTAGCTATTAAACTGGGTTTTGGGAGTTTAAATAAGAGGATTCTTTGACCCACAATACCATAAAATATCAGTATATTTGAGGTAATAAATAGCCCCAATAAAATTTCCCAAGGATTGTGCAATGGTACTAGGAAAATACTAGGAATAATATAAGCCAGAAGAATCACTAGATTCAAGGTTATTGCTAAAGTTGAAGGACTTTTTTCTCCTAAGATTAAATCTTGTAGCAAAGAACGGCTATGTTTAGGATTTTGGTGGCGATATCTTGCCCAATCATGTAATACTTGACGCTGGGGACTAAGGGCAACCATCAATAAACAAGCAAAGATGACAATGAAGATTTGTAAAATGATTAGATTTTCAAAAAGATGATGTTCAAAGCGTCCATGACGTCCTGATTGAAAAACAAATCCTGTGGTAATAGCAATAAAACTAACAGAGATACCATAACTATTGATTTTACTTAACCAGGTAGTATTTGGAGTGCGAAAACGGCGGTTTAAAGCTTGATTAATCCAATAAGTCCATAACAGATAATTGGCAAAAATAAAGCTGATTCCTAACCAAGAATTGTCCCAAAATTGTTTACCATACCAAGCAAAATTATTCAGGGTTTCATAATCAAGATCGACTGTTTTAACAGGAATATAAGTGGACTTAACTAGATAAGATAATAAGGTCCCTGGATAAAACAGCATCATCCAATCGAAAGGATTATGGAAAATAAAATCATGACCAGAAAGAAGAATGCTGGTAGTAAAAATCAGGAATTGTAAAATAATTCCACTACCAAGAAAAGATTGAAATCCCCCTAACCCTGAACTAATTAAACCAAAAAATAAGGATAGACTAAAGAAAAAAGCACAACTTATAAGAATTCCTCCATAGTAAGACAAAATTAAACCAGGAGCAATGTGTGCTTGCAATCCAGCTAGTAAATGTAAGGGAAATAAAAGGAGGCACAAAAAGTAGATAATAGAGGGAACTCCTAATATTTTTCCCAGAAAAATATTGTTAGAAGAACGAGGACTTAAACGAATGAAATTTAGAGTGCCTCTGTTTTCTTCTTTTGATAAATCAGCAATTAGTAAATAAGTTCCCGCAGCTAATAGAATAAACAAACCAATGACACTAAGAGATTTAAAAATATCTAACCACCAAAGTTGCCAATTAATAACCCAATTTCCCAATAAATCTGGTATACAATAGAGTTGTTTATAAGGGGCATAAGCATTTGGGGGTGGGGTAGCAGTACAATAGCGACTATATTGCAAATCAGGGGCATTGATTACGTTAGGATCAATAGGTAGCTTTCCACTATATGTTAATAATAGTAAAATTTGAATGCCAATAGCAATAACGGCTGCAATCGATAAATTACGAGTTTTTAAGCGTCCTTTTAATTCTCGAAATAATTGGGGATTCCAGTCTCCAATTTTATCAAAATAAGTGAGTAGCATAAACTTGAGTCTCCTCTTTTTGGGTGGTGTTGACGTTGATAAGATATCGTCGTTAACGACAGGGTTTAATTATGAGGCTTGTTGATGACCTAAATTGAGAAAGATCGATTCTAAGTCTTCTTGAGTACAATGAAATTCAGCAATGGGAAGCCCTTGATTGATGAGATATTTTAACAATTCTGCACTCTCTTCATCTCGTCCTGAAAAATTCACCCGCAAACTATTTGTGTGGGGCATGATTTCCCAAGTTTCGACTTGAGCAAATTGTTTGATTTCTATTTCTAAGCGTTCTAAATTTCCTAAGGTTTTGATAATGATTTGTTGATGGGATAACCTTTCATAAAGGTCTTTTAAGGTGGTACTTTCCACTAAACATCCCAATTCCATAATACCAATAGATGTACATAATTCAGCTAAATCACTCAAAACATGAGAAGAAATTAAGATAGTTATCCCTGCCGTTTGTAAGACTCTAATGATTTCTCTAAACTGCATCCTAGCAATAGGATCTAAACCAGAAACTGGTTCATCTAATAACAATAAAACGGGATCATGTAAAATGGTTCTGGCTAAACTTAAACGCTGTTTCATCCCCCGTGATAGGTTTTTGATTTTACTGTTTCTTTTACTGGTTAATTGAACTAATTCTAGGATTTCTTGAAGACGACGATGACGGTGGGGGGATTTAAGATGATAGAGTCTAGCAAAATAGTCTAAATAATCCCAAACATTTAGGTCTTCATATAAGGGAAAATCATCGGGAAGATAGCCTAGTTTTTGTTTGAGATGGGGACGACTATTGTCTCTTAATAAGCGATCGCCATAGATATAAATTTCTCCCGTGGTGGGTTCTTCTGCGGCTGCTAACATTCGGATTAATGTGGTTTTTCCAGCACCATTAGGTCCAATTAATCCATAGACTTCCCCCGCCTCGACTTCTAATTCCAACTTATTGACAGCAATATGACGCTCAAATTGCTTGGTTAGGTTGGCCGTAGCGATCGCTAATTCTTTGGTCATCGGATTCCCCTTTGACAATGATTCATAAGCCTAGCTTAGCTTTTTATAAGCGAAAATGACTACTCTAGGTCGATATTAATCTTTTATATTGCGCAATATTGGGCAATGTGTGCGCTAAAGTAATTTGAATTAATATTTTTGTAACTTTGTCGACATAATTCACTTTAGGTTGATTATTAAAGCTAAAGTTCGTTATCATGTTCGTCAAGATTAACCTACAGTTACGGTCATACTGTGCTAATAGGTTACTCTCTTTTGGTGAGGAGTGTTCGACACGGAATTATGACTAATTTACCCCCCAGCCCACCCCCAGATCCTTCTGGGGGAGGTACAAGTGTTTTTCGCAAGTTGGTTAATTTTATTAAAAAACCCTCTACCATCATTACAGGTGGGGTGTTATTTTCTTTGGGGATTGGGACATACGCAGGTGTTAATTATTTTGTCTATCAAAAGTTATCCCCTCTCTTATCAACGGAGTTGAGTAAAGTATTAGAAAGAGAGGTAAGAGTTGGAGAGGTTGAAAGTTTTTCTTTGAACAGGATTCGCATTGGACGTTCTTCTATTCCCACCACAGAAACAGATTCTGATCGGGCTGATATTGAGGGACTAACGGTTCAATTTAATCCTTTGCCTCTTTTAATGGGACAACCGTTAGATGTTGATATTACCATCGACGATCCTAATTTATATATAGAACAAGATTCGTCAGGAGAATGGGTAAAATTACCAGAATTTGAAGAAGGAAAAGAGCTAAATTTACCCATTGATATTCGGGCTGATATTATTCTCAATAATGCTAACATTTCTATCCTTCCTCAAGGTTTTGACGAACTGGTTAAACTGAAAGCGGATGGCAAGGCCGGATATATTTATAAATCTAATGATGATCAAGTTGTTAGTTATAATTTAGATGTTGATTTACTCAGTAGTGCCGTAAACATTGAAGGGAAAACAAATATCAAATCATGGCAAACTGAAGCTCAATTGATGATTTCTCAATTATCGTTGCCTGAATTAGCTGGATTAATTCCTGATTTACCTGTTAGTATAAAAGAAGGTTTGATCGAGAGCAATTTAAACATTAACTTACCTTCCTTAGAAGGAATAGAAGCAACAGAAGGATTGGGAAAATTTGAAATTTCTGATCTTGAAGCAGCCCTGAAACCTTTAAAGGTTCCTATAACCCTTAGTTTAGGACTGGAATTTTTAGGAAAAAGCGTTAATTTTAGGGATACTCGATTAAGTTTAGGGGAGTTTAATACGGATGTTGAAGGGTCAGTAAATTGGCAAGATGGTTATAATATTGATATTAATGTGAATCCATTTCTTCTCAGTAATTTATCCAAGATTTTAGAGATTAAGTTACCTATTAATTTACAGGGAGAAATTGGAGGCAAAATAAGTTTAAGAGGAGAAATAAAGAACCCGATTTTAACAGGCAGCATTAACAATACTCAAACATTATTAATAGAGAAAACAGCCATCCGAGATTTTAAAACTGTCTTTCAAGCAACCTTAAATCAAATCAATCTTCAACAATTACAAATTAAACCAATAGTCGGTGGTGATATTACTGCAACAGGAAAAGTTGATTTAGGCATTCTAGAAGCCTTAGAAGAAAACAGAAAAATAGATTGGCAAAAGATGCCCATTGCTCTAGCATTTACAGCAAATTTACCAGGAGAAAAGTTAGCCCAACCTTATTATCAGTCTCCTCAAAATGTTAGTATTGGAACCATTACTGCTAAAGGTCAAGTGGGGGGTGAATTAGGAGATCCAAAAGGAAAAATAGAATGGTCTGCCCCTGGTATTATAAATGTTTCAGGGGAAAATATTTCAGGTAGAGGTTCTATTCTTTTAGGGAATAAAAATATCTTAATTCAAGATACTGTTTTAAGCTCTAATCAAGGCAATATTACAGTACAAGGATTAGGAAATATCGATAAAAAACAATGGCAAACTTTGATTAAAGCTAATCAATTCTCCCTTAATCCTTTTGTCGAACTTGCTTGTTCTTTCGTCCCGTGTAATAACGAAATTTTAAGCCAAACTGTTACCCTCAGTAGTGGCAATATTAATCTTACCGGAAAACTCGATAATTTTGCTCTCGATACCATTAAAAGCCAAGGAAACCTGAATCTACAGATAGGACAAGGTGCGATCGCTTTAGAAACAGCCTTATCTCAAGGAAATATTAGTGGAAGGGCAGTAGTTTCTGGCTTACCCCTTGATCCATACATTCCTAATGTAACTGTTCCTGTACAACTCAATAGAAGCAATGTCAATCTATCGGGTTCCCTCACCAATATCTTCCAAAATGGACAGTTGAACATTAACCGTCTCAATGTCAATGGTAATGTACAGTTAAGTGTCAACCGAAGCCCCATTAACGCGAATATAGAGGTCAGTAACGGTATTTTAACTACTTTAGCTCAAGTGGGAACCATTGCCCTCAACCCTATCATTGCCAACTTACCGGTACAATCAACTTTAGTCAGCAGTGATATTATTCTCACGGGCAACCTCAACTCTCTCCTGTCTTCCCTAGGCGACACCCCCGATATTAGTAGTTTTCGGGGCAATGCTGATGTAAAATTAACGGTAGATGGTAGTCCTATCAACGTCGTTGGTGACTTAGGCAGTGGTCAAGTTCGAGGGGTGGTAGACCTTTCTGGCTTATCCTTGGATAATCTGGTTCCTAACTTGCCCATTACTGCTCAATTAGTGGGAGGGCAAGCGATCGTTTCTAGTCAAGTTCTACCTCTACTCTCCACAAAACCCGATCTTAGTACCGCCCAAGCACTCGTTAACCTACAACTGGCAACCGCAGACGGAACTATCGACACTTTAACCCGTTTACAAAATAATCAGTGGACAAGCGAAATCACTGCATCTAACCTCAAACCTGCACTGATTCTGACTCAAATTCTTCCAGATGCCCCAAAAGTTGATATAAATGACTTAAATGCTGAAATTTCTCTTTCAGGCAGTATCTCCAGCCTTTTCGACGAGGGTGGAATTTTACCGATTAATGCCAACAATATTACAGTTCAGGCCGATGGACAAAGCTTAAATGCCACTGGGCAGATTCTCGTTTCCAACCCCCTCACTGCCCCAGATGCCACGGTTAACCTTTCTGTAGAAGCCACTTCCACCCTAGATGATTTACCCTTAACTCAACTCATTTCCTTAGTTCCTCTAGAACAAGACTTTCTCCCCGAAGAACTAGAACTCAAAGGGGTTGGGGAGTTTCAAGGAACCCTGAGCGGGAAAAACCTACTAACCGCCCCCACCAATCCTGGCAATATTCAACTTATAGGAGACCTAACCTTACGCAACTTTGCCTTTAACGATCGCATTTTTGAACCCTTACTAACAGGTAAAATCGAGGCCAGTCTAGGTCAAACCATTGCTCTAGACTTACGAGGGAATGAAGATGTCATTGCTGCATCTTTGCAACCTTGTATCCGTGAAGACTGTCCCTTGCCTTACCTTCCCGTCGCCTTTGAACTGCGTCAGCAAGCAGGGGAGCAAGCCCCCATTGCCGTAACAGGTAGGTTACGAGGAGAAGAATTAGTCACGAAGATTGAGCAATTTCCTCTGGACATCTTTAAAATTGCTCCAGGACAAAACTATGGTATTCCTGGCTTTTTGTCAGGGAAAGTAGAAACGGAGGTTGTTATTAACCCCTACACCTTAGAAGGAAGAGGAAGACTGATCATCGACAATCCCAGTATTGGCTTTGTAGAAGCAACCCAACTCACCGCAGATGTCATTTATCAAAACAATATTGCCCGCTTGCAGAACGCAACTCTTAGCTTAGGTCAAAGTTTATATGCTGTGCAAGGATCACTTAATTTAGAATCAGGGGATATCGATGGTCGGTTAAATATAGAAGAAGGTCGTGTCCAAGACCTCTTTATTGCTCTTAAAATCTCCAATGTGGAACGTTTGCTAGACTTACTAAAGATTAAACCCATTGACTATCAAAATGCCACCGCCATACCTCCCCAGTCCGTAGGAAACCCCGATGGCAATATTGCTGAACAAATCAACTTACTAGCTGTAATTGACCAAAAAATTCGAGAAATAGCCAATCAACGAGAAAAAGGTGGAGTTCCCACTGAACTCGATATTCGAGGTAATTTTAATACAGAGATTGTCTTAGGAGGGACGATTTATCGACCCAATATTAGTGTTGCCTTAAGCGGAACAAACTGGGAATGGCATCCCCAAACTTCCTATCCCGATGTCATAGAACCTTTGGGGTTAGTAATACGCGATCAATCGTTTATTCCCATCAATGAAATTACCCTGAATGCTGATTTAACCAATAATGTCTTGACTATTAATCCTGCTGCTATTCAGATTAATAGAACTCGTTTAGGTTTAGAAGGAACGTTTTCTTTACAAGAAGTGGCCGCAAATTGGCAGGTTAATTATTTATCTATTGATACCATTAATAACTTTATCAAGGTTCCCCTCGATGCAACCGGTGCCTTAAATGCTTCAGGATCGATTGGTGGTAGTCCCTTTAATCCCCAACTCCAAGGACAATTTGCCTTGGTGGATGCAACCTTTCAAGGAAGACCTATAGATGCTACGATCAGTGGAGAATTTGCCTATGAAAATGCGAGATTTCAACTCTTAACCAATGATAATTCCCTAGTTTTTGCCTCTCTAGATATTCCTTTTCCTACTTACGCCGATAATGATGCTTTTGCTATCAATATTAGGTTAGATACAGAAGCATTAAAATTGGTCAGTATTTTAACAGGTGAACAGGTTTTCTTAGCAGGGGGAGAAGGGGAAATTAATGCCCAAGCAACGGGGAACCTAGATATGTCTGAAGGTTTGTTAATATCGAACTTAAATGCAGGGGGAACGATAACTTTAAACGAAACCGTTTTTCAAAGCGTAGCCTTACCGCAACCCCTAACGGTTACTGGCAGAGTTTCCATTAATGATCAAGTGATTAATGTTGAACAAATACAAGGCAACTTTGCTGATAGTAACCTCAATATTTCCGGAATTTTACCCTTATTTCAACCCCAAAATAATTTAGAAAACCCGTTAACGGTTGCTATCGATAAAGGAGAAATTAACCTGGAAGGATTATATAGAGGATTAGTGGATGGTAAAATAACTGTCAGAGGTTCAGCTATTCAGCCCGTGGTTGGTGGCAATGTAAAATTAGCAAATGGAGAAATATTTATCCCAACTAACTTAGCAAGTCAAGAAGAAACCGTAGCGGAAATTAATCGATGGATTTTGCCCAGAAACCGTAGTCGAGTCGCTAGTAATCAACCGACTCCTTTTGTGCCAGAATTAGATGGCTTTGAGGTAAGTTTAGAAAATTTATTTGTTGAAATTTTTCCTATTTTTAGATTCGATTTTGGTGGAGATGTTGTAGTAGATGGTTCTTTAGCAGATTTAACTGCTTTACAACCAGAAGGGTTTATTAATATTAATCGAGGGGTGGTAAACTTTTTAGAAACTCGCTTTTTTGTGCAACGTCGTAATAAAAATCAAATCGCTTTTTCACCAGATAAAGGGTTATTAGATCCTCGACTGGATCTTTCTTTAAGAACAATTGTATCAGAAGTTCCAAATACTACAAAAAATATCCGTTCAGCCGATACAACCGAAATTCCTGATGATAGTCTTAATAAAGTACAACGGATTAATATTAATTTAGGGCTTAATGGACAATTATCTCAGTTAGTTCCCAACTTAGGGAAAGAGGAATTTCAAATTTGTCAAATACAAGATCCTCTTAAACCCATTGATACGACAACTAGCTTATCTCAAGAAGACTTGGATAAAGTGAGTACCTGTTTACAAACTCTCGCAGCACAAGGAACGAGTAATGAACAATTATTAGCTAATCCTGTGATCAGTTTAACAAGTAGTCCCCCTAGAAGTCAGGGACAAATTGTGCGTTTACTAGGAGAACAATTGATTGTTTTAGCAGAAGCCTTGCAAGGACAAAGTACCTCACAATTACTACAATTTGGGATTGTACAACTTGCCTTACCTATGGTATTCCAAACGGTTATCTATGACATCGAAACGACAGTCAGCGATACCATTAATAGTGCAGAATTCAGGATTGTTCCTTTTCTAGAAACCATCTATGAAGTAGAAGATAAAGGTTATGTTCGTCTTTCCTACGATTACGCCTTTAATGAGTTTCGTATGAGATATGAGAAACGATTTTAATAAGCAGGGTGGGCAATCCCCACCCTACTTATTCATGGTAAAGATTTATCCTAATGTCGGGCAGAATACCCCATACTTCTACAAGATGGGGACGGGGCTTTTAAAGTGCGGAAGTGGTTCCGCACTTTAAAAGCCCCTCATGAATGACCGACCAAAATATAAACCGACCGAAGGGAGTCCACATAAAACTTAACTTTTTTGCACAAAATAGATAACAGATGCTAGAGTATCCTTAAGGAGGTACTAGACATGGGTAATAAAGCGTATAAATTTCGGTTGTATCCTAATCAAAAACAGCAACAATTCTTAGCAAAATGTTTTGGTTGTTCAAGATTTGTGTATAACTATTTTCTGCGCTTAACTACTGATATCTATGCCGACTGTAAAAAGAGCTTAAGATACAAAGAATGGGCTAAATTACTAACATCTCTAAAAAAAGAGTTTGAGTGGCTAAAAGAGGTCAATTCTCAAGCATTACAGCAAACGCTTAAAGATTTAGAAACTGCTTATTCTCGCTTTTTTAAGGGATTAGCCAAGTTTCCTAGATTCAAGAAAAGGTCTAATAAGCAATCCTTTCGAGTTCCTCAACACTTTTCTATGACCTCAGAAGAGAAGTTACAACTTCCGAAAATGTCTCCTATTAAGATGATAATTCATCGAGAAATAGAAGGAGATATTAAAAGTGTAACGATTAGTAAAACTGCATCAGGAAAATATTATGCCTCAATTATTACAGAGTTAGACATCCCAAAAGCTCCCTTAAATGGGGAAAAAATCGGGATGGATCTAGGACTTAAAGATTTTTGTATTACCAATAAACCTGAAAAGTTTGAGAATCCTCGTTATTTCCAACGTTCATTAAGAAGGTTAAAAATTAGACAAAGGAGGTTAAGTCGAAAAGACAAAGAATCTAACAATAGAAAAAAAGCTAGAGTTAAAGTAGCCAAAATTCACGAAAAAGTTGCTAACCAAAGATTAGACTATCAACACAAAATAAGTCTCAAGTTAACTAACGAGAACCAAGTTATTAGTTGTGAGGACTTGAATATTAAGGGGATGGTTAAAAATCGAAAACTAGCCAAGCAAATTAGTGACGTAGCATGGGGACAGTTCCTAACCCTTTTAGAATACAAAGGTGACATCTATGGATGTGAAATAAAACTCGTGAAAAGATTCTTTCCTAGTTCTAAAAGATGTTCTAGTTGTGGGTATATCAAAGAAGATTTAACCCTAAAAGATAGAGATTGGACTTGTCCAAAATGTCATGCACATCACGACAGAGATATTAACGCCTGTCATAATTTGCTGCAATTCTCTGATGGATATATAGGGCAGGAAGTGTCCGAATCTACGCCTAACCAGACAGTTGAAACACTGTGTATCAAGAGCAGTAGTTCTTGAGGGTAGGAAGCCCCACCCTCAACGTAGTAGGGTGGGGTACTTCACTAAGTACGGTTAAAGGAAACAATCCAAGTACCGATATAAACCCTTAAAGGAATTTGTCCTGAGGTTAAAACATCACAGATGAAATAATAAGTGCCAGAACTTGGGTTTTTCAGATTAGAAAAGACAATTTCGGCTGCATTCCCTGCTTCGAGGGGTTCTTTGAGATCAATTTCTATAACGCGACTTTCCTTATCCCAATAAACATCTTTAAGGGGAAGGGACTCGCCGTCAACTCTTACCTCTACGGAATTGGTGTTAAATTTACCATCAAATTCAGGATCTTTAAGATAAGAGATAAAAAACTTACTGACTCCTTGACTTAACTTCTTCTTTTTGATCCGAAGTCTCATCCGTTCACCCATAAATCTGGGCCGTCCATCGAAGTCTAGTTTATACCCTAGAATATCACTCCGTTCTTCTACACCACTAAAAATCACTAACCCTGGATTACCATTGGCTAGGGATAGGGGTTGCACACCGGTTAAGACACACCCAGACAAGGCTAAAGCTGCTATAACACGCTTTGATAGCCCTCTGGCTATGTTTGTTACTTTACTCATAATTAACTCTGTTTTAGAATCACTCGTTTTCAATACAGAGCGATAATTGTTCACTCCTGATGATAAGGATAACAAAAGAGTGACCTAAAAGGCTTGACAATTTTTGTTGACGTTCTAGGGCAATTTTCTTTATATTTACTGAGGAGGACTCTCAGAAGAGGGTTCTTCGGAGGGAGTTGTTTCCGTAGGAGGTGGGGATAATTGAGGTTCAGGTTCTGTAATTTCAGGACTAGGAATGAAAAACAGAGCAAAGGCAGCCACAACCAAACTAGCAATGCCTAAAGTAGCAGGAACCGCTCGCTGTGCCAAGGGTTCATCTGGGGGACGATAACGACGAGAGATAGGTTGTAATTGTAGAGTTAGGTCTGGTAAGGTGCGACTATCAGCAAAAAATTGATCAATGCTTTCTACTAAATCAAATAATTGAATGGTTGTTAAGAGAATTTCTACAGGGTTTTCACTTTCGGGGCCAGGATACCAGGTGAGGCGATGACGATATTCCCCTGGAACGCTTTCTAAATTAAATTTATCCTCTTGTGCTTGACCATAAACAGGGTGAGGAATACCACTTAGATACCCTTGAGCGTATTCACTGACCGTTTTAACCAAATTCTCCAAAAAATCACGACCTCCTTGTAATTTTTGCTCTACCCCCATAAATTGACATTGAGCATTGACTAAAATTGAAAGAACAGGACGAGGATCGCTGGTATCACTGGGGGATAAACTATTACTCATTCCTTCTAAGAGTAAAGTGCAATTGGGTAAACTATACTTACGTTGAATATTCACGCAACCTCCCCATCAAATAAACTAATCCAAAAGCGTTGCAAGCCAGTGGTTCCTGTACAAAATAATAGCTGTTTTAGTAATAATAAAGCCAGTTCATTTAACTCTTCTTCCGATGCAAGATAGACTGAAACCTTAGCACGACGGGGGTTCATGCGACTACGAAAATGGGCACGAAATTGATCTAAATACTCAGCTAAGAGAAAGTGACAAGTCACAGGTAAGCCTTTGTCACGCATTTGCTGTTCTGCCAATAATAATTGACGAATCTGTACAGTTAACGGTTTGACACGATAATTGGCGATAACGACTAGGGCTTTTGCTTGTTCAATGGTCAAGGTATTACGGGTGTAAGCCCGTCGCCAAGGGTTACTCGAACGGAGTCGCCAAAGTGCAATACGATTTTTGATGATCTCCTGAAGATTGAAATGTTTCACCGTTGTTAACATCTTCTCTGAAGCCCCTAACTCCAGGGCTTCAAGGGCTAATAATAAAAGATCGATGTGTTGTTGAATACGCGCAGCACATCGTTGTCCAGAAATCGTAAAATCTGGCAAAACATCTAAAACCATTGGTTTTGAATCAACAGAAGAATTGGAATCGGACATTGTGCTTACAAAAGGACTCATCTAACCATAGCATTAGATATCATATCTCAAATCTAGGATAAGGGTTGACTTCTCCTCCGCATAAATGACGGAGGATTCTAAGCAGATGCAAAGCAACGGGTTAAAACCAGGTTGCTTTGCCTCTTTTAGCTGATCAGAACTTTAATTTCTGGGGACGCGTCAAAACGCCCCTAGACACTCGACTTAAATCAAAATTTAAGTGTTGTGCTTACTTCTTGATTCAGTGGCTCATAGGGTAAACCTTTGTTTATCATTGCCTAATGCCCATTTAGCTTTGAGACAACCTTTGTACTGATTCTCCTCCTAACAAGTCATGGGCATCTACCAGAAAGTCAGGAATTTTATCGCGATGAGGACTATGGATTAAAGCTTGAGATAAATCCAATTTTTGAACATTCTCAGCATTTTGCCCAGGAAACCAATGGCCTCCATTTCCCAATAAGTTATATCTCTTTTTTCCATATTCGACCATGTCGTAAGATAAGGCTAAATTCCGTAACCATAAAATTGTTTTAATATTAATATTTCCTGGGGTTGCCTGATGCTCCGGTAAACCATGCTCCCAAGTTTTAAACCAATCTTCCCCTAATGTTTTTTTTGCTTCTTCTTCTAATCGAGTCAAAATCGGCTCTAAGATAGTTTGGGCATCTTCAAATAAGGAAATGGTCTTTAAATGCTCATCAAAATCCGTAGCACGAGCAGCCCCTAAGCTGAGGGTATGCACTTGCGGATGGGATAAACAAAAAAGATCATTAAATACCATCGGACTTAAGGGTTGACATAATTTTACTAATTTTTCGGGGGGATCATACAGTTTTCCTCCTTTATCAGAAGGACTAATAATAAAGACTCCTAGATCATGTTTTTTCGCTGTCTCTATGGCTGGCCAATTCGTTTGGTTAATATAGTACCAATGGAGATTAACATAATCAAAACAATCCGTTTCTATGGTTTTTTGAATAACTTTCGTTGAACCATGAGTAGAAAAGCCAATAAAACGAACTTTTCCCTGTTGTTGTAATTTTAGAGCTTCATCTAAACATCCCCCCGGACGGATGCAGTAGTCTAAAATTTCATCTGTATTAATTCCGTGTAAACCTAATAAGTCAACATAGTCCAACCGTAAAAATTTCAAAGATTGATTAAATTGATCACGAAATTGTTTAGGATCTTCTTTAGGTGATACTTTAGTCTGAATAATTAATTTATCCCTAGGAAATTTAGGGAGTATTTTTCCTAGCTGCATCTCTGATGTACCGTAACCTCTAGCGGTTTCAATATGATTGATGCCTACTTCTAAAGCTCTGTTAATGGTTGCTTCTAAATTACGTTGATTCTCCTGAGGAATTTGCCAGTTAGGAACATCTTTCCACTTATATTGATAACGCATTCCTCCACAGGAAAAGACTGGCATCTCTAATTCTGTACGACCAAATCTTCGATATTCCATGATAATTAATTGGTAATCCTTAAATAGTTGAACCTAGAAGTTTGTTGATTTTTTTAGGACTGAGCCGGTTGAGTAATTATTTCTAGAATTTTTTGTTTATATTCATCTTGGAACAGAGAATCTACGCAAACCTGAGCGACTTTTGTTCGGGGAATACTACCCTCAAACAGAGTATCTGCGGATGACACCAAAATCGGATCTGAGTTATCCTCGTTCTTAAGGCCACCAGGGCGAACAATAGTGTATTTTAATCCACTATTTTCTAAATAGGTTTCGGCTTGTTTTTTCCAATACAAAACTAACCAGAAAAGATTTAAGGGATGAAAGAATTGGGAGACACATAAAGAAGAAACCAGGACAAATTGTTCTATTCCTCGGTCTTTAGCAATGTTAACTAAGTTTTTTGTCCCTTGATAGTCCACCTGGTAAGGTCCGCTAGGATCAAAGCTCGGTCTAGCACCTGTGGCACAAACCAAAACGGTACAGTCAGCTATGGCCTTGGTCAAACTGTCGAGATCCAAGACATCCCCTACCACTAACTCAACTTCGGGGGGCAATATCTTTTTACCTGTATCGAGATCGCGGATTAGTGCTCTAACTGGAATTTGACGATTGACCAATTCTCGGACAATTCGACGGCCAGTTTCCCCTGTTGCTCCTGCTACTAATGCTTTCATAGTCACACTCCTTGGACTTGATTTAGAATAAATACTGTAACATTTCTTTATTGTATGAAGTTTCGTAACTTTAGTGAAATTTTAGGAGTTTGAGCAACCAAGATCACCCCCTAAATCCCTGTAAACTAACTTTTTAAGAGATCATTATGCAATGTCAATGGCTCAATAATAATCCTCAGAACCTCTCTGAGTTATCTGTTACTCATCTTGAAGATAAGCAGCTATTACAACCGTTAGAAACCAACCCTGTGCATTTTAAGACTGAATTTGTCGGCTATATGGAAATGTATAGTGACACTGAAACGGTGGCTAATTATCTCAATGCTCATCAAGGTTGGTTTTGTCGTTGTGCTGCCCCAATGAAAACAGAGCCTATTGGCCAAAATGGTTATGTTTTGAAAGTGGGGCGGTTTGGTTCTTTTGGTTACGAGGTTGAGCCAAAATTAGCGGTTGTTCTTGAACCTCCTCTGAATGGGGTTTATTGGATGCACAGTATTCCTATTCCTGATGAAACCTCTTTAGGCTATGAAGTTGATTATGAAGCTTCTATGACTATTAAAGAGATACCTGCTAATTTAGGAGGGAAAGGCTTAGAAAAAGCCTTTAAAAAACATAAAATTTCTCAAATTCCTCAAAAAATAACCAAAGTGGAATGGCATTTGGCTATGGATGTCGCAGTTCAGTTCCCTCAGTTTATTCATAAGTTACCCCTTTCTATGATTCAAAAAACAGGCGATCGCTTGTTGACTCAAATCGTTCGTCAGATTTCTCCCCATTTAACCCAGAAAGTCCAGCAAGATTTTCATAGTGGACAAAAACTGCCTATCCCTCCAAAAAGTAGCCGTCATTTGGAAAAGATTGACCTATCCATTGATCAAGAAGAAGCCGCATAGTCTTATCCAATCAAGATAATAGGGACTGTAACAAAAGTTTATATATTTTTGTAACGTTACTTAAAAAAAAAGAAGCTATCCCAGGTATTATGGACTATGGATTTTTTGGCCTCGCTGTCCTTAAATATTAATCATTGGGTAAATTCAGGAGAAAACATGGAGTTATTAGCAGCACTCAATTTAGAACCAATTTTTCAATTAACCTTTATTGGGTTGATCGTCATTGCCGGTCCCATCGTCATTGCTGTCTTAGCATTTCGAGGTGGTGATCTCTAAAGGACTAGAAAAATTCAATTTTTTGTCCGTTTCTCATACCTTCCTAGTTTTAGGGAGGTATGTTTTTGAGTTAAGAATTAAGAAGTATTAACTTCTTAAAAGTTAATTACTTTACTTTAGAAAATTAAAGGAATTTTTTAGGTTGATCAAGTTGGATTAAAGAGGTGATTCCCTATAATAAATACTAAGAAATAACGAATTATCGCCACAGGAAACTATCAATGAGTAGTGATCACAGTGCTGAATTACCCCTTTGGGTACAAGATCGCAATACGGTTTTAGATCATGATGAAGGAGTAAAATGGCGAAATGGAGAAAGGCCAGACTATTCCCATACAGACCAATATTTACATAAAGAAAGTCGGTACAATCATGCTCCAGGATCATTAGAAGCCATCGCCCAAAACCTAGTCAGAACGTTTGAAATGGAAGCGTCTCATAAAACCGATCCGCAGCAATGGTTATCGATTGTTGCTGACAAGTTTCAAATGAGTAGTAATGGCGGTCCTCTTTACAGCGCACAAGATGTAAGTGATCAAGGGACTTATAATCTTTTTATTGATAAAACCCCAGGTTACGATCCCAGCGCAGAAGATTTTGAATCCTCTTTTGAATTGTTTCATAAAGCTTTTCCCAATGGTTTTTTATGGGAACTAATTGAGGTGTTATCTGGACCACCTAATGTTACGTTTAAATGGAGACATTGGGGAACCTTTAGCGGTCCGTACAAAGACTATCAACCTACGGGAGAAACCATTGAGATTAGAGGAATGAGTATTGCTAAAGTCACAGATGACCTCAAAATTCTCTCGGTTGAGCATTATTTCGATAATAGTACCTTTCTCAAAAAGTTAACCTCTGGTTGTCCTTTTCATCAATAGTTTAAATTAATTGAGAATGAAGAATGAAGAATGAACACAAAAATTACTTGTAAATTCTAAATTCCCAAAGGTTTTTCATTCTCAATTTGTACTTCTTCTGCACATCTTCCAATTTTAATAATGTAATATAATTAATCCATAATTCACAACTTTCAAGACAAGATATGGTTAAAATTATTGGCCGTCAATCTCTCGGAATACAAAATGTCTATGATATTGGAGTCGCTAAAGATCATAACTTTTTACTAGAAAACGGACTAATTGCTTCTAACTGTTTCAATAAATCCCATTCTACTGCTTATGCTTACGTCACTTATCAAACAGCTTATTTAAAAGCCAATTATCCCGTTGAATACATGACAGCATTACTAACAGCCAGTAGTGATAGTCAAGATAAAGTCGAAAAATATCGGGAAAACTGTCAAAAAATGGGCATTGATGTTTTACCTCCTGATATCAATCGTTCTCAAAAAGATTTTACTCCCATTGGCAAACAAATATTATTTGGTTTGTCAGCAGTTAGAAACTTAGGAGAAGGGGCTATTGATAGCATTTTACAAGCCCGTGAAGAGGCCGAGGGAGCGTTTAAATCCCTTGCTGATTTTTGTTCTCATATTGATTTACGTTCTGTGAATAAAAGAGCGTTAGAAACCTTAATTTATGCCGGTGCATTTGATGGCATTGATAATAATCGAAAACAACTCATTAATGATCTAGAGTTAGTAATTTCTTGGTGCCAAAAACGTGCAAAAGAGAAAGAAAGTGGACAATTAAATATTTTTGATTTAATGAGTGGACAAACCCAAGAAAAAGCAGAATCAAATGCCGATTTTCAACACGCTCCTCGATCTTCTCCCGTAGAAGATTATTCCTTACAAGATAAACTAAAACTAGAGAAAGAACATCTAGGATTTTATGTGTCTGAACATCCTTTGACGGCGGTCAAAAAAGCTGCAAAAATTTTATCCCCTATTAACTTAAATGAAATAGCAGAACAAAAATCCAAAACGAAAGTCAGTGCTGTAATTATACTCAATGAAGTTAAACAATACACCACCAAAAAAGGTGATCAGATGGCTTTTTTAGTCTTAGAAGATGGTTCAGCACAAGTGGAAGGAGTGTGTTTTCCTGAAAGTTATAAAAGAATTAGAGAGATTTTAACAGAAGATTCTCGTCTCATTGTTTGGGGAAAAGTTGACCGTCGAGATGATAAAGTACAATTGATTTTAGATGATGCTGAACCAGTAGAAACGGTGAGAATGGTAATGGTAAACTTGAGTCTTGAACAAGTCGCTAAACCGAATTATTATCATAGTTTGAAGGGAATTCTTCAACAACATTCTGGAGATAAAAATCAAGGAAAAGTGCCTGTTATTGCTATTATTGGTAATGGACAAAATCGGCAACTGATTCGTTTAGGTCAAGATTATTGGGTACGCAATGAAAACTCAGTCATTGAAGCACTAAGAAAGGCGAATTTTAATGCCTATCCTACCCCCTTAGTGAGTGACTTATCATCCTAACTAAGTTCAGAAGTCAGAAGTTCCTTACTCCCCCCACCTCTATCGCACATAATTTGTTTTTGAGATAGAGATTTATACGCCATCTGAAAAACTATAGGTTCCTTAAAAGGCGGTGTTTTAGCCCCAATTATTTTCCATAAACTGTTGATTATTAATGATTACCAATAACCTATGAATACTTGGTTTTCTCGTCCTCAAAAAATTTTAGTTACTTGGCTACTGATTTTAATCACAGGTTGGTTAACGATTAAAACATTAAGTTATATTGGTGGCTTAATTAGTTTGATCTTAACCGCTTCTTTGATCGCTTTTTTATTAAACTATCCTGTACGAGGTTTGAAAACTGTTTTACCTCGTTCATTAGCTGCTACATTGGTTTATTTAGGGGCAATTTTTATTGTCATTATCCTAGGAATAACCCTACTTCCTCCTGTGGTTAATCAAGGGAAACAATTAATTACTAAATTGCCGATTTTATTAGAAGAAGGGCAACAACAATTGATCACATTACAAGGGTCGATAAATACAAAAAATTTACCTATCGATCTTGAATTTTTAACTTCCCAAATATTAACTAAAATAGAGGCACAAACAAAGGATATTGCTTCCACTGGTTTTGGTTTAGTATTGGGAACATTCAATTGGTTTATAGATTTAATTGTTGTGATCGTTGTTTCATTTTATATGTTATTGGATGGGGAAAAAATTTGGAAAGGCATAATGAGCTTTTTTTCTCCTCAAGTTCGTGAGGTTTTAACCATTACCCTAGAAAAGAATCTACAACGATTTTTTACAGGTCAATTAATACTGGGTTTGTTCATGGCTGTTACCCTAACGATTGCTTTTCGCTTGTTAGGAATTCCCTTTTTTCTTCTCTTTGCTGTTTTTATTGGAGTGATGGAAGTTCTCCCATTTATCGGGGCAACTTTGGGCATTGGAACCGTTACTATTATTTTAACTTTTATTAATTGGTGGTTAGCAATACAAGTATTAGTAATTGCGGTTATAATTCAACAATTTAAAGATAATTTAGTCGCCCCTCGAATCATGGGAAACTTAACGGGACTCCCTCCAGTGGTGATTTTTATTGCTTTATTACTTGGGGCAAAAATTGGGGGTTTATTAGGGGTGATTCTTGCTATTCCTTTAACGGGAGTGATTAAAGGAGTAACAGAAATTATCGGAGATCCCACCTTACCACCTCAAACAGGGAGTCTTTTTTATAATCCCTTTTCTAAACTTCCCGCAGTGAAAGACGAGATTAAGGAAGGTTGACGACAGTTTATTCAGGACTTCCTGGAAGGGATAAAGGGGTATTTAAACCACGATCATAAATAATAATGTCCCATTGTCCTGAACCGTTAGACTCAAAGGCGATTAAGCGGCCATTGCCACTAATGGTTGGATGACGTACTTCCCCCAAGATATTTTTAGTGATGTTATCAGCCCGTAGGGTTTGGCGATCGTAAACAAAAATATCTTGTTTTCCTTCTTGTTCGGAAACATAAACAATATAACGTCCGTCAGAACTTATGTCGGGTTGGTCTTGTATAGTACCTGGTTGATTCAATCCTGGTAAAGGCAATAAGCGGCCATTAATTTGATCGTACAACCAAATGCTACGCTTTCCTTGACGATCCGAGGCAAACACTAGATATCTACCCTCGTAAGAAAAACGAGGATGCTGTTCGGAAGACCGAGTATTTAAGGTATTTCCTAATGGTTGAATGGGAGGGGTGACAAACCCTGAGTTAGTACAACCAACTAAACTAAGAACAATACTGCTAGTTGAAAGCTTAACGTAACCATTCAATACTTTAGGATGCAACTTCACCATTAGAGGGAAGCAAACAACAATTAACATCATTGAGGCAAACTTTACCCCATTGTAATCCCCAGCGAACTAATTCAACACGATTTTCCGTTTTGGTTTTGGTCAAAATATTGCTGATATGATTATCAACAGTACGCTTACTAATCTCAAGTTTCTGGGCAATTTCAAGATTAGTCAAACCGGTCGAAACGAGATCCAGAATTTGCATTTCTCGGCCAGACAGAGATACAGGGTTTTGAAACTTGGTACTGGTCATAGGTATTTGTCCCGGTAGTACATTTACTTATCTATTTTCTCTATTGTAGTGGATAGTTGACAGTTCGGGGAGATCAATTTGCAAAACGCAAATTATTGATTATCCGATGCCCCCTATTGTTGACGAACAATCAATAATTATTACACAAAGGTTTGACCATTATCATAGCAGTTTTCATATCAAGAGACTAAATCTCTCTCCCCACATCTCCCACACTCCCCATACCCACTCAATTGAAAACTCCTGTTATTGGCGAGACGCACAAGCATTTAAAGCATCTAAGACCTTATCAGGGTGTTTTTCCATGAGAAAAGCTTCCCCTTCATAGGGCAAATCCTGGGGATCATAAAGATTTAAACTTCGCCAATCTGCCGAATTTAAACTTGCTAGAATTGAGCGGAAAGTAGCAGCATCAGTCTTCATAATTGGTACAATTGAGCCATTATTTAATCCTGAAGCACAATCTTGAACAACGTGCCAACTTTCATGGGCTAAAGTTTCAATATAAAGCTTAAAATCTTGTCGATTGTTTTGACACATGGTTATTCGATTATAATGAGGTTGATAATAACCCAAAAGGCCAGCTTCACAACTTTCGTAACTGATAGAAATTCCGACATTTTTTAAAGCTGTAAAAAATTTTGCCTCATAAAAATTATAGCGATTGGACTCATCTCCAGATAAGTCAACACAATTACCACTGTTGGTGACTATATAATTGCTATAGTCACAATTATCAAAATTATTAGGACTGGTGCGAGAATAATCTTGTGCCACGGCTGCTCCACCAGCGAGAAAAAGACTACCAGAAAGTACCGAAGTACAGAGAGTAAGATTAATTTTCATGGGTTATAAATACTAGAATAGGGTTTATTATCAAGTATTCCCAAATTGTGAATAAAACTTTCTGTTACTTCCATGATTTTGATCACTAACTACCTGTGATACGCATCATGCTGATTCAATTATTTTTTGCATCTTTGATAATATTCGTAATACTACTTAAGTGTTATGCCTACCTAATGTGCCTGCTTCCCATGCTTTCCCTTGGTTTAAATGATCAAGATTAAAGTTTTAATAGAGTCCAAATTGAGGTAATCTAACACTATATTTTGGGTCCTTATTAGACCATTAAATATAGTGTTAGATTGATAATATTAACAACCTGATTCTGTGTAGTTTTGAAGTTTATTTTACTCTGATTGATATTAGCTTATTATGTAAATTACGACAAAAAAATAGACCTATGATGAGAGGATTTTGATCCTCTAATTATAGGTCTATTTTTCCTTATTCTTAAATACGGTCTTTTGGACTTCCCTATACAACAAAGGGTTTGAGTTTAATAAGTGTTGGATAGACGTACATATCCTGAAGACTCTCTTATTTCCATCACTCCTGCGCGATTTAAAATATATTGAACGGGAAGATCCGTTGAGACACTACTGCTGACTGGGTTTGACAATGTATCCAACCCAATTGTTCTTCTGATCAGATAGTCATTTCTTGAATAAGCACCTGAATTGAGATTAGTTGATAAACGATCTAACCCATCTATTCTTCTAATAGGAACTGTTGATAAACTAGCTACACCCTCTGTTGTTCCCCTGGGGGTTGAGATAGTACCTGCCCCAATGCTTCTTCTAATAGGAGTATCTAAATCGTCTAAGGCAACAGTTCTTGCTGTTCTTCTGAGAAGAGCTTCTGGTTCTGCATAAGAACCTATGCTGGTTCCTCTAATCAAAGCACCATTAGAATTTACGACGTTAGGAATACTTCCCCTTCCACCATAAAGCGCACCATTGATGCTGGGAGCACTTTGGTTGCTTCCTTGCCCAACAACAACTCTACGACCAACAGTAGAAAGAGTTTCGGGATCAATTTCTATTGTGATATTAATGTTGCCGTTGCCGTTGCTGTTCCCATTGGCAATTCTACGACCCAGAAAAGACCTTTCTTGTCCATTTTCATGGCTTATTGGTCTATCTCCCCCTATACTCTGCCTAATCGTATTCTGAGTACACATAGAGGATAGATCAATGGTTTGACCAGATCCATCTACCATATAACATACAGGACTAGCTTGAGTGGTTTCTAGACCAATAAACATAGTCATTAAGCTAGACATCCCGGCAATCAGTAAACTTCTGTTTAAAAACCCCGTCATAGCATTCACCTCCTAATTTTTCCACAAAACCTTTAGCTAGAGTTTTCTGCTACTCTATTTCTATTTCAATGGTAGTCAAATAGTTATTGTCTTGCTTATCTCTCTTTTAAAAGCGATAAATAAATTAACATAAGTCTTAAAAAGTCATTAAAATACAGAGAATAAAAGGAATTAAAAGGTGTTATAACCCATGACCAATAATGAGCAACAATATGTCTTAGCATTAGATTTAGGAACCACAGGCAATCGTGCCATCATTTTTGATCATCAAGGAGATATAGTAGGCCAAGCTTATAAAGAATTAACCCAATACTATCCTCAACCAGGTTGGTTAGAACATGATGCACTTGAAATTTGGCAAGATACTCGTAGCGTTTTAGAGCAAGTTCTTGCAAAGACTCATCTTCGAGCTAAAGACATCGCAGCCATTGGCTTAACGGTACAACGAGAAACCTGTCTCTTATGGGATAAAACCACCGGAAAACCTCTCCATAAGGCGATCGTTTGGCAGGATAGACGGACTTCTCCCATGTGTCTTGAGTTAAAATCAGAAGGGAAAGCAGCAGATATTGAAAAACGCACCGGATTGATTTTAGATCCCTATTTTTCTGCCACTAAACTCGCTTGGTTAATTAATTGGGTCAAAGAAAATAAACCAGAGACGAATTTTGAGAATATTATCGCAGGAACCGTTGATACTTGGATGTTATGGAACTTAACGGGGGGAAGGATTCACGCTACGGATCACAGTAATGCTTCTCGTACCATGTTAATGAATCTTGATACCTCTAATTGGGATCAGAGTTTACTGGACTTATTTAATATTCCTGCTCACATAATGCCAGAAATTAAACCCAGTATGGGGCTGTTTGGTCACACCGATCCAGAATTATTGGGGGTTGAAATTCCTATTACGGCTCTTTTTGGAGATCAACAGGCTGCTTTATTTGCTCATGGTTGCAATCGGCCAGGGTTGCTCAAATGTACCTATGGAACTGGTTCTTTCTTAATTGTGCAAGCCGGTCATCAAGTGATGCGTTCGTCTAATGGACTCTTATCAACGGTGGCATGGACAAGGGGAGAATCTACGAATTATGCTCTAGAAGGCGCAATTTTTACCGCAGGGGCTTCGATTCAATGGTTACGAGATGGACTAAAAATTATTAACAATGCTTCTGAAACTGAAGCCATCTGTAATCAAGTATCTGATACCAATGGGGTCTATTTTGTTCCTGCTTTAAGTGGCTTAGGCGCACCTCATTGGGATATGACTGCACGGGGGACATTTATTGGTATTACTGGGGGTGTGCAACGAGAACACATGGTTCGGGCTGTTTTAGAAGCGATCGCCTATCAGGTTAAAGAGGTGGTAGATGCGATGAACCAAGGCTCAGATATGGCTGTAGCAAGGTTAAAAGTCGATGGTGGGGCTTCCCAAAATAACTTTTTAATGCAGTTCCAAGCAGATGCTTTAGGGGTTCCTATTGAACGCCCTATCGTCTTAGATGCGACGGCACAAGGGGCGGCATTTGGTGCTGGTTTAGCAGTTGGTTTTTGGGATGAATATGATACATTGATTGCCAGCCGTAAAATTGACCGCATCTTTGAACCTGGAGAGAATGCTCAGGCGGTACAAGATAATTTTATTCCTTGGACAAAAGCAGTGGAAAGAGCTAAATATTGGATTGAGTAAATAAAGAATTTGACATCTCCTTTGGTTGAAACACAAAGGATTCTAAGCGGATGTTGTGAAGGTGGTTAAAAACACACCTTCACAACGCTTACGATATAATTTATTTAAGTTTTTATA
>JAAUYJ010093607.1_pt1 | contig 30647 bp, 26 predicted proteins | sample 7278031 | NCBI WGS metagenome assembly JAAUYJ01 (sample SAMN14350222, study PRJNA611818) | marine sediment metagenome | isolation source: surface marine sediment (1.8m) | place: French Polynesia: Moorea | collected 2018-08 | reverse complement strand
TCGCGCATCTTGTCGGTCAGGCGCTCGAGGTCGCCCAGTTTCTGGCGCTTCTCGTCGAGGATCCAGCGGTGCACGCGGACCATGGAATTGAGCGCGGACATGTTCAGCTAGCCCCCATCTCGGATGCCGCGGCAGCCGACTGTGCCGACGCCGCATCGGCCGCGTTCGACCCAGGCACGGGCAACGCCAGGATCGACGCCAACTGCGCGTAGCCTTGGGACAGACTGCAGATCTCGCTCTTGTCCTGCGACAGGAAGGCCTCGAGCTGCGGGTAGTAGTGGATTGCCTCGTCGATCGCCGGATCGCTGCCGCGCTTATAGGCACCGATGCGAATCAGCTCGGCCATGTCCTCGTAAGTCGAGAGCAGGCGACGGGCCCTCTTGACCAGGGCGTTCTCCTCGTCGTCGTTGCAGTCGGGCATGGTGCGCGAGATGCTGCGCAACAGGTTGATCGCGGGAAAGCGGTTGCGTTCGGCAATGGCGCGCTCGAGCACGATGTGGCCGTCCAGGATGCCGCGCACGGCGTCGGAGATCGGCTCGTTGTGATCGTCGCCCTCGACCAGCACGGTGAACAGGCCCGTCACCGAGCCGCGGTCCTCGCCGGGGCCGGCCCGCTCCAAGAGCTGCGGCAGCTCGGCGAAGACCGACGGGGTATAGCCCTTGCTGGCCGGCGGCTCGCCAGCCGACAGGCCGATCTCGCGCAGCGCCATGGCAAAACGGGTCACCGAATCCATCAGGCAGAAGACGTCCTGGCCCTGGTCGCGGAAGTATTCGCCGAGGGCCATGGTCAGGTAGGCCGCCTGGCGGCGCATCAGCGGCGGCTCGTCGGAGGTGGCCACAACCACCACGGAGCGGGCCAGCCCCTCAGGGCCGAGCTCGTCCTCGACCCACTCCTGGACCTCGCGACCGCGCTCGCCGATCAGGCCGATGACGTTGACGTCAGAGGCCGCGTAGCGGGCGAGCATCGACAGCAGCAGCGACTTGCCGACGCCGGAGCCGGAGAAGATGCCCATGCGCTGGCCGCGGCAACAGGTGAGGAAGGTGTTGATGGCCCGCACGCCCAAATCGATCTTGCCGCCGACGCGCTGCCGGCAGTGGGCCGGCGGCGGCGCGGCGCGCAGCGGGTAGCTGTCCGGACCCGGCGCCAGGGGGCCCTTGCCATCGACCGGCTCGCCCAGGGCGTTGACCACGCGACCCAGCCAGCCCGCGGAGGGATGCACCACGAAGTCGCTCTGCGCCAGCTCGGCGCGGCAGCCGAGGCCGATGCCGTCCAGCTTGCCGTAGGGCAGCATCAGCGCCCGCCCCTTGCGGAAGCCGATGACCTCGCAGGTGACCGGCCGGCCGTTGCGGGCATGGACCCGGCAGCGCGCCCCAATGGAGAGCACGTGATCCAAGCCCTCGACCTCCACGAGCATGCCCAGCACGCCGGCGATCCGGCCGTACATCGTGCAATCGCGGATCTGGCTGATTTCCTCAATCAGGCTCGGATGCAGCGCGGTCACAGCAAACCCAGATAAGTGATTGAAAAATCAGATTCCGGAGGGTAGAGATAGGAACTCGAGTCGGCGTCGAGTATGGCCGGGCATGCTTAAGCTTCAGTAAAGCCAAGAGTTGGGGCATTTTTGGGAAACCGCGCTAATCATTTCTTAATACTCATTCTCCAAAATGGTTAATGGGTTAAGCTGACGCAGCAGAGAAGAAACCAGGACCAAAACCATGCGAGTTCTCCTTGTCGAGGATGATACGGCAACCTCTCAAAGTATTGAGATGATGCTTCGTTCCGAGGGCTATGTCTGCGACACGACGGACATGGGCGAGGACGGGCTCGAGATCGGCAAGCTTTACGACTACGACATCATCATCCTGGACCTGATGTTGCCGGACATCGACGGCTACGAGGTCTTGCGCCGGTTACGCGCGGCCCGGGTGAAGACGCCGATCCTGATCCTCTCCGGGCTTTCCGGGTTGGACGACAAGATCAAGGGCCTGGGCGTCGGCGCCGACGATTATCTGACCAAGCCCTTCGACAAGCGCGAGCTCGTAGCCCGCATCCAGGCCATCGTGCGGCGCGCCAAAGGCCATTCGGACTCGATCATCCAGACCGGCAAGCTGAAGGTGAATTTGGACACCCGCACGGTCGAGGTCGACGGACAGCCGCTGCATTTGACGGGCAAGGAGTACGGCATCCTCGAGCTCTTGTCGCTGCGCAAGGGCACCACGCTGACCAAGGAGATGTTCCTCAACCATCTCTACGGCGGCATGGACGAGCCCGAGCTCAAGATCATCGACGTCTTCGTGTGCAAGCTGCGCAAGAAGCTCGCGGCGGCCACCGGCGGCGACAACTACATCGAGACGGTCTGGGGCCGCGGCTACGTCCTGCGCGACCCGGTCGAACCCCAGGAAGAGGCCGAGACCAAGAAGGTCGCCACCGGCTGATCCGCCGTCTCGAGGCCATCCGTTCCGAAGGCCTCTTGCCCTAATCCAGATCGATTGACGGAACCGCGACGCACGGCAATTGTCGACTTGTGGCCCATAGTGCAGCGCCTTCCGCCGATGCGTTGAAACCCTTTCGCGAACAGGCGAACTCCCTCTAGTCGCGACTCTCGAGGCAGACGTCCTGCAGGTTCAGCCGGCCGTCCGGCGCCGCGGCGAAGCCCCGGACCTGTCTGGACAGGCCGTAGACCTCCTGCGGCACCCAGAGATAGACGTAGGGCAGCTCGCGGTTCACGATCGCCTCCGCCCGGCGATAGAGATCGGCGCGCCGCGTCGCGTCCAATTCGGCCCCCGCGGCGTCCAAGAGGGCATCCAGGCTGCGGTTGCTGTATCCGGCCACGTTTCCGCGGCCGCCCGTGCGGTGGGTGGCGTCGAAAATCCCGACCGGATCCATGGCGGCGCCGCCCCACGATCTCAGCCATATGTCCCCACCGCCACCGGCCTGGCCGCCTCGCCATTTGCGGCCGATTTCGGAGGTCTCGCCGACGACCGTTCGCGTCCTTATGCCCACCGTGGCGAGTTGCACGCCGATCGATTCGGCGATTGGGAAGAGCGGGCGGGTCACATCCAAATCGACATCGAAACCCTCGGGGTAACCGGCCTCCTTCAGAAGGGCGCGGGCGCGCGCCGGGTCATGGCCATGGCGGAAGAGCTGCCGGTTCTTGCCGAAAGCGTTTGGCCCAAGGATTCCGTCGATCAGTGTCGCCTTGCCGCCTAGGTGCTGGCCTACGAGTTGTTCGCGGTCGAGCGCATGGGCCACGGCCTGCCGCACGCGAACATCGTCGAATGGAGGCTCCTGATTGTTCACGGCAAGGAAGAAGGATCGCGTGCCGTCGACGACATGCACCTCGGTGTCGGGGTGCCGCTCGAGAACGGGGATCGAATGGGGCCGGATGTCCACGGCGATGTCGAAGTCTCCGGCCAGGAGGCCCGCCACGCGCGATTCGTTGCCGGGCACGATGTTCACGACGATGCGATCGACGCAGGCCGGGCCAACGGGCGGAATCTCGGTCGCGCCCCCGAAGTAGGCCTCGTGCCGCTCGAACACGATGGCATCGTCGGGATACCGCTGGACCAGGCGGAACGGCCCGGATCCTATCCACCCGGCGGCCTGTTCTCCGTGACCTCCGCGCTGCGCTTCGGGAACGGAGGGTCGGGCGACGATCTGCTGGAAGGGCAGCATGGCCGGAAAGATCGGCCAGGGCGACTCCAGCGCGAACCTGACGGTCAGCGGGTCCACCGCCGTGATCGACGCGAGGGGGCCCAGCAGCCCTTTGCGAGGGCTGTCGCGACCGCCGAGCGCGCCGGGCGTGATCAAGCGCTCGAAGCTGAAGACCACGTCCACCGCCTCCAGCGGCCGGCCGTCGTGGAACCGGATGCCGTCGCGCAGGCGGAACTCGTAAACCTGCGGCGCGACCTGGACCCAGGATTCCGCCAACTCCGGCACCAGCCGCATCGAGGGGTCGCGCGTCAGAAGCCCGTCGTAGGCGTTGCGCAGCAGGATCTCGGTCCAGCGGCTGCGGTAGCCGGCGGGGTCCTCGCTGACGATATCGGCGGGATAGCCGATGCGAAGCTCGCCGCCGGCCAGCGGAGCCGCGCTCGGAAGCAGCGAGACGGCGACGATGGCGGCCCCTGCCCATGCGCGAAGTCTGATCCCGTTCATGTCCGGCCGTCCTATTTCCGCGACAGGCGGGTGACCCCGTCCCAGCCGGGTCCGGGCGGGCTATCGGCAAAGGCGCGGCAGCGATCGACGAGGGCCCGGGACGGGGCGTCCTGCGGAAAACGCTCCAGCAAGGCCTCGAAGGCCGCGAGCGCCCCCTGCCAGTCGCGGTCCAGATAGATCGCATAGGCCCGGTCCCACAGGGCGCAAAGCTCCCGGTCGGCCTGTCCGGCCGCCATCTCCTCCGGCAGGTCGGCGTCGCCCGGGCGCGAGGCGATCAATTCGTAGATATCGGTCGGGCTGGCGACGCCGACAGGCTGCACGCGGTCGATGCGCCGCATGACGAAGCGGTCGCCGACCCGCGCGGCGATGTCGCCCGACACCAGGATCTCGGTGCCATAGCGCTTGTTCAGCGCTTCCAGGCGCGAGGCCAGGTTGATGGTTCCGCCAACGGCGGTGAAGTCGATCCGGTCCGCCCCGCCGAGGTTGCCGACCACCGCCTCGCCGCAATGCAGGCCGAAGCGGGTCTGGAACGGCGGGATCGCGCGCTGCGACCAGCTGTCCGCGAGCTCGCGGCTGACGTCACGGCAGGCCAGGACCGCGGCGCAGGCATGGGCGACGTGGTCGTCGTCGCGGCCGGGTGCGTTCCAGAGCGCCATGATGGCGTCGCCGATGTACTTGTCGACCACGCCGCGATGCCGCGACAGGACGGAACCCAGGGCCTCGAAGTATTCCGAGGTGCGCAGCATAAGGTCCTCGGGCGCGGTTTCCTCGGCGATGCGGGTGAAATCCGCGATGTCGGTGAACAGAACGGTAATCTCCTGGCGCTGGCCGCCGAGCTCGGGCGCCGTGCCGGACTGGACGATCTCGCGCACCAAGGCCTTGGGCACGTAGCGGCCGAAGACGCTGACGGCCTGCTTCATGGCGCCGAAGGCCCGGGACAGGTTGTGGACCTCCAGGAAGAGGGACTCCACCTCAACCGGCTCCTCGAGCTCGAAGGCCCGCACCTTGTCGGCCTCCGTGGCCAGGGCCGCCAGTTTCGCCGCCACGCGCCGGGCGATCACGAAGATCAGCGGCAGGGCGACGGCCAGCGCGACCAGCGCGGCCACGATGCTGCGGCGCTGCATGCGCTCGATGTGGCCGGTGAAGTCCGACAGCGGCGCCACCACCGCCACGAACTGGTCCAGGCCCAGTTCCAGGCCGACCGGCTCTACCCGCGCCAGGTAGGTCCGGCCGTCCAGCTCCAGGCGCTTCGTGGCCGGGCGCCCGCCCGGCGCGGCCAGGGCGTCGCGCACGACCGCTTCCAGGATCGGATCGCCGAGCTCGTCCGCCTTGGGCAGGCCGGCCGGTTCCGACGGGTTCGCCTCGCCGGCGCCGGGCGGCACCGTCGGGGCCGGCTCGTCCTGTCGGGCCAGGACCTGCGCCTGCGAATCGAAAAGGAACACGCTGGCGTTGGGCGACGGGTTCAGGTCCGACAGGAAATCGGCGAAGTTGGAGAGCGTGATGGCCACGCCGACCACGCCGCTGCCGCCGATCAGCCGGCGCGACGCGGTGATTCCCGGCTTCTGCAGCCGGAAGAAGACGAAGGGCTCCGAGAACAAGGCATCCTTCGCGGCGATCGCGTTCACGTACCAGCCGCGCGGACGGGGATCGTAGGCCGGATCGCGTTCGCTGCGCGCGCCGACGACATGGCGGTCCGCGTCAAGGTAGCGCAGGTACTGATGCCGCTTGCCGTCGCGGTCCAGGCTGATCGTCCGAATGACGAGCTCGGCGCCGTCAGGGACCTGGAAGGCGGCCGAGACGTCGGCATCGCCGCGCGGGGCCGAGACCTGGATCCATTCCCCCGAGGCGTAGCCGACGAAGACCGAGAAGATGTAGGGCCGGGCCTCGAGCAGCCTGATCATCGCCTCGAGCGGCTCTGAGGACAGGCCGTCATAGCGGGGCCGCTGCGCCAGGCTGGGCAGGGCCGAGGCGACGTCCACCGTCGTCTTGATCGCGCCGAGCATGCCGTTCATGCGTTCGTCGGTCTCGGCGGCGATCTCGTGAAACAACTGGTCCGCGGTGCGCAGCGCGGCGGCCGAGGCCTCCTGGTGGTTGTTCCAGATGACGACGGCGGTCAATGCGGTGACGATGACCACGAAGATCGTGGCGATGCCGACATGGAGGCGAATGCGGTAGCGGCGGATGTCATGCTCCACGGGCATGGCCCGCATCCTCGCCAATTAGGTGGCTATAACCGACGACGTCGGCGGCCAGAATTACGGCGAGCCTGCGTTCCACGCCTAGTCTCTTTTACCCGGGAGATTAAGCACCAAATGAAGGAGAATCCATGCCGTTGACTCGGACGCCAAACGGCAGCTTTTGGCCGAGGCGCTTTGTCAGTCCACGGCGTTGGAGATTGGCGCATGGATCGCGTCGCGCCAAGCCGCACAAAGGACCTTTTTAGCAGCCTCGGCTAATTGGTGACATGGCACCCAGATCCGGCAGTGTCCGGATGTGCCTCGATGGCGGACATCGGATGATTAATGGCTCGTCGCGTTTATGAGTACACGCGCTAAGGCGCCGCCCTCCGCCCAGAGAACCGGCAGTCAAAAGCTCGGTTTTGGCTGGAGAGTCCGGCGTCCGCAGGCTCGCCGGGAGCGGCGTCAGCCCGCCGCGGCCTTGGCGTCGTTCCTGGTCACCAAGCCGTAGACGCCGCGCTCGCCCGGGATCAGCTGGAACTGGTCGGAGATGCCGAGCACGGTCTCGGCGCCGCCGAGGTAGAGGAAGCCGTCGTCCGGCATCTGCTTGGCGATTCTGGAAAGCACCGCCGACTTGGTTTCCTGATCGAAATAGATCAGCACGTTGCGCAGGAACACCACGTCGAAGCGGCCCAAGGAGCCCGGATCCTGCAGCAGGTTGAACTTCTTGTAGCTCACCATCTTGCGGATCTCGTCGGCGATGATCCAACGATCGCCTTCTTGCCGGAAGAACTTCATGAGGTAGTTGATCGGCAAACCGCGTTGCACCTCGAACTGGGAGTAGGCGCCTTCGGCAGCCTTGGCCAACACCTCGGTCGAGAGGTCGGTGGCGATGATCTCGATCTTCCAGCCGGCGAGCTGCGTCGCGAAATCCTTCAATATCATGGCCAGGGAGTAGGGTTCCTGACCATTCGAACAGGCCGCGCTCCAGATGCGAAGGCTGCGCGCGTTGGCGCGGTGCTTCAGCATCTGGGGCAAGACCATGTTGCGGAACTGATCGAAAGGCTTGCTGTCGCGAAAGAAGAAGGACTCGTTGGTGGTCATAGCTTCGGTGACGTCGCGCAGCAAAGCCTCGTCCTTGCCGAGGCGGACGGCCTCGGCCAGCTCATCGAAGCCCTTGAACTGCCACTTTCTGGCAACCGGGTTCAGCCGGCTCTCCAGGAGGTAGGCCTTGTCCTTCGTCAGGACGAGTCCGGAGCGCTCCTTCAAGAGGCTCGTGATCAATTCAAAGTCGCTGACGTTCATGCCGCCGACCTCATCAAGAGATTCCGGGTGTAAGGGGCGATCTCGAGCAAGGGCATGACGGCCGTGCAGAGCCCTGCCGTAGCGACCGCGCCGGGCATACCCCATACCACGCTGGATGCTTCGTCCTGGGCGATGACCGTGCCGCCCCCCGCGACAACTTTCTCCGAGCCCTTGCAGCCGTCCGACCCCATTCCGGTCAGGATGATGACGAAAAGCCGCGGCCCGAAAACGGTACTGAGGCTGCGCAACATCGGATCGACGGCCGGGCGGCAGAAGTTCTCGGGCGGGTTTTGGTTGAGCTGGATGATCTGCCCGGCGCCCTCGCGCACGATCTCCATGTGGTAATCGCCCGGCGCCACATATATGTGGCCGCCGACGACGGGCTCGCCATCCTTGGCCTCGCTGCAGGACAGCGGCGAGACCTTGTCGATGTGCTCGGCCAGCAGGGTCGTGAAAGTCGCCGGCATATGCTGAGTGATGAAGATCGGCTGCTGCACGTTCGCCGGGAGCTCTCCGAGCACCTTGAGCAGAGCCTGCGGACCGCCGGTCGAACTACCGATCGCGATCGCGCCGGGCGCGGTCACGCTCCCTTTGCTCAAATTGAACGCAGGGGTCTTCGGCGGCGCCGCCGGGGCCGCTCGAGCCGCCATGCTTTGAGTCGCCGACGGCGGGGCCGCCGGCTGCGCGGCGTCCCGACCTGCGCGGAAAGCCGCGCCCAGAGCTTTGACCTTCTGTGTCAGCTCGCGCTGGAATTCGTCGGCGGAATGAAGCTCGGCCCGCGAGCTCGGCTTGGGCACGTAGTCGGCCGCGCCGGCCTGCAGGGCACGCAGGCTGATGTCCGCGTTCTTGCGGGTCAGCGTCGAGGCCATGATGACCTGGATGCCGGGCTTCGCCTCGATCAGCTTCGGCAAGGCCGTCAGGCCGTCCATCACCGGCATCTCGATGTCCAGGACCACAACCTCGATGTCGTCTCGCGTCACGTGCTGCACGGCCAGCGCGCCGTTCTGGACGGACGCCACCACCGAAATCGCCGGGTCCGCTTCGAGCGCCTTGGTAAGCAGCCCGCGGATCACGGCCGAGTCATCGCAGACCATTACGCGAAAAGGATCACTCATTCAGAAACGCCTCATCCCTCGAATTGAATCGATTGCGTGACTTAGAGCAGGCCCACCTGGCCGAACTTGGATTCGATGATCTCGCTGTCGAAGGGCTTCATGATGTACTCGTTGGCGCCGGCCTGCATGGCCTCCTGGATGTGCGACATGTCGTTCTCGGTGGTGCAGAAGACGACAACCGGCTGATCGACGCCTTCCTTGGCGCGCAATTCCTTCAGAAACTCGATGCCCGTCTTGACCGGCATGTTCCAATCCAGGAGCACGGCATCGGGCATGGATTCCTCGCATTTCTCGAGCGCCTTCTGCCCGTCCTCCGCTTCGACGGTGCGGAAGTTCAGACCTTCGAGGATCTTTCTCGCCACCATGCGGACGACTTTCGAGTCATCGACGATCAAGCAAGACTTCATCGAGCTACTCCACGATGCTGCGCCGCGTTTCGGCTGCTTGCCGGACACGTGATCGGCGTAAGGTGTCAGGCCGCCTTCGACCGGCCGTAGTCCAAGAGAGAAGTGACGTCGAGCACCACCAGCAACTTGTCGTCGAGCCGATAGATGCCATCGGAGTATTCACGGAAGCGCGCGTCGAGCGTCGGCGGGTTCCGTTCGAAGTCCGCACCCGAGAGGGCAAGAACCTCACCCACGCTATCGACCCGCAAGCTGTAGAGCTCGTTGTCATGCTCGACGACGATGCTCATGCACTCGTCCTGCTTCTCCCGCTCCGGCAGGCCAAGGCGCCGTCGAACGTCGAGCGCCGTCACGATGCGTCCGCGCAGGTTCAACGAGCCGGCAATTTCCGGCGGCGCCAGGGGAATGCGTGTGATCCGGTGAGCCGAGAGAACGTCTTGCACCTTCAGCACCGGGATGCCGAACAGCTGCCCGGCGATCACGAAGGTGACGAAGTCCTGGGTCTCTCCGCCGAAGCCCTCGACGTCGGACTTGGCGTCCGTCTTGCCATTCGTCTCGCTCATGCCGCACCTCGCATCTCGGAAAGGGCCTGGCTCAAGGTCTGCAAGAGACCATCCCGGTCCATCTTCGCTACGTAGTCGTTGAAGCCCGCGTCACGGCCGCGCGCCAAGTCTTGCGGCGCCGTGTGCGACGAGAGGGCCACCATCGGCGTCCCGCTCCAGCGCGTCTCCGCCCGGACCTTCTTGGCGAACTCGAAGCCGTTGATTCCGGGCATCTCGATGTCGGAGATGATGACGTCGAAGTTCTCGCCGGCCTCGCACATCTCCAAGGCGCGTTCTGCGCCGTCCGCCGTGATGACGTCATAGCCGGCGACCGAAAGCAGAGGCGAAAGCAGATTGCGGAAGAAGGGGCTGTCGTCGACGAGCAGGATTCTCTTGCCCGATTCGGTCTCGGACAGGGGACCTTCGCTGCCGAACCACTCGCGGAAGGCCTGGGTCAGGTAGTAGCCGGCGTCGATCACGTCGGTCGCCTTCTCGCCGACCACCGCGCTGCCGATGAAGCCGGGACGCTCGTCGCTGAGCTCGATCTTCATGCGGTCTTCGACGATATCGACGATCTCGTCGACCACGAGACCCATGGAATGCCCGCGGTCGGAGAAGACCAGAACCGGCTGCCGCCCCTCTTGCTCGAGCGTGGTGCGCCCGGGCATCAGCACCATGGGCATGAGCTGGCCGCGGTACTGCACGACATGGCGGCCATTCGAGTTTTCGACTTGCGCCAGATCGATCTCCTCGAGCCGGGCAACTAGCGAAAGCGGCACCGCCTTGGGCGATTCGTCGCCGGCGCGAAACACCAGCATGGCCACTCGGTCCTCGGCCAAGGCAGCCTTTTGCTCGGCTTCGGCGCCACCCGAGCTCTCGGCAACGCTGATCTCGCCCGTCTCCGCGGCGATGCCGTTCGGGTCGAGGATCATGACGACGCTGCCGTCACCCAGGATCGTGTTGCCCGAGAAGAGGGCGATGTCGCGCAGGATCGGCGCGACCGGCTTGACCACGATCTCCTCGGTGTCGAACACGCGGTCGACGATGATGCCGAAGTTGTATGTGCCCACCTGGGCGACGACGATAAAGCCGTGACCCTCCGGGCTGTCCTTGGGTGGGCTCTGCGGGTCCTCTTGCGACTCCGGCGCATCGCCTTCGGCCTGTGCCTCGCTCTCGGCCTGCGCATCGCCTTCGGCCTGAAGCTCTTCCTTAGCCTGCGGCTCGACCGCGGCCGGCAGCTCCAGGCTCGGGTCGATCACGCGGGTGAGGTTCAAGAGCTCACGCAGGTTGACCAACGGCAACAAACGGTTGCGCAGGCGCAGCACCGGCGTGTCGTTGATCTTCTCAATGACGTGCTCCGAGTTGCCCGAGGCGCGGACCAGCTCGATCACCGAAAGCTGCGGAATGGCGAAACGTTCGCCGCCACACTCGACGATCAGGGCCGAGACGATGGCGAGCGTCAGCGGGATCTTGATGACGAAGCGCGATCCCTTGCCCTCGGTCGAGGTCAACTCGATCGTGCCGCCAATCTTCTCGATGTTGGTGCGAACGACATCCATGCCGACGCCACGTCCGGAAACCGCCGTGACCTGGGCGGCCGTCGAGAAGCCCGGCTTGAAGATGAACTGCTGGATCTGCTGATCCGACATCGAGTCGAGATCGCTTTCGCTGGCCAGACCGTTGGCGATGACCTTCTCTTTGATCTTCTCGGTCGAGAGACCCTTTCCGTCGTCGGAGATCTCGATGATGATGTGGCCGCCCTCGTGAAAGGCGTTGAGCAAGACTGTGCCGGTTTCGGGCTTGCCCGCCTTGGCGCGATCTTGGGGCGTCTCGAGGCCGTGGTCGGCCGAGTTCCGCACCATGTGGGTGAGCGGATCCTTGATCAGATCGAGCACCTGGCGGTCGAGCTCGGTCTCCGCGCCTTTCATGACCAGCTCGATCTTCTTGCCCAGTTCGTGCGACAGGTCGCGCACGATGCGCGGCAACTTGGCCCAAGCATTGCCGATCGGCTGCATGCGCGTCTGCATGACGCCGTCCTGCAGCTCCGAGACGACGTGGTTGAGCTGCTGCAGCGGCGCGGCGAAGTCGCTCTCCTTCTGAGAGCGCAGGATCTGCAGCAGCTGGTTGCGGGTCAGCACCAGCTCGGAGACCATGGTCATCAGGTTCTCGAGCACATCCACGCTGACCCGGATCGACTGATTGGCGACGGCGGATTCCCGTGGCGTGTCCTCGCCGGCCGCGGCGGGCGCCTTGGGTGCCGGGCTCGGCTTCGGGGCGGGCGGCTCGGCGGCAGCCGGCGCCTCTTCCTTGGCCACGGGCGTGGCCTCGGGCTCGGGCTCGGCTTGAGCGGCCTCCTCCGGCGCGACGCTGTCGCTTTCCGCCTGTGCGGCCGGCTCCGGCTCGGGCGCTGCCGGCTCTTCCACGGCCTCGGGCGGTTCCGGCTCGGCCGGCGCTTCCTCGGCGGCTGGGCTCGCCTCGGCCGGCGCCTCGGCGGCGGCACCGTCGGCCAGCGCGTTGAGGCGTGCGATCAGATCGGCGTCGTCGCCTTCCGGCTCGCTTTCGGTCTCTTCGAGAACCGCGAGGATCTCTCTGATGCGATCGAGCGATTCGAGGATCAGCGAGACCGCTTGCGACGAGGTTTCGAGCTCGCCGTCACGCAGCTTGCCGAGCACGTTCTCGCCGGAGTGGGCCACCGACTCGAGCCGCGGCAGTCCAAGGAAACCGCAGGTTCCCTTGATCGTGTGCATCAGGCGGAAGATGTTGCTGAGGAGTTCCGGATCGTTCGGGTTCTGCTCGAGCTTGACCAGCTCGACGTCGAGCGTCTCCAGGCTTTCGTTCGTCTCTGTCAGAAATTCGCTTAAAAGGTCATCCATGGCCGCTGCCCCAATCCCAAATCCCCGTCGCGCTGACTTGAAGGCGCGTTAATAGCCGTTAACCAAGGCGCATAAGAGCCTGTGGAACAGTCGCAAAAAGAGATTAAGAAGCGGTTACCCCTGCGCATTACGGGCAATGCCGGAGGCCCTGAAGAGGCCACCCAAAGCTTGCGATTGCCTCTCACTTGCAGTATGGCCAGGGCAATCGGGGAACGAAAATGACAGCCAGAGGCGCGCGGGAAGAACTGCGGTGAGCTCGCTACAGCACCAGGATGTGGCGGCCGTAACGGTCACGGCGCGCGCGGCGGCGCGCGGCGGGCCCCTGACCTGGATCGCGCTCGCCATTACGGCGCTGTTCCTGCTGCCGATCGCGAGCGTACTGACCAACCTCCTGCGCCCTGGCGAGGGCACCTGGGACCACTTGGTCGAGACGGTGCTTCCGGGTTACATCGCAAACACGCTCTGGCTTGCGCTCGGCGTCGGTATCGGCGTGTTGATCGTCGGCACCGGCACGGCGTGGCTGGTGACCATGTGCCGCTTCCCCGGCCGGCGCATCTTCGAGTGGTCGCTGATCCTGCCGCTCGCCGTTCCCGCTTACGTGATGGCTTACACCTACACGGACTTCCTGCAGTTCGTCGGCCCGGTGCAGAGCCTGCTGCGCGAATTCACCGGCTGGGGTCCGCGCGACTACTGGTTCCCGCAGATCCGCTCGCTGGGCGGCGCCATCGCCATGCTCATCATGGTGCTCTACCCCTATGTCTACCTGCTGGCCCGCGCCGCCTTCCTCGAGCAATCGGTCTGCGCGCTGGAGGTGAGCCGGACCCTGGGCTGCGACGCTTGGGGCAGCTTCCGGCGCATCGCGCTGCCGGCGGCACGGCCGGCGATTGCCGCCGGCACCGCGCTCGCCCTCATGGAGACGCTCGCCGATTACGGCACGGTGGCCTTCTTCGGCGTGCCGACCTTCACCACGGGGATCATCCGCGCCTGGTCTGCCTTCGGCGACCCGGTGGCCGCGGCGCAGCTCTCCGCGCTGCTGCTTGGCTTCGTCTTGCTGGTCATGCTGCTCGAGCGCTGGAGCCGCGGCCAGTCGCGCTACCACCACACGTCGAGCAAGTATCAGTCCCTGCCCGGCTACCGGCTGCGCGGCGGCCGTGCGGCCCTGGCCTGGATCGCTTGCTTCGTGCCGCTGTTCCTGGGCTTCCTGCTGCCGGGCGCAATCCTGCTCGACATGGCCATCGAGGCCGGTGACGCCCAGTTCGGGCCGCGCTATTTTCGGCTGGTCGGCAACAGCTTCACTCTGGCCAGCACGACGGCGCTGCTGGCCGTCGGTATCGCCATGGTCATGGCCTACGCCCAGAGGCTCAATCCGGGCCGCCTGGGGGCGGCCGCGAACCGGATCGCCGGCATGGGCTACGCCATCCCCGGCACCGTGATCGCGGTCGGCGTCCTGATCCCGACGGCGGCGTTCGACAACGCGCTCGACGCCTGGATGCGGGCCAGCTTCGGCATCTCGACCGGTCTCCTACTCACCGGCAGCATTGCGGCCCTGATCTTCGCCTACCTGGTGCGCTTCCTGGCGGTCTCGCTCAACACGGTCGAGGCCAGCCTGGGCAAGGTCAAACCGAGCATGGACGATGCGGCCCGCACGCTCGGCCTCAAGCCCGGCGGCGTGCTGCTGCGGGTGCACGTGCCGATCGTGCGCGGCAGCCTGATGACGGCCGGCCTCATCGTGCTGGTCGACGTCATGAAGGAGCTGCCGGCGACCCTGGTGATGCGGCCCTTCAATTTCGACACCCTGGCCGTGCAAGCCTACAACCTGGCCTCGGACGAGCGCCTCACCGAATCCTCGACCGCCTCGCTCACCATCGTCGCCGTCGGCGTGCTGCCGCTGATCCTCCTCTCGCGCGCGATTCGGCAGTCACGGCCGGGCGCGCGCCGGGCTCAGAAATCCGCGTAGTGGTCCCAGGGGCGACCGTCCTCGCCGATCTTCCTGACGATCGCCATGCGGTCCAGCGGACTGTCTAGGAACTCGAAGTTGTCCCGGTTCCCGCGGATGAATGCCACGACCTTCTGGACCGACGGCATCCAAAGGTCGTCGAAGATGATGACGCCGCCCAGCTCGCAGACGTTCTCGCAGAGATAGAAGTCCACGAGCACGTCGTCGAAGCGGTGGTTGCCGTCGATGAAGACGAAGGCCGTCTTGGTCCCGCGCTCGATGAGCTTGGGAACCGCGGTGATCGACTTCTCCTCGATGAAGCTGAAGCGGTCGCTCATCCCGAGGATCTCGGCTCGCGTCACACCGACGCCGTTCCAGTCGCGGTTTTGAAAGGGGTCGATAGCGATGTGATGGCCGTAGCCGCCGGCCTTCATCGCGGCCAAAAGGAAGACCGTCGAGAAGCCGTAGCCCAGGCCGATCTCCAGCGAGAGCGCGGGCCTCATGCGCCGGTGCAGATCGTGCATGAACATGCCCTGCCGCGAAGGGATCCGCGTGTTCTCGTCGATCTGGAAGCGCTCGCCGCCCGCACCCAGTTGCGGTTCGTTGTGGTACATCGACATGAGCAGGTCGTAGGCCTGCCGGTCCATATCGGGCCGTGATGCCATGTCAGGCCTTTGGCGGCTGGTCTCGAGCGAATCGGTGATGGCAAACCTGGCACGCCGCGGCCGGGGCGGTCCAGGCGGTTGCGCCGGGAGCGGCGCCCGAAAAGGCTTGGGGCGGCTCGGCCTAAGCCCAAGCCGCCCCTGCGCGCTAGCTTCTTGGAGGGTCGGTCGGCGTTACTTCCAGCCGGCCCGATCCATCAGCTTCTGGGAATCCGGCTGCTTTTCGCCGTAGACCGCGACACTCATCGGATCCACCTTAAAGCTGCCGAGCTTCTGCAGCGGGCTGTTGGGCGGAACGCCGTTGACCACGGGGTACTCGTTGTTGCCGTCGGCAAAGTAGCGCTGCGCCTCGTCGCTCACCAAGTATTCCAAGAACTTGACCGCGGCCTCCTTGTGCGGCGCGTTCTTCAACACGCCGCCGCCCGAGACATTGACGTGCGTGCCCCGATCGCCCTGGTTGGGGAAGACGACACCGACCCGCTCGGCGACGCCTTTGTCTTTCTCCTTGGGCTTGGTCATGAGCCGCACGTAGTAGTAGGAGTTGCCCACAGCCACGTCGCACTCGCCGGCCGCCACCGCCCGGATCTGGTCGGTGTCGCCGCCTTGGGGATCGCGCGCGAAGTTGCCCACCACGCCCTTGGCCCAGGTCTCCGCGCCATCGGTACCGTTCGCGGCGATGATCGAGCTGACCAGAGACTGGTTGTAGATGTTCGAGCTGGAGCGGATGCAGATCCGGCCCTTCCACTTGGCATCGGCGAGATCCTCATAGGCCTTGATCTCGCCCGCCTCGACGTTCGCTTTGTTGTAGTAAATCACCCGCGCCCGGGTCGAGAAGCCGAACCAGTGGCCGTCGGGATGGCGCAGGTTCGCCGGGATCTTCTCATCGAGAACGGCCGACTTGACCGGCTGGAACAGGCCGGCCTGATCGGCGCGCCAGAGCATGCCAGCATCGACGGTCAGAAAAACGTCGGCAGGGCTGTTGGCGCCCTCGCTCTTGAGCCGCTCGAGCAGGGCGTTGCCCTTGCCTTCGATGCGGTTGATCTTGATGCCGCTCGCCTTGGTGAAATTCTCATAGAGAGCCTCGTCGGTCTGGTAGTGCCGCGAGGTGTAGAGATTGAGCTCTGCGGCCGCCACCGGCGCTGCTTGCGCAAGCAGCGCGCTGGCCAGCAATGCGGCAGCAAGACCGTATCTGGTGGGTGTCATCGGTAACTGTCCCCTTGAATGGTCTCGGTTCGTGTGCGCAGCGGCAACTTGAGAACGTTTCTCATTTTCATTGATAATGCCTCGCAATCGCGGCTTGTCAAGCGCCAAGGCGCCCGACGGGCGCGACGCGTTTGAACCGGAATCAGCCGGGCAAGCTCGCGGTCAGCCGTAGGCTTCCGGGCGACAGGTGTTCGACCTGCAGCTCGCCGCCCAGGCGCCGCGCCACCAGTCGCGTGAAAAAGCCGTGGACGCTGCGGGGGGTCAAGTCCTCGACCGCGACGTTATCGGCCAGCCCCTCTTCGACTTCCTGACGGAAGCCGACGTCCTGGCCCTGCGCGGCGACCTCGATCGAGACGCCCGGGTTGAGGGCGACGGCCACGCTGCCGCCACGCGGCAAGGCCTCGGCGGCCAGCGCGATCATGTTCAGGACCAATTTGCCGCTGCCCTCGGGCAAATCGAGCGGCGCCGCCGCTGGCGGCCAGTCCAGGCTCGCCTTTTCGTGGGCCAGGAAGTCCGCCGCCAGGCCTTGCAGGGTCGGCGAATCGGCCACCTCCCTCACACCGGCCGACCCGTAGGCGAGTCGGAAGTACTGCAACAGGGTGGCCGCCTGCCCCGCCGAGCGGCTGGCCAGCTCGAGCGCGTCGTCGGCCATGCCCAACTCGTCGTCGCTCATCAGCTCGAGGCCGTTGTTGACCGCGCCGATCGGGCCGACGATGTCGTGGCACAGCCGCGAGATCAGCAGCTCGGTGACCGAAAGATCGATTGTGACGTCCATTTTGCTCTCCAAGAACCGACGATTCCCCAGGGCCCTGGCCGGGCAGATGTCAGTCCTTTCCCTCGCCGCCTTGTTCTCTATACACTTGACCGCGCATAGATTTTTGTCGTGCAACTGGAGCAGCGCCGATGATGGAGGATCTGGTGCCCGGGACCCTGGTGCGGCATCCCACGCAGCCGGACTGGGGCCTCGGTCAGGTCCAGTCGGTCATCGGAGAGCGCGTCACCGTGAACTTTGAGCACGCAGGAAAGGTCCTCATCAACGCTCAAAACATCAAGCTCGAAGTCGTGAGCGATTAAACCAGCCGCCCAGACGAGGCAAGCCCCACGCTCCGCGGCAGGCCGCGGCCCGGTCAGATGGCAAGCATGGATATCCGGCAACTTCGCTACCTTTCGGCCCTGGCACGGGAAGAACACTTCGCCCGGGCCGCGGAGAGCTGCCACGTCTCGCAGCCGACCCTCTCGGCGCGCATCCGCCAGCTCGAGGAGGAGCTCGGGGTCGCCATCGTCAAGCGCGGCCAACGCTACCAGGGCCTGACCCCGGAAGGTGAGCGCGTCCTGGCCTGGGCCCGGCGCATCATCGCGGACTGCGATTCCCTGATCCAAGAGGTCGGGGAACACGAGACGCAGCTGGCCGGCACGCTTTCCATCGGCATCGTGCCCTCGGCGCTGCCGGTGGTCCCCTTGATCACCGGCGCCTTCCTGGAACGCTATCCGGCCGCCGCCATCAACGCCCTGTCGCTCAGCTCGATCGAGATCCAGCGGCGCCTCGACGATTTCAGCCTCGAAGCCGGGGTGACCTACCTCGACAACGATCCGCTCAAGAACGTACGGCGCTTGCCGCTCTATCGGGAGCGCTACGTGCTGTTCACGCCGCGGCACGGCGCATTGGCCGAGCGCGAGTCGGCGACTTGGTCGGAGGCCGCGGCGATCCCGCTCTGCCTCTTAACGCCGGACATGCAGAACCGCCGGATCATCGACGAGGTTTTCCAGTCGGTCGGCGCCACGCCGGAGACCCGGATCGAGACCAACTCCATGATCACCCTGTACGCGCACGTACGCTCCGGGCGCTGGTCGAGTGTATTGCCGCAGGTCCTCGTGGAGGTGTTCGGAGTCCCGGACGGGCTGACAGCCCTGCCGCTGGTCGAACCGGAGGTGAACCACCTCATGGGCCTGGTGACCAGCGACCGCGATCCGCCCTCGCCCATGGCCCGGGCGATCTTCTCCGTCTGCGGCCAGACCGACATCGCCGCGGCCCTCGAGCCGGCACCGGCGGGCGCGGCCCCTTCATAGAGGCCGCCTATCGGCCGATCCGCCTTAGCGATTTGCCATTCCGCCCCAACTGGCGAGAATCGGGAACGGTGGCCGGTTTCAGCGGCCCACGGCCGGAAGCATAGGGATACGACGATGACGGAATTGAGCGCCGAGGCACCTGGGCCCAATGGCCGCGGCGGGGCGCAGAGGATCCATCCGGGGTCGGGCCGGCGCAAGGCGCCGTCCCATCCCAAGGGCCGGCAGCTAGAGCCCGAGGCGCGGGAGCAGGTCAGCGCCCTGCTCGGCGACGGGGAACTGCGGCGCGATTTGCTGATCGAATACCTGCACGCGATCCAGGATCGCCATGGCCACCTTTCGGCGGCGCACCTGCAGGCGCTGGCCGAGCTGATGGGGCTGCCCATGGCCGAGGTCTATGAGGTCGCCTCTTTCTACGCCCACTTCGACATCGTGCTCGACGGCGAGACGGCCCCCGCGCCGGTGACCGTGCGGGTCTGCGACAGCCTGAGTTGCTGCCTGCAGGGCGCCGAAGCCCTGCTGCGGGATCTGCCGGCCGCGCTGGGCGACGGCGTCCGGGTGGTGCGCGCGCCCTGCATGGGACGCTGCGACCTGGCACCGGTCGCCGAGGTCGGCCACCGCCATGTCGACGGCGCCAGTGCAGACTCGATCGGGGAAGTGCTGCGCGCAGGCGACCTGCATCCCGTGATGCCCGCCTACGAGGAGCTGGCGGCCTATCGCGACGCCGGCGGCTACCGGCAACTCGAAGCCTGCCTGTCCGGCCAGCGCAGCCGCGACGAGGTCTGTGGCGCGCTGGACGAGTCGGGTTTGCGCGGCCTCGGCGGCGCCGGCTTTCCCACGGGGCGCAAGTGGCAGCTGGTGCGCCAACAGCCGGCGCCGCGCCTGGTCGCGATCAACGCCGACGAGGGCGAGCCCGGCACTTTCAAAGACCGATTCTTCCTGGAGATAAGCCCGCACCGTTTCCTCGAGGGCGCGCTTATCGCGGCCTGGGCGGTCGATGCCGAAGCCGTCTACATCTATCTGCGCGACGAGTACCCGGCGGTGCGCGAGATCCTGCTCGCGGAAATCGCAGCCCTCGAGGCCGCGGGCCTGGCGGCGCACACCAAGCTGCACCTGCGCCGCGGGGCGGGCGCCTACATCTGCGGCGAAGAGTCGGCCATGATCGAATCGATCGAGGGCAAGCGCGGCCTGCCGCGGCACCGGCCGCCCTACGTCGCCCAGGCCGGCGTGTTCGGCCGGCCGACCCTGGTGAACAATGTCGAGACGCTGTTCTGGGTGCCGGAGATCCTGACCAAGGGCGCGGAGTGGTTCGCATCCCAGGGCAAGAGCGGCAGCAAGGGCCTGCGCAGCTACTCGGTATCCGGGCGCGTGAAGGAGCCTGGGGTCAAGCTGACGCCGGCCGGGGTGACCGTGCGCGAGCTGATCGACGACTACTGCGGCGGCATGGCGGCGGGCCATGTCTTCAAAGGCTATCTGCCGGGCGGCGCCTCGGGCGGCATCCTGCCCGCTTCGATGGACGACCTGCCGCTCGACTTCGGCAAGCTCGAGGAGCACGGCTGCTTAGTCGGCTCCCACGCGGTGGTCGTGCTCTCGGACCACGACGACATGAAGCAGGTCGCCCTCAACCTGATGCGCTTCTTCGAGGACGAGAGCTGCGGGCAATGCACCCCCTGCCGTAACGGCACCGAGAAGGCGGTGCAGATGATGAGCCGCGGCGAGTGGGACCCGGAGCTCATGGGCGAGCTGGCGCAGGTCATGCGCGACGCCTCGATCTGCGGCCTCGGGCAGGCCGCGCCCAACCCGATGCTCTCGGTGTTCAAGTTCTTCCCCGAGGATCTGGCGCCATCCAAACCCAATAACGGAGCGGGCGATGACTGAGACCATCGGCTTCACGCTGAACGGCCAAGAGGTCGAGGCGCTGCCGGGAGAGACCATCTGGCAGACGGCCGCGCGGCTCGGCATCGAGATCCCGCATCTCTGCTACGCGCCGGAGCCGGGCTACCGGCCGGACGGCAACTGCCGCGCCTGCATGGTCGAGATCGAGGGCGAGCGGGTGCTGGCCGCCTCCTGCATCCGCGCGCCGTCACCGGGCATGGTGGTCAACACCGCCTCGGAGCGGTCCCGGAAGGCGCGCGAGATGGTCTTCGAGCTGCTGCTCGCCGATCAGCCGGGCCGCGAGGTGGCGCACGACCCCGAGAGCAAGTTCTGGGGCTGGGCCGACAAGGTCGGCGTCGCGACAAGCCGCTTTGCCGCGCGCGCCGAAGTGGCGCCCGACCCGAGCCACGCGGCCATGCGCGTCAACCTCGACGCCTGCATCCACTGCAACCTCTGCGTCCGGGCCTGCCGCGAGGTCCAGGTCAACGACGTGATCGGCATGGCTTACCGCGGTCACGGCGCGAAGGTGATCTTCGACTTCGACCAGCCTATGGGCGAGAGCACCTGCGTGGCCTGCGGCGAATGCGTGCAAGCCTGCCCGACCGGCGCCCTGATGGAAGCGAGCCTGCTCGACGAACACGCCGTGCGAAGCGAATATCCCGACCGTCACGTCGACAGCCTCTGCCCCTATTGCGGGGTCGGCTGCCAGACCCGGAGCTACGTCAAGGAGGACCAGATCCTCTTCGTCGACGGCCGCGACGGCCCTTCCAACCGGAACCGGCTCTGCGTCAAAGGGCGTTTCGGCTACGACTACATCGTCCATCCCCATCGCCTGACCGTGCCGCTGATTCGGCGCGAGGACGCGCCCAAGTCGGCCGAGCTCGAGGTCGATCCGGCCAATCCCTGGACGCACTTTCGCGAGGCGAGCTGGGAGGAGGCGCTGGACGCCGCGGCCGCCGGGCTCAAGCGGGTGCGCGACGAGCACGGGCCTTCGGCCATGGCCGGCTTTGGCTCGGCCAAGGGCTCCAATGAGGAGGCCTATCTGTTCCAGAAGCTGGTGCGCACCGGCTTCCGCACCAACAACGTCGACCACTGCACCCGGCTCTGCCACGCCTCCTCGGTGGCCGCGCTGATGGAGGGCGTCAACTCCGGCGCCGTCACCGCGCCCTTCATGGCCGCCAACGACGCCGACTGCATCATCGTCATCGGTGCCCGGCCGACCCAGAACCATCCGGTCGCTGCCACCTTCCTCAAGCAGGCGGCAAAAGATGGCAAGCAGCTCATCGTCATGGATCCGCGCCGCTACACGCTGTTTCGCCACGCGACCCATGGCCTGCAGTTCACGCCGGGTCAGGACGTGCCGCTGCTCAACGCCATGATCCACACCATCATCGAGGAGGGCCTGACCGACCAGCAGTACGTCCAGGCGCGCACCGACGGCTTCGAGGCGGTCGCGGAGAACGTCAAGGCCTACGTGCCGGAGGCGGTCGCCGAGCGCTGCGGCATCCCCGCCGAGACCATCCGCGAGGTGGCGCGCATCTACGCCAAGTCGGAGGCTTCGATCATCTTCTGGGGCATGGGCATCGCCCAGTCGGTGCACGGCACCGACAACGCGCGCTGCCTGATCACGCTCGCCGCGATCACTGGCCAGGTCGGCCGGCCGGGCACCGGGCTGCACCCGCTGCGCGGCCAGAACAACGTTCAGGGCGCTTCCGACGCCGGCCTGATCCCGATGGTCTTCCCCGACTACCGCTCGGTCGAGAATGATGAGATTCGCGGGACCTTCGAGGACTTCTGGGGCACGACGCTCGACCCCAAGGCGGGCCTCACCGTGGTCGAGATCATCGACGCCATCATCGCCGGCGACATCAGCGCCATGTACGTCATGGGCGAGAACCCGGCCATGTCCGACCCCGATCAGGCGCATGCGCGCGAGGCCCTGGCCAAGCTCGAGCACCTGGTGGTGCAGGACATCTTCCTGACCGAGACCGCCTGGCAGGCCGACGTGGTGCTGCCGGCCTCAGCCAAAGCCGAGAAGTGGGGCACCTTCACCAACACCAACCGCCAGGTGCAGCTCGCCCGGCCCGTCGTCCCGGCGCCCGGCGCGGCGCGCCAGGACCTCGAGCTGATCCAGGAGATCGCCCGGCGCCTGGGCCTGGACTGGAACTACGGCCACGCCAAAGACGTCTTCGCCGAGATGGCCGAGATCATGCCCTCGCTCGCCAACATCACCTGGGAGCGGCTCGAGCGCGAGGACTCGGTGACCTACCCGGTCGACGGGCCCGACCAGCCGGGCAACGAGATCATCTTCGCCGAGAGCGTGCCCACGGCGAACGGCCGCGTCCGGCTGGTGCCGGCGGGCTCGCTCGGGCCCGACGAGCAGCCGGACGACGACTACCCCATGATCCTCTCCACCGGCCGCGTGCTGGAGCACTGGCACACCGGATCCATGACCCGCCGCGCTTCGGTGCTCGACACCATCGAACCGGAGGCTGTCGCCAGCCTTTCGCCGCTCGACATTCGGCGCCTGGGCTTGACAGCCGGCGAGATGATCACCGTCGAGACGCGTCGCAATGCCATCACGCTCAAGGTGCGCCAGGATGCCGACGTGCCCGAGGGCATGGTCTTCATTCCCTTCTGCTATGCCGAGGCGGCGGCCAACATGCTGACCAACCCGCAGCTCGACCCCTTCGGCAAGATCCCCGGCTTCAAGCTCTGCGCCGCGCGAATCGCGCCGGCCCGGCAAGTTGCCGCCGAGTGACGCCGCGCGGCGCCGTGGCGGCCCCGGGATCGCGGGACTCGCGCTCGGCCTGATCCTGGCGGCCGCGGGCTTCGCGGTTTCTGCCCAGGAGGCGGTGCCCGATCAGGCCCTGTTGCAAGCGGCGGCGGCCGACGACCTCGAGCTCGCACGCTTCGCGATTTCCAAAGGCGCCGATCTCGAAGCGCGCGGCCCCTCGGGCAGCACGCCGCTGATGGTGGCCGCCGCCAGCAAGAGCCTGGGCGTCGCCGACCTGCTGCTCAAGGAAGGCGCCGACGTCGCGGCCAAGACGCCGGACGACGGCTGGACCGCATTGCACTACGCGGCCTACGAGGGGCACGACAGGGTGGCGCGGCGGCTGATCGCTTCCGGCGCGCCGCTCGATGCGCGCGAGTCGGACTACGGCAACGGCCCGTTGCACCTGGCCGCGCGCCGCGGCCAGCGCGGCGTCGTCGACGCCCTGCTCGATGGCGGCGCCAGCGTCGACTTGCGCGACCGCCGCAACGGCAACACACCGCTGATCAATGCCGCCTTCAATCCGGGCGCCGCGGCCATCGTGGCCGAGCTGCTGGCGGCCGGCGCCGACGCGAACATCGCGGCCAAGGACGGCACCACGGCGCTCCTGGCGGCGGCGGCGCGGGGCAACGAGCCGGCCGTCGAGCTGCTCTTGGCCGAAGGCGCCGAGGTCGCGGCGCGCGAGGAGTCGGGCAGAACCGCGCTGCATCTGGCCGCCGACGCCGGCGCCACGGGCACCGTCAAGAGTCTGATCCGCGAGGGCGCCGATCTCGAGGCCCGCGCCGCCAAGGGCGAGACCGCGCTCGGCCGGGCCGTGCTGTCGGCCCACGTCGACACCGTGATCGCGCTGGTCGAAGCCGGCGCCGCGGTCGACGCGCCCGGCCGCGACGGCTTGACCCCGGTCATGCTCGGCGCCATGAGCGGCCAACAGAGCACGCTCTACGTGCTGCTCAGCGCCGGCGCGGACGTGAATCGGCGGGAGACGGAGAGCGGCAACACCGCCCTGATGCTGGCCGCCAACCGCGGACAGCTCGAAACGCTGCGCATGCTGCTGCACGCCGGCGCCGACGTGAACGTCAAAGCCGAGGACGGCTGGACCGCGCTGCAGGCCGCCGAGGCCATCGGCGACGACGAGGCGATGGCGCTGCTAAAAGAGGCGGGGGCGAGGGAATAGTGGCCGGGCGGCGCTTCAGGCGTCGGGCCGGGTCTCGGTGAAAGAGGGGCGCTGGGCGAGCTCCGCGTACCACGCCTTCAGCCCGGGGCAGCGGGCGCGCCAGTCGTAGCTCTCGAAGCGGAAGTCGAGGTAGCCGAGCGCGCAGCCCAGCGCGAGTTGGGCGATGTTCAGCGGCCCGGCCCGGGTATCGTCGTGGTCCTCGAACCAATCGAGCCCATTGCCGACCTTGTCCAACTGATCGTCGATCCAGGTTTGCCAGCGCAATTCCTCGGGCCGCAGCGCGGTCTCGTAGCGGACCAGCACCGCGGCCTCGCAGATGCCGTTGGCGAGCGACTGCTGGGTCAGCGCCCGCCAGCGCTCGGCGCCTTCGGCCGGGATCAGCTTGCCGCCAGCGAGGCCGTCGAGGTATTCGCAGATCACGGTCGAATCGTAGAGCACGCTCGCATCGTCGAGCACCAGCGCCGGGACCTTGCGCAGCGGCGCGAAGTCCCGGGCGTAGGCCTCGTTCGGCTGGCCCGGCGCGACCGCGGTCATCACCAGCTCGATCCGCTCGGCCAGGCCGAGCTCGATCGAGACCGCTCTGACCTTGCGGACAAAAGGCGACAGCGGAGCGTACATCAGCTTCATGGCGAGACTCCTGGCCGATTGCAGGCCCGGCGCGACCCGAAGGATGGAGAACGGGAGAGGCGGCCTAGAGCCGGACGTTGCCCGACGAATAGAGGTCGGCGGAGCTCAGCCCCAGGGCCTCCAAGATGAAGAAGGCGGCGACGGCGATCACGATCGCCGCGGCACAGCTCGAAAGGAAGGCTTTCACTTCGGGTTTCCTCCGTTGGCATCTCCAGGATGCTAGCGCGTGACGGCCGCGCTTTCGAGCCGCGAAACGGTTACTCGAGCCTGGAAGAACCGGGCGTCGTGATCCGCTTCAAGTAGGCGATCAGATCGGCCCGGTCCCGCGCGTCGGGCATGCGCTGCAGCGGCATCTTGGAGCCGGGCGTGTATTCATCAGGCCCCTCGGCGAAGAGCGCGTCGATCGTCTGCTCGTTCCAGACCAGGTCGCTGTCGCGCAGGCTCTTGGAGTACTTGTAGCCCTGCACCGTCCCGGCGCGGCGGCCGAACACGCCGTGCAGGTTCGGACCCGCCCGGTTGCTGCCGTTCTCCGACACGGTGTGGCAGATGCTGCACTTCTTGAAGAGGTCGGCACCGCGCCGCTCGCTTTCCGTCTGCGGCGACGGCAGGTCGGCCCGGGCCAGCGCCGCCCGCTCGGCCGCGCCGATTTCGCTTTGCTGTTCCAGGTCCCAGAGCCGCACCACCTCGTCGGAACCGGCCGACAGCAGGCGCCGGCCGTCCGGCGTGAAGGCGAGCGACCAGACCGGCTCCAGGTGGCCGACCATGAACATGGCCTGCTGCCCTTCCTCCAGGTCCCACACTCGGATCACCTGATCGACGCCGGCAGAGGCGGCCAGGCGACCGTCCGGCGACAGCGCGACTGCGAAGACCGGACCCTCGTGGCCGAGCAGGCTGAGCAGCTCGGCGCCGCTCTCCAGGTCCCAAAGCCGGACCGTCTCGTCGACACTCGCGGAGACGGCGCGCGTGCCGCTGCTATCGACGGCGATCGAGGTGATTCCGAAGTCGTGGCCGTCCAAGGTGATGATCGGCGAGCGCGCATCCAGGTCCCAGAGCTTCAGGGTCGAGTCGTAGCTGCCGCTCAGGAGGCGCCGGCCGTCGGGCAGAAAGGCGACGGCGTTGACGTTGTCCTTGTGACCCTCGAGGACACCGGCGGGCTTCAGCGCCTCGAGATCCCAAAGCCTGACGGTGCGGTCCCAACCGGCCGACGCCGCGAGCCGGCCGTCGGCCGAAACGGCGACCGAGGCGACCTTGCCGCCATGGCCGGCGAAGGTGTGCGCCAGCGCGCCGGACTCGACGTCCCATATGCGCACCGTGCCGTCATCGCTGCCGGACAAGGCGCGACGGCCGTCGGGCAGGAAAGCGACGGCATTGACCGATCCCTCGTGCTCGTTGAAATCCCGGATCTCGCTCTGGCCTTCGAGGTCCCAGAGGATCAGGCGGTAGTCGAAGCTCGCCGAGATCGCCCGGCGGCCGTCGGGGGCGACGGCAACGCCCTTCACGAAGCCGCCGTGGCCCACGAGCTCGGCGCGAGGCCGATCGCTGAGGCTGAGCAGGACTACCGCGCCTACGAGCGCCAAGGCGCAGGCGCGGCGCACGCCCGGCCCCTGCCGATCCACGACATCGCGTTGTGAGTCCAGCCCAGCCATGCCCTTGGAAGCCAACCCGGCCTAGTTGATGTCGAAGGGCTCTTGGGTGACGGTCTTGCCGACGCTGGCAGCAAGCGGTCCGACCATGGCCCGCACGATCCGCGACTCGTTGGTGGTCACCATCTCGCAGACCACATCGGCCTGCCAGACAACGGTACCCGTCTCCAGGTCCCGAAGGGTCGCATTGATGTACAAGCGCGGGTCGCGTTTCTGGCCCGACGAGGGGTTGCGCCCGCCGAACAAGGAATCCCGCGTGGAGGACCAGACATTCATTTGGACCTCGACGCCCGCATCCTGCCCCTTGTTGCCAACGGTCTGTCCCGTGCTGGAGGTGAGTTGGCCAAGGCTCGGCGCGCGTTCCACGATCACAGACCGGACGATCTTGGAACGGAAGGCGAGCTCCAGGGGGGCGTCGTCGGTGACGATCGTGCCGGTCTCTTGCAGTGCCTCGGTCAGGAGCTCCTTGATCTCGCTGTCGATCTCGCGGTCGTCGATCGCGACGATCGATACCGGAAAGCCCTCAGGCATCCGGCGCAGCTTGCGGCTGGTCAAGACGCCTGGGGAGCCCCGCCGATCCCGCGTGACCGGCGCCAGGTTGTCATCGCGGCTACGCGGCTGCAGTGGCGCGACCCCCTGCTTGCCCAGGCCGCTGTCGCGCGTTGGATGAAGGTCGACTGGCGCCTCCTGGGCAGCGGCTTGCACACCCGCGAAAGCGAGTCCGAGAACGATCGTGAGAGCCAATGCCGTCAGGGTGCGAGCCATTTCTTCCCGGTCCTCTAGCGCCTTGTCCAAACGGGCCCGTCTTGCCGATCGGCCCACCGGCGGCGTTTTCCAGATGCTACATCCTATCGTCCGAACGCCCAAGCCTAGAGACTTCTGGCAGGCTTGTCAGGGCTCCGCACCGGTCACCTTATCGAAATTGTGGGTATGGGGAGATTTGACAAGGCCTAGCGCCAAGTCCGGCCGCGATGGGCGTCGGGCCGGAGGCCGGCCTTGTCGCCCCTAGGCTGCCCGCCGGGCAGGTCGTAGCCGCTCGAACGGTGGCGGAACGAGGGCACCAATTCGCCGGTCTCGCGATCGACCGCCAGGGTGGTCACCTGGTAGGCGTCGTTGCGGGCACCACCGCCCTTCATGACCGTGATCAGCCACACCGCCGTGCCGTCGATCTCGCCCTCGCGCACCTTGAGGACCCGCACGTCGTAGGCCTCGGCGATCTTGGCCGCGGCCTCCTGCTCGCTGACCGCGCCCAGCGCCGGGCCCGGGCCCAGCAGGGTCGCGCCCAGGAGAGCCGCGGTCAGAAAAAGGACTCTCGAAGTTGGCTCGATCACCGTGCGCTGCTTTCGAATCACTCCGCCGGTTGCGGCGAGCCGGTGCCGTGATCGTCGAAGTCGGGGATCGGCTCGCCCTTGACCTCGGCGACCCAGACGCTGTGGTGCTCGCGCGCCCAATTCTCGTCCACGTGACCGGAGCCCATGGCGGCAAAGGCGCCTTCCATGCCGATGGAGCCGATGTAGATGTGCGCGATGATCACCCCGATCATGACCATGGCTATGATGCCGTGCCACAGCGTCGAGAGCTGCATCTCCTCCATCATGGTGATCTCGGCCGGCAGGCTGAAGCCGATCGCGTTGAGCACCGAGAAGGTCGGCCCCCAATAGGCCAGGGTGAAGGGGAACAGCAGCGCGACCCCCGAAACGCTGAGCGACACGCCGCCGACGATCACCATCCAGAAGATCAGCTTCTGTCCCAGATTGAATTTCCTGGAAGGCGGATGGACGCCTTTGACGAAGAGTCCGCCCCCTTTCGCCGCCCAGATCATGTCGTAGCGGTTCGGGATGTTGTGCGCGACCCAGAGCACGAACATCATGATCACGCCGAGCATGAAGGGGAACGAGAGGTAGTTGTGGGCGTACTTGCCCGCCGTGGTAATCGCCGAGAAGACCTCGGGCCCGAGGATCGGCAAGAGCACATGCCGGCCGTAGAGCAGGTTCAGGCCGGTCAGGGCCAGAACGATGAAGGTGGTGGCGGTCAGCCAATGCGCGAAACGCTCGATGCCGTTGAAGCGCTCGATCGTGTGGCCGCTCATTCCGGAATCGATCTTGATCCGGCCCCGGATCGCGAAGAACAGCGCCACCAGACCGACGAAGCCCAGAACGATCCAAGCGCCGGCGACGGTGAGCGGCCCGTTGCGCACGGCGCGCCAATTGTCGCCCTCGGACTGGATCAGGACACCGGCCTGCTTGTCCGGGATCGAGACGTTGCCCTGCTGGCCCTGGCGCACGGCGCGCCAGATCTCCGAATCGCTGTTGCTGCCCAGCGCCTGGCCGGGGACCAGACCGCCGACCGGACTCTCCTGCTCCACTTGACGCAAGCTGTCCTGCGCCAGGGCGTCTTGCGCCAGGAGGCCCGCCTGGGCCATGACCAGCCCGACGCAAAGCCCGAGGGCCGCGAAGAGCCCCGCTGTGCGCGATGATGCGGCTGCGATCCGATCAAGCATTGGTTCTCTCTCCGAACTGGTTGCGGTGGCGCGCCATGCTGAGGCAAGGGCGCGCTATCGCCGTGCCCGGCTCAGCTGCCGGCCTGTTGTCTTGCGCGGAAGCGAAGTTCCTCCCGCGTCGCCTCGTCGAGCGGCGCGTCGGGTGGGCCCAGATAGGTGCCCTTCTCGTAGCGCAGGATGCGGCCCTGCTCGTTCTCGTCGCAGGCCGCCAGCGTCAGCGCCGCCGCAAAAAGACCTGCAAGGGTCCACACGGGTGCTTTGTTCGCCATCGACGTCCTCCGGCCTCGATTAAACCATGGGATGGAGGGCGGGAGGTTTTTGCAACGCTCTCGCCGCCAATCCGTGAAGTTCGACTCTATGACTTAATGAATTCTCAACCAAGAAATCGGTCCGCCGCGCAGCAGCGTCGCCATGGGCCGGCCGAAATCGGGGGCGGCGGAGTCCGCCGCCCCCTCTTTCCGCTTTTCGCCGTGCCGCAAAAAGGCGCGACGATCAGGAGCCCGACTTGACCGAGTAAGCCGTGCCCCAACCCCAGGCGCCCGAACCGAAACCGCGGGCCACGACGCGCTCGCGGTAGATGTCGGACACCGTGTCGCCGTCGCCGGCCAAGAGCGCCTTCGTGGCACACATCTCGGCGCACAGCGGCAGCTTGCCTTCGGCAAGACGGTTGCGGCCGTACTGCGCGAACTCCTTGGAGGAGTGGTTCTCCTCCGGACCGCCCGCACAGAAGGTGCACTTATCCATCTTGCCCCGGCTGCCGAAATTGCCCGTCTGCGGATACTGCGGCGCCCCGAAAGGACAGGCGTAGAAGCAGTAGCCACAGCCGATGCAGAGGTCCTTGGAGTGGAGCACCACCCCTTCCTCGGTCTCGTAGAAGCAGTCGACCGGGCAGACCGCCATGCAAGGCGCATCCGAGCAATGCATGCAGGCCACCGAGATCGAGCGCTCACCCGGCTTGCCGTCGTTGATCGTGACGACGCGCCGGCGGTTGACGCCCCAGGGGACCTCGTGCTCGTTCTTGCACGCTGTGACGCAGGCGTTGCACTCGATGCAGCGCTCAGCGTCGCAGAGGAACTTCATACGTGCCATAGCTCAGGTCCTCCTTACGCTGGCTCTATCCGACACAGCGAGACCTTCGACTCCTGCATCTGGGTGACAGAATCGTAGCCGTAGGTCATGGCCGTGTTGCAGGCTTCGCCCAGAACATAGGGGTCGGCGCCCGCCGGATACTTTGAGCGCTGGTCTTCGCCCTGGAAGTGGCCGCCGAAGTGGAACGGCATGAAGGCCACGCCTTGGCCGACCCGCTCGGTCACCATGGCCATGACCTTGACCTTGGCGCCTTCAGGCGTGTGCACCCAGACCATCTCCCCGTCGCGGACGCCGATCGTGTTGGCGTCGAAGGGATGGATCTCGGCGAACATGTCCTGCTGCAGCTCCGCCAACCAGGGGTTCGACCGCGTCTCGTCGCCGCCGCCCTCGTATTCCACGAGGCGTCCAGAGGTCAGAATGATCGGGAACTCGCCCGAAAAATCGTTCTTCTGGATCGACTCGTAGAGCGTTGGGAGACGGTAGGCCTTGCGATCCGAGTAGGTCGGATAGTCGCCCACGAGATCGCGCCG
>JAAUYJ010031340.1_pt1 | contig 30763 bp, 30 predicted proteins | sample 7278031 | NCBI WGS metagenome assembly JAAUYJ01 (sample SAMN14350222, study PRJNA611818) | marine sediment metagenome | isolation source: surface marine sediment (1.8m) | place: French Polynesia: Moorea | collected 2018-08 | reverse complement strand
TCCTCCTGATTGTCCTTCTTACACTGCTCCCCCTGCTTACACTGCTTCACCTGCTCCCCCTGCTCCCCCTGCTTCCCCTGCTTCCCCTGCTCCCTCTGCCTCCTCTGCTCCCTCTGCCTCCTCTGCTCCCTCTGCTCCCCCTGCTCCTTCTGCCTTCTTAATATGATTATCTACTTTCTAAAGTGGATTTGGTTTGATTCCTATTGGTTAATTGTTTCTTTGTAGAATTTTTCTCATATTATTAGGGGATAAGCAATGGACTTTTTGGTATAAGTTCTATGCCATATCCCCTAATTTTTTATCTAATTTCATATTGTTTTTGTTTCTCTTGTTCAGAAAAATTACCAAAAAGAATCTTCTACCATAACCTCCATAGGCGTACCCGTTCCTGGTGGGGGATAAATTCTTATTTTCGCTGTATTACTGAGGATTTGTAAACTCTCAGCTAATAGAGAAAGAGATTGTAAAACTTGCCAATTTAAACAATGATTAGGACAAATAACCACTAAGGTTAATCCCTGACTTCTAATGGTAACATCCCAGCCACATTGTCTTAATAAACCTTGTGTAATGGGATCACAATTGTTGTAAAATATTTCGCCAGTGACTTCTTCTAACTCCCAAGAAAGTTCACGGAAACTAGAATCTAATGCAGGTAAATCATCGGGGGGTAAACAAGGTTGAGTCATGATCAATACTCTCACTGAATTTATAAAATTCGTTTGTTAATAATACTTCAAAAAGTTAACATCTAAGCAAGGGTTAAAAACTTAACTCAGCTTCACTAACTTCTCGTGTTTCTATCCAATCAAATAATTCATCTAACTGATGTAAATCAATTAATCCATACTGCCACAATATCATTGGTAGAGAACCCATCGAAGATTCTGTAAACTTAACAGCCATTTTTAAAGCATCAGTAGGAATAGCTAGTTTATGACGTAAGTATTGGAAAAGTGGAGTCTGTAAGTCGTAGTTCATGGTTTTTTATCTTGCTATGAATCATCTATTCTTTTGAAATTTCTAGTCTTGATTGTAGGGAAAGAAATTCGATAATACAGCCGAAAAAATACGGTATTAGTTACGGAGATAATTCCGGTATCCGTAGTCTCACTAGATTAACCAGCAGAAGAATAAATAACCTGAGTTCGAGATCACGAAATTTGTAGACAACTTACTCAAATCAGCAGCCTTAAACCCTCATAATCTCGTTAAAAAAATCATATTTCAGTTGGGTGTATTGATATTTCAGTGACATGATTCGGTATGGGTAATGCTTGGGTTAAGATATAGTTAATTATTTTTTGTCAATATTTTTCTACAAAAATTTACAAAAAATTTACATTCTGTTACAATGTAAATGTCCTCAAATTACATCGTCACTTCTATGATTCCTATTCCTGCACCTCTCCAAAGCAAATCTAATGTTTCCGACCTCAAAAAACGTCTAGACTGGGGTGAACCCGCTTTGACCATTATTGATGTTAGAAGTAGAGAAGCTTTCAATATCAGTCATATCACTGGTGCTACTTCTATTCCTATGGATCAATTAGTTGATAAAGCGTTAGTGTGCTTTGAGCTAGTTCGTGATATCTACGTTTACGGAGCCACTGATAAAGAAACTGCTTTAGCTGTCAGCGAGCTAAAAGCGGCAGGTTATCAAAACGTAGCTGAATTAGTTGGCGGTTTACAAGCTTGGAAGGCTGCTGGTTATCCAGTTGAAGAAAATACAGCTATTTTTAGCTAGATAGCCTAAACTCTTGGGGCATTTAATACTTAGCAAACACCTACCCTAGATGATAATCTTAGGGTAGGTGCTTTGCTTATCAATAATTAATGGTTTTACACTAATGTCTTCTCAACAAACTGTTTGGATTGCACGACATGGAAACCGTCTTGATTTTGTTCAACCAGAATGGTTTAATAAAGCTGAAAGACGTTATGATCCTCCTTTATCAGAAGATGGTTTTATTCAAGCTCAACAATTAGGGAAAAGACTAGAAAATGAGAAGATTGCTCATATTTTTGCCTCTCCTTTTTTGCGTACCATTCAAACTGCTTCAGAAGTAGCTAAAAAGCTTAATCTTCCTATTAAACTAGAAGCCGGTATTGGGGAATGGTACAATCCTCATTGGATGAGTGAATGTCCTGAAACTCACCCTAGAGAGTTATTAGAAAAAGACTATCCTCATATTGACTGGGAGTATTCCTCTTATTTGATTCCTGAATACCCAGAAATGGAGGTGACAATGATGAAAAGAATGGCAGAGGTGGCTCACACTTTAGTTAATGATTATACCGAAGATATATTATTAGTCGGTCATGGGGCATCTGTCATCGGATTAACCCAAGGGTTAACCAAAGAATATCCCACCTTTAAAGCTTCTTTATGCTGTTTAGTTAAATTAGTAAAAATTGATAATAACTGGCAACTAGAATTAGAGGGAGACACCTCTCATTTAAGTGATGTTGAGGAAAAAGTCCGTTTTGTTTAAGCAAAAAATTTTAGATATTATTGAAAATAAAACTGTAAAATCATGTACAAAAAACTTGTATCATTAATGTTGTTTCTAGGGATTATGTTCAGTCAAAAACCTCTCATGGCACAAAATAATCCCCTAGCCTCTTATCGCTGGCAAAATCGACTTCTATTAGTATTTGTTCCCAAAGTTGAAGATCAGCGTTTAAGCACAATTCAACAAACCTTAAAAGAGGTTGAATGTGAGTTTAAAGATAGAGATTTATTATTAGGGGTGTTCACTGCCAATGCACCGAGTCGCATTGGGAATGATCTTATTTCATCCTATGATGAAGCACAACTGCGAGCTAACTATGGCGTTAAATATAATCAGTTTGCGGTTATTTTAATCGGTAAAGATGGACAACCAAAAAGAGAATTGTCTGAAGTACCAGAAATTGAGAGAATCTTTGGACAGATTGATAATATGCCGATGCGTCAACAGGAAATGTCTAACCGCCCAAATAGCTGTAATTAAGCTTAGTTTTCATTATCTTTTTTAATTTACTAAGCTTTCGGCTGAAATCGTTCATCATTTTTCTGCTAAAACAAATTAACCTTATTATTACTAGAATTATTGAACACTAGAATATCTCAATAGACATAACAGGTAATTGTTAAGTTTATTATTAGGCTTGATAATCTTCTAATAATTTTGGTAATTCATCATAACCATCTACCCCAATAAATTTAATGATTTTGGGTCGATTTTGTTCTAGTAGATTCTGGAATTCTTGGACGTTAACTTTACCTTTAATAATTGTTAATAAACCTGCTGATTGTCTGTATTCATTAGAATCTATTTGATGTAAAAGATACATTCCTAAACTACCATAATAAACTGCTTGAGATAAATTCTCTAAAGTATAATAAGCTTCAGATAAATAGGTAAAATTTAATCCTTGAAGATAAGTATTACCAGAATTTAAAGCCATTTTAATACCCTTTTCTAGAGCCGTAATGGCAGCAGAAGGTTGAGAGATAATGACATAGGCAATACCCAAACTATTGTAAGCCAAAGCTTGACTTTGATAGTCTTCTAATCTTTCTGCTAAAGTTGCACCTTGTTGTAAATAATTAATGGCAGATTCGTAAATTTCTGGATTTATCTGTTCAATGTCTCTCGCCCTAAATACTTCACTGTAACCGACATTAATTAATCCATTGGCTTCTCCTAATTTATCACCGACTTGACGGGCAAACATTAATGCCCTTTGACTATAATTAATTGCCTGATTATAATCTTTTTCGTAGATACAAATACGACTCAAATGATTAAAATTTGCAATTTCACAAGGTTTAACTGAGGCTTCTTGAGAAATTTCCAATGCTAATAAATGGAATTTATTGGCTTGTTTATAGTTACCTAACGTTAATTGAGAATAAGCTAATAAAGTTAATATTCTGGCTTTTTCTTTGGTTCTTTCTACTTCTTTTAAAGGATCATCAAAATAAGTCAAAGTATCTCGTAAATTCTCTCCTGAAAATGAAGCAAAAATTCCTCCATATAAAGGAAAATCTTGGCGTTTAGTTAGTCGGCGTAATGATTGTAACATCATTAAGAAATAGCCTTCTCTTAAATTACTATCTTTTCCTGTAAACCCCTGAGAAAGCTGAGCAAAAATAACAGAAAATATTAACAGAGTGCTGTAGGATAGACGTTGACCAAATTTGGCATTATAAGGTTGTTCATCAAACCATTTAACTAACCCTATTTCTAGGAAATTTAAGACAATAATCAGTTCAATCCATGCTCTTAATTCGACTTGATAACTTTTTTCCGATATTTCTCTAATTGATTCATTATTGGCTAAACAATTAAACAATATCTGCCCTAAAGGTAGGGTTGTTTTTTTCTCCCAAAATGGCCAAGGCCCTTGTTTTTCCGAGCCAAACCCTAATGTACTTTGACTTTGTTCATAAATCCAAGTAATTAAATCAGGTTCTAAACGGGAAAATTCTTGTAACCCATCGACAATCCCCTTAGCTAATTCTAAGGTTTCTAAACTTTTCTTGGACTCTGTTAATGATTGGGAAAGTTGTTCTAATTCTTCTCGCTTCAAGCTTTTATTATTGCTATTATCTAATAAGGGTAAGAATGTGGCTAATATATGTTTAGCTTCAGCATTTTCAATTTGTTCTATGGCTAAATTAATGCCCTGCTGACTTTGATTTTCTTGTTGCCATCTTCCCCATTCTCCTTGAATAGTTTGTAAGGCCCTTAAAATACGAGTAGCTTTTAATTTTTTGTCTAATTGTGCTGTTGTTTGCTGTATCTTTTCATCAAGAATACGCTCAAAAATTTCCCCTGTTCCTGACTCAATTTCTTTAACCAAGATGCGATAGACTTGTTCTTTGGATCTAATTTTCCCTTTTAAGGTAATATCCACGATAGAATCGATTAGTTGCTGATAACGGTTAGATAAAGAATTAGAATCAGACATAGTTTTGGATAAATCGAGAAGAAACTAAGATATTGAGCGCAGCACAAATCCACATTAGGACATTCATAAGATTACTTGTTACCTCCAAATGAAAATTCAAGATACTAGAAATGTCCTAACTTATTTTAGTGCTGCTCCAACTGTTATTTTAACTCTATAATCGTGCTAAAACTAATAAGGAACATCTGCCTTCTCTATCAAGGCTAGAAAATGCTAGGTACACGGAAAATACGATGAAATATGCTTTAGTACATGAGTGGTTAACCCCCAAAGCCACAGGGGGATCAGAATTAGTCGTTCGAGAAATTTTAAAGCATATTGAAGCTGATGTTTATGCCTTGATTGACTTTGAATCGAGTAATCCCGAAAGTTATTTATATGGGCTTTCGATTGGCCATACCTTCTTACAGAATTTTCCTTTTGCCCGTAATGGGGTGCAAAAATATTTACCGTTTCTTCCCCTAGCGATTGAACAGTTAGACTTGCGAGATTATGATATTATCCTTTCCTCTTCCCATGCAGTAGCCAAAGGGGTGCTAACCAGTCCCCAACAACCCCATATTTGTTACTGTCATACCCCCATGCGCTATGGCTGGGATTTAACATTTGATTATCTTAATAATTCCCCAGCCGGACAGGGAATTCCTGGAATTTTAACCCGTTATCTATTGCACCGTCTGAGACAATGGGATGTCATTTCGGCGAATCGTGTTGATTATTTTATCGCCAATTCTCGGCATACAGCACGTCGCATTTGGCGTTGTTATCGTCGTCAGGCCAAAGTAATCTATCCCCCCGTCAATATTGAGAGATTTTCTTTTAACCCTGACAAACAAGACTTTTACCTCACCGTTTCGCGATTAGTAAGTTATAAAAAAATTGCGCTAATCGTGCGAGCTTTCAATCAATTAGGTTATCCTTTAATTATTATTGGTGATGGGCCTGATCTACCCAAAATTCGTCAAATGGCTAACGCTAATATCAAAGTTCTAGGCGCACAAAGCAACCAAGTGGTGGAGCAGTATATGAGTGAAGCCAAAGCCTTTGTTTATGGTGCCTGTGAAGACTTTGGTATTGCTTTGGTAGAAGCCCAAGCCTGTGGAACCCCGGTGATTGCTTATGGAGGTGGTGGCGCTCTAGAAACTGTAATCGATATTCGTCAAAATATAGATCAAGGAACGGGAATTTTCTTTTTTCCCCAAACCGATCAAGCTCTTATGGAAGCTGTTGAAACTTTCTGCGAGTTTCAGCATCAAATTAACCCAGAGAGTTGCCGTCACCAAGCGGCAAAATTTACTCCCAAAATCTTTGAAACGTCTTATCTGACGTTTTTAGAGCAAAGTTATCAGGACTTTATCCAAAAAAGTTCTATGAGCGATTTTCGATTAATGTGATCTCCATTGCTATGATTTATCCTATCTGGCTTTATGATCATAATTTAGTGTGGTGTGATGTGATGTGAAGGAGTAAGATGACTGCTAATACCCAATTTATTGCGGTTAAAGCGATACAAGCTTTAACAAGACGAGGTTTACCTGCCTCAGTTTCCCAAAGAATTTATCAGAAGCCTCGCTCACGGAGAATGCTCAGTGATCAGGTTATCAAGAGAACTTTTGATATAATTTTTTCCTTATCGGTACTGATCGTTTTTTCCCCTCTATATCTTTTGTTAGGGTTGTTAATCGCTATCAGTTCCCCAGGTCCGATTTTCTATTGTCAAGAAAGAGCAGGTAAGAACTTCAAAAAGTTTAAATGTATCAAGTTCCGAACCATGGTGGAGAATGCGGATCAAGTTCTCGAAACTATGATGGCTAACTCTCCGCAAATGCGGGCTGAGTTTGAAGATAACTTTAAACTCAGAGAAGATCCTCGTATTACTTGGATTGGAAAATTCCTACGCTTAACAAGTTTAGACGAATTTCCCCAATTTTGGAATGTTCTCAAAGGGGATATGAGTGTTGTCGGGCCTCGCCCCCTAGTCCCAGAAGAACTCTGTAAATATGGTAACAAAATCGAAAGAGTTTTAAAGATTCGCCCTGGAATCACAGGACTATGGCAGGTTTCCGGACGCAATGACATTCCCTATCCACAACGAGTCCAGATTGACGTTTACTACGTCAATTATAATAATTGGTTGATGGATATCTGGATCATTTTCAAAACCATCGGCGTGATTATTTTCCCTAAAAATAACGGTGCCTATTGATCCTTATCCAAAATAAAGTTTATAGCCTCACCAATCAGCTTTCTCTGATCATAGAGAAAGCTTTACTTTTTGAGTTATCGAGATAATAGGAGCTAAAACTTAGCTTTTCAAAGCGAAAAGTTTTTGGAGCAAGGCATAAATCCCCCTTACAAAAACAACTGCTGTGCGATAGCGGCGGAGCTTCGCTGTGGAACTTCTAACTTCTAACTTTGTTAAGAGGGGCAGAGGGGCAGAGCAGAAAAATATCAATATTCTCTCCAAACTCCCTAGACTTCTCAGAACTTGTCATGATGAAGTAAAGTATGTTATTAAGTGTCAAGCTAGTGATAAAACTTAATTAATTTTTTAAAGACAGGATAACTAACCAATGACCAAAACAAAACGCGCCCTAATTACGGGAATAACTGGCCAAGATGGTTCTTATTTGAGTGAGTTGCTATTAGAGAAAGGCTATGAAGTTCATGGGATAATACGTCGAACCTCAACATTTAACACCGATCGCATCGATCATATGTATGTTGATCCTCACCAAACCGAAGCCAAATTATTCCTACACTATGGGGACTTAACCGATGGCACCACCCTTAGACGAATTTTAGAAGAGGTTAGACCTGTAGAAATTTATAACTTAGGTGCGCAGTCCCATGTAAGGGTTAGTTTTGATGCTCCTGAATATACAGCAGATTCTGTTGGTATGGGGACTTTACGTCTTTTAGAAGCGATTCGAGACTATCAACAACGGACAGGGATCGAAGTACGATTCTATCAAGCCGGATCTTCGGAAATGTTTGGGAAGGTTCAAGATGTGCCTCAAAAAGAAAGCACTCCCTTCTATCCTCGTAGTCCCTACGCTTGTGCCAAAGTGTACGCCCACTGGCAAACCCTAAATTATCGGGAGTCTTACGATTTATTCGCCTGTAACGGTATTTTATTTAATCATGAATCCCCTCGTCGTGGTGAAACCTTTGTCACTCGTAAAATTACCAGAGCCATCGCCCGTATTGTGGCGGGAACTCAGAAAAAATTGTATTTAGGTAATTTAGACTCTAAACGAGATTGGGGCTATGCCAAGGATTACGTCAGAGCCATGTGGTTAATGCTACAACAAGAGACTGCTGATGATTATGTAGTAGCCACAGGAGAAACCCATTCCGTCAAGGAGTTTTTGACCATTGCTTTCAAATACGTTAATTTGAACTGGGAAGACTATGTGGACTTTGATCAACGTTATCTTCGTCCTGCTGAAGTAGATTTACTAATCGGCGATCCCACAAAAGCAAAAACTAAACTGGGATGGGAACCTTCGGTCACCTTTGAGCAATTAGTTCATTTAATGGTGGAAGCGGATCTCGCAGCCTTGGGGCTATCTTCTCCCAATGAAACCTCTAATGACAAAGTGTTACTCTTCAAGGATAATGCTTATGTGCGTCAACCCATGAGTGTTATGGTGGACTAATTTCGGGGATCAGTTGTTTCATGATTAGGGGTTGACTTCAATGTTGATGGACTAATTATGAGCAACTGTTGACCGAATTCAGGGATCACGGAGTAGTATGAACCATGTTAGATTTGACTAATAAAAGAATTTTAGTGACCGGCGGGGCCGGGTTTCTTGGCAAGCAAGTGGTCAATGAGTTAGTGGCTGCGGGTGCGCAACGGAATAAAATAACTATTCCTCGTTCTCGTGATTGTGATCTCCGCAACCTCGATCATTGTCAAAGGGCTGTCCAACAGCAAGATTTTGTTATACATTTGGCTGCCCATGTAGGAGGTATTGGTTTAAATCAAGAAAAACCGGCCGAGTTGTTCTACGACAATTTAATGATGGGAACTCAATTGATCCATGCTTCTTATGAAGCGGGCATCGAAAAGTTTACCTGTGTGGGAACCATTTGCGCTTATCCTAAGTTTACCCCTGTTCCTTTTAAAGAGGATGACCTCTGGAATGGGTATCCTGAAGAAACTAATGCCCCTTATGGTATTGCGAAAAAGGCATTATTAGTTCAATTAGAATCCTATCGTCAACAATACGGATTTAATGGTATTTATCTACTGCCAGTTAACTTATACGGACCAGAAGATAATTTTAATCCCAATAGTTCCCATGTGATCCCTGCTTTAATTCGTAAGGTTTATGAGGCACAACAAGAAGGGAAAAAAGAACTTGTTGTTTGGGGTGATGGTTCCCCCACTAGGGAATTTTTGTACTCCACAGATGCTGCACGGGGTATTGTTATGGCGACTCAGTCCTATAATGAATCTGAACCAGTTAATTTGGGCACGAATTATGAAGTACCAATTAAATACTTGGCAGAGTTAATTTGTGAACTAATGGAGTTTAAGGGAGAGATCGTTTGGCAAACGGATAAACCCAATGGTCAACCTCGTCGCTGTTTAGATACACAAAGAGCGAAGGACAAGTTTGGCTTTGTGGCTCAAATGGACTTTAAGCAGGGATTGAAAAATACCATTGATTGGTATCGAAATCATCCAGGTTAAATGGTTATTCCTGTGGATATTGCTGCCATAGATCGGTGGTTCTGTGCAAACTACAATGATTTCCTTCCCCTAAGATAAGATGATCAATTAAAGGAATACGAAGCAGTTGCATCCCTTGTAGGAGTTGTTCTGTTAAGTCTAGATCCTCTTGGGAAGGTTCTACATTGCCGGAAGGATGATTGTGGGCGACAATTAAGGCATTGGCTCCTTGTTTAAGGGTTTCTCGAAAAATTTCAGCCGTATCGACTAGGGTTTCTCTGGCGGTTCCAATGGTGATCACTTTTGTTCCTAACAGTCGATACTGACTATCTAAAAAAACCACAGCAAAATGTTCTCGCCTTTCCCACATTAGATCATGACTTAAGGCAGCAACGGCGGCTTCGGGACTATCAATAGTAACTCTTTCCAGGGGACGCACTTGAAAGGTTCGTTTCCCTAATTCTATTGCGGCGATAATGGTGGTGGCTTTAGCTGGACCTATCCCTTCAATGGTCATCAGTTCGTTAGGACTAATGTCTCTAAGAAGATCCAGGGGATCGCGACGATGTTTACTGAGTTCCTGTAGAATGTGATGACCTAATCCTACCGCAGAGAGTTTGCCCTTGCCTTGTCCAGTTCCTAAGAGAATGGCTAATAATTCGGCCGTGGCAAGATTCTTCGCCCCCACAGATATTAAACGTTCACGAGGTCTTTCACTTGTGGGAATATCGGCAATTCTTAAATGATAGGTCATCTTTACGGATAAAGGTCAACACTGTAATCATAATATTGCCCTGTTTTACCTCATTTTTAAAGAAATGCCTGTGATCTTAAACAATTGTATTATTTGAGGACAAAGAGATAAATTTCTGGCAAATTTATCTCTTTGGCTACTATATTTAAGATTTTAAAAACAGAAGAACTTTTTAAGGGTTTACCATTACTGTTAGTAAATAGCAATTCTGATTGATGCGATTTATATCCATGAAGATATACGGTCAAATAAGGTCTTAATATGGAAATAATAGGAACATATTTGGTCTGTTTAGGTTCTGATTCTTCAATAACAATTGTTTCAGCCAAAATATCCCTGAATTTCAAAGACAAAATATCTTCAATTCTCGAAGAGGTAAAGTAGGCTAAAGCCACAATGGTTCTGTATTGTAGGGGTAAAGTATCCAAAAACTCTTCTAATGCAGAAATTTCGGGTTCCCAAGAGTGAGGTGGGAGGATCGCATTAAGCATAATCAAAAGGGAGCATGGGGTATAAATCTAAAAAAATAATTAAGATATAAATATCTTAACAAAAATTTCCTAAAACCAAAATACTAGGAGTTTAGCATCGTACAAAAATACTATGCGTGACTAATGAATTTCCCTTGTCTGCAAAAATTAGCGATCGCCAATAAAACAACCAAAAACCAAAGTGAGCCAGAAAAAAACTACCCGAAACATCTAAGGATAAAAATAATTACTTAATGCGATCCATTGATTGAGAGCAAGATTTTCAGCACGAACTTGATCATGGAGATTGATTTGTGTTAGAAACTCTCTGAGATTATCGCCATCAATTAAACTTTTTAAGTTATTACGTAACATTTTCCGACGACTGGAAAATCCTAAGTTAATTAAAGTTTCTAACTGTTTAGGATTAATAGCAGCTTTTTCTAAAGGACGAGGGCGAAATGTGATCACAGCAGAGTCAACTTTTGGAGGGGGATAAAACGCTTTTTTCGGAACATCACAAATATAATTACACTCTGCTAAATATTGCATTTTAATTGATAATGCACCATAAGCTTTGTGGCCAGGATAAGCAACAATCCTTTGGGCAACCTCTTTTTGAATTAACAATACAATCAGATCATAACCAGGAACATTTGGAGAGGAAATACGGCCTAAAAGTTTATCTAAAATAGGACTGGTAATATTATAAGGAATATTAGCCACGACTTTATTAATAGGAAGAAACTTGGGAAAATCTTTCGCCTCATTTGTTATATCTATCTTAAGAATATCGCCTTGTAAGAGTAAAAAATTATCAACATCTCCAAAACTTTTAACTAATTTTTTGCAGAGATCCCAATCTAATTCAACGGCAATAAGAGACTGGACAAAAGGTAAGAGACGACGGGTTAAAATTCCTGTGCCTGGGCCGATTTCTAAGAGGCGATCGCTATTTTTTAACTGAGCAGCTTGTATAATGTTTTCTAGTGCTGTTTCACTGCGTAACCAATGCTGAGCAAACCGTTTACGGGGTTGGGGCATAATTTAATCTTTATAATACTTTTCTTATGACATCACCTGATACTGAGAGACTCCATTTTACCACAAAATTAGCCTACGGAGCGGGGGACTTTGGACCGGCGATTGCGGCTAATATTTTAGTATTTTATTTATTATTTTTCTTTACTAACGTTGCTGGTTTACCGGCGGGTTTAGCCGGTAGTATTCTAATGATTGGGAAGATTTCTGATGCCGTCAATGATCCTATTATTGGAGTATTAAGCGATAAAACTCGTTCTCGTTGGGGTCGTCGTCTTCCTTGGATTTTAGGGGGAATTATTCCCTTTGCTTTATGTTATAGTTTACAGTGGATTATTCCTCATTTTAGTGATGATTTAAGTGTTAATCAATGGGGGTTATTTATTTATTATGTTTTGGTGGGAATCTTTTTTAATATTGCTTATACAACAGTCAATTTACCTTATACTGCTTTAACTCCTGAATTAACCCAAGATTATAATGAAAGAACCAGCTTAAATAGTTTTCGTTTTTCGTTTTCCATTGGTGGTAGTATTTTATCTTTAATACTTTATATTTTAGCTTCCATTGCTTATCCTGATAATCCCCAGTTAAGATTTTTTATTTTAGGGTTAAGTTGTTCTGTATTAGGAATTATTGCCCTTCTTTGGTGCAGTTTGAGAATTCAAGAAAAAGGTAATAATCCTGTTTTGAATTTAACCCAAAAAAAACAACTAGGAATACTTTTAATTATCCTGAGTATTTTAGGAATTGGTTACGGTATTTTGAGGATAATTCCTGGTATATCACCACTTATTGGAGGAGAAAGTAAACTAGATTATATTAGTTTTTTTTCCTTGCTTGCTAGTTTTTTACTGTTGGGATTTGGTTATAGTTTATGGTTTGCTAAAACGGAAGAACATTTAATTAATCAAGAAGCAAAGCAAGAACAAGATGCTTCTGGACAACAATCTAGCTTGTCTTTTTTACAACAATTAAAAATTGTTTTTAATAATCGTCCTTTTTTATTTGTGATTGGTATTTACTTATGTTCTTGGTTAGCGGTTCAATTAACAGCTTCAATTCTGGTTTATTTCGTTGTTAGTTATATGAACTTAGGAGAAGACCAATCAGGTTTCGTAGCCTTAGCGGTTCAGGGAACAGCTTTAATTATGTTATTTTTCTGGCAAGCAGTTTGTCAGAAACTTGATAAAAAAATTGTCTATTTTATGGGAACCAGTGTTTGGATTATAGCCCAAATAGGACTCTTTTTATTACAACCTGGACAAGTTATATTTATGTTTATTTTAGCTATCATGGCGGGGTTTGGTGTATCTGTTGCTTATCTTATCCCTTGGTCAATGGTTCCTGATGTAATTGAATTAGATGAATTAGAAACGGGACAAAGAAGAGAAGGGGTATTTTATGCGTTTATGGTACTCTTACAAAAGTTTGGTTTAGCATTGGGATTATTTCTCGTAGGTTTGGTTTTAGAAGCAGCAGGATTTATTGAACAAATTCCCGGCCAACCCATTCCCACTCAACCAGAAACTGCTTTGTTTGCCATTAGAATTGCCGTGGCTCCTTTACCTGCCATTATCTTAATTATCGGTTTAATCTTAGCTTATTTTTATCCAATTACCCGTGAATTTCACGCTGAAATTCGCTTAAAACTAAAAGAAAGACATCAAGAGCAACTATAGCAACGTGAGTTCGGTGTTAGGAGTTCGGAGTTCGGGGTTATTCTTTTTTAAAGGAGATAATGAGGGTTTGACACTGCTGATTTTAGTAAGTTGTCTCCAAATTGCTCTATATCGAACTCAGGTTATAGCAACTTACCAGGACAATTGTGAGCAGCGATTGTTTTCTGTTTTTCTGTTCAATTTTTTCTTTAATTGCTCTTTTGATAATATTAATATTTTCCTCTGGAACCTGTTAATTCTAAATTCTAAATTCCTACTTAGTTAACCCTCTCGTAAGACATAACCAACACCTCGAACGGTATGAATTAAGCGTTTATGGCCTTCGTTTTCTATCTTTAAACGTAAGTAACGGATATAAACCTCAATAACATTAGATTCCCCTTGAAACTCTTCTCCCCAAACATTTTCTAAAATTTTCTGACGACTTAAAACAGTTTGTGGATAAGACATTAAATATTTCAGTAATTCAAATTCCTTCATGGTTAAACTAATGCTATTGTTGTTTACAAAAAGTTGGCGATTTGTCAAGTCAAGAACAATATCACTGAACTTTAATTGTTCTTTAAGCACTTGAGGGGGGGTTAAATAGAAACGAACTAAGTTTAACAAAGCTAGACTATAATCAGTTTTTAATAAATAATCATCGGCCCCTGCCTCCAAACAAGCAACCCTTTCTTCTACGGTTTCTTGATTAATCATAATGATGATAATGAGGGAGTGAGCCAGTTTTCTTAAACAAGTAGAAAGATTGAGGGCTTTATGATCATTTCCATGACGATTAATCACCGCCATAGCTGGTTGATGAAGCTTAGCATAGTCAAAAACAGAACTACTATCTTCAACTACAACAGGAGTGTAACCAGCTTCCCTTAACTCAGCACAAACACGCTCGTTAAAAGCAGGATCAAGTTCTATCAGGAGAATACAAGGGTTTGAAGTCATGGTGATTCAGGGAAAATTTCTGTTACCACACGCTGTTGACGATCACTATTAGTGACAACAATATTATTATCAATTAAAGTACCTACTGCTTTTTCCCCCGTCAAATTAAATTTGGGATTTTGGTTTTGTTCATAAATAACATTACCTATGGCTTCGATAGTTTGAGCAACAATGTTCCAGGTTAAATTGTTGGCATATAACTGACTATCATTCCTTTGACTGACCCCTTGAACCCCTCCCTTAAGATAAGCTATATTATCCTTAAGATTGACATGAGCTTGATTACCTGTGACAGTAACATTTTCTTGGTATTGTATTAGTTTGACAGGTTGACTCGAATAGACTTGACGGGTTTGATAGTGCCAGAGAATTTCATTCGTAGCCACCTGTAAAGGGGGTTTAAGGGATTTATATTCGATATTGTCCTTAACAATAATTTGTTTTTTATCTAAAAGAACTGTAGCGCGGTTGGCCTTAAGTTTATCAGTAATAATTTTATTTTCAAAGCGAATCAGATCCAATAGGCGATCGCCGATAATTTTTTGTTTAGGAATGTCCCAAACCAGGTGTTCTGTTTTCAACTGTAATCTTCTTTGTTCAGAAGTCGCCTTAATTTTTCCCGTTAATTCTAATTTTTGTTGGCTGGTGTCATACTTCCCCTCATTGGCTGATGCTTCCAATTGAGGATGAGAACCCCGTACATTTTTACGAACGATTAATAAGGAATCTTGGGGCCGCCATTCCACTTCTTCGCTGCGCATAACAGCCTTATTGCGAGGATCAAAGGCCACCACATTATCTTTAAGAAATATTTCAGCCCCATCTCGTTGAATCTGTCCATAATCAGCTTTAACTTTTAAGACAAGGGTCCCATCTTGAAATATATCGCCTTTAACGGCGGTTAAATCTGCTTTTTGGCGATCGGGTGTGTAGTCAGCTTGATCAACTTGTATTTTCCAAAGAATTTGTCCCTGGGCATTAGATTGTTCTAGGGTTGCATTTTGAAGACTTAAGTTGGTTTCGTCTCTGGTTTCTTTTGAGGTATCTAGGTTTTGGGATGCTTGTCTCCCTGACTGACAAGCGACTAAACTCAGTAAGAGTAACAAAATTCCTCTGTGAAGCCATATCCGTAGCCAAAGCTGTTTTCGGTGTACTTTTTGGTATTGCTTCATTCCTTTGAGTAGCAGTCTTAGATTACGTTTTTACTGTTACATTTTTTTGATTTTTTGACCAGCCAATCAAGCTTTAACTGGTAAATTGCGATTCAAAAATGTCATTATCAAATAGATAGGGATTTAAACGCAGCAAAAAACTTGGAAAAACTAGGCCAAGCTAGGGCCGAAGTTACGCCTGTGGACAAGTCAGAGCAGACTCCCTTGGATGAAGCAGGAACTAAAATGGACTCAAATTACCTTACCATAAGACTTTAAGCCTGATGAGTAGATTTGAGTAAGTTTTATATAGCGGTCTTCAATCCTACATTTTAGGATAAGATATAATATGTTTTGACCCGCAGGATAAATATACCTATTGGTTGTTTTATTCTTCATTAGCTTCGGCTAAGGTCTCGACAAGACAAAAAAACCATAAAAGTAAAGCCAAGCCTTCTCAGGTGAGGTATTAAGGGCAATTGGATACGCCTTTGCGTTTCTCGCATAAAGAGTCTCTGCCCGTTTTTAGGGTAGGGTTATTCAATACCTAAAAGTTTACTAGAGAGAACACTCGGTTTAGGAGCCGAAATCAATGTCACACAAAGTTAAAATCTACGATACCTGTATTGGTTGTACCCAATGCGTTCGCGCTTGTCCCCTGGATGTTTTAGAAATGGTTCCTTGGGATGGCTGTAAAGCTGGTCAAATTGCTGCTTCTCCCCGTACAGAAGACTGTGTGGGTTGTAAGCGATGCGAAACAGCTTGTCCTACAGATTTCTTAAGCATTCGTGTTTATCTGGGTGCAGAAACCACCCGCAGTATGGGATTAGCTTACTAATTAAGCGTGTCATTTTTAACACACTTTCAAAAAACTGAAAATCCTTGGGGGGAAAGTCAATCCCCTTTTTTTGTGGGATAAAATACTATGGTTGCCACCTAATTTTTAAGGATCATGCTTACGCCTCTTAAAACGTTTCCTGTTCTTGGTTTACCGGTTCATCTATCGGATGACTACACTCAATGGCTTCTGGGTTGTCTTGAAAAGGGTGAGGGCGTTCATGTGGTAACTATCAACGCTGAAATGGCCATGTTAGCGCAAAAAGAGCCTCTGGTTACTCAAATAATCGAAGACGCTGACTTAGTGATTCCTGACGGGGCTGGTGTGGTTATCTATTTAAAGTTAAAAGGAGAAGCACAACAACGTTGTCCAGGAATTGAGTTAGCTCAATCTTTGATAGAGGCGTTAGGAAAAAGAGGAGAAGCTTATCCCATTGCATTTTATGGTGGTAAGCCAGGGGTAACAGACGCTGCTGCTGTTCAATGGCGGGCCAAAATACCCAAGGCTGAGATTATTAGCTCTCATGGTTATCTCTCTCCAGAGGAAGAGCAAAGGTGGCAAGAGATTATCAAAGACAAACAACCTCGTTTAATTTTGGTGGGGTTGGGCGTACCTCGTCAAGAACAATGGATTCGAGCCCATCGAAATTTATGTCCTAAGGCTATTTGGATAGGAGTGGGGGGGAGTTTTGATATTTGGTCGGGGTTAAAAAGCCGCGCCCCAGGGTGGTTAAGGAATAACAATTTAGAATGGCTATATCGCTTATATCAAGAACCCTGGCGTTGGCGACGGATGTTAGTCTTGCCTCAGTTTTTCTTTAAAGCAGTCCTAAGTGCTGTGAGTTCTAATTAACGGTTTAAACTCAGCATTTCTGGTTCTAATAGAGGTTGTTGTGCCAGACTTGCTTCTAATTTAACCAATTCGAGTAATTGGCCTAGCTGTTGAGATATCTGAGCATTTTGGGGTTGCGATCGCTTCATCTGGGCTAGTGTATGCAAAGTTTCATGCCAGACCTGATAGGATTGATAAACCTGTATTTGTTCTTGTGGACTGGCCTCTTCTAGTTGTTGTTGGGCATTGGATTCGAGGGTAACGGGTTTCAATAAACCTTCGACGACCACATCGTGAGAGCGATCAACTTCATTACAGATCACAGATAAATACCAATGATAGGTATGATTGGGGTTAGACGAAGAGATATGAGGAAGCCTAGGCAATTGTAAGGCCATGATCCCTGCTTGTCTTCTTCCTAAAAAGGTTTGTTTTTCGACTAATTCATCATTGGGACCACGCAGTACAAACTCAATGTCGGTACTGGCTGCAATGGAGGGGACTGAGAAGTATAGGGTTGGGGAGGTTGTGACAGTTGAGCCAACTAAATTCTCAGGAATCAAAGCGATTAGTTCTTGGGGGTTAAATTCGCATTGATTTCGTACTGGGCGGGTTCCGGCTGGTTTACGTCTTTGGGGGGCTTCGGCCACATCTTGAGAGTTGTTATTTTCGGGGGTTTGGGGTCTTCTGCTGGCACCTCCTTTACGACGATCTGGAACAAGATCCTCAATGGACTCTTCTGTATCGTTAGGCGCATTATAATTATTATCATTGGCGGTTGTTTGGGCCGTTACGAGATTGCTCAAGGATAATAAAATAAAGGAAGTAAAAGTAAGAATGCCGATGCTTGTATTAATTGATGTCTGGTTAAACATGGTTGAGAACTTATTATTGATTTGTTTGACAATTCAAAATTGCCTAGTTAATGTGGGTTTTAGATTTATCCTCTTAGATTAGATGTAATAATTAGCATAAGAGCCCTAATAGGCTTACTTTATATTTTACTCTCTACTCTTGTTCTTCGTCTAGTTATCGCAGCTAATTTGTGATTAGAATCACAACCCCTTTAAGGCTAATCTCAACTCTCTAATCGGTATCGGAAAGTGTTTTTCTAGAAAAGCAATTTTCTATCTTTATTTACTCATCAATATTAACTGTGGTGCTTACTAAATTAAATCAGGCCCTTCGCTCTTTTTTCCCCCAGAAGAATCAGGAGCAGTCTAATCAAACCAGCAATAATTTTTTCTTGAATAAGAGTGGCAAAAACTTCGGCAAACTCAAACAAGTTTGGCTATTTTCTCTTCCTTCCATTGTCCTATCCAGTATTTTCGTCACCTTGGGGATTATTGCGATAAGAGAAACCGGCCGTTTACAATTTTTGGAATTAGTGTCTTACGATCAAATGGTGAGGGCTATGCCTTCCCAAACCCCCGATCCTCGTCTCTTAATTATCGGCATAACCGAACAAGATATTCAAGAACAAAAACAATGGCCATTGAGAGATGAAGTGGTTGCTAACTTATTGAATCAATTACAGGCTTATAATCCTAAATTGATTGGTCTTGATATTTATAGAGATATTCCCCATCCGCCGGGAACTGAAGCCTTAAAAAAAGCCCTCGTAGAGGATAATGTTATCTTGGTTAAACAACTTCCCTATGGGGATGAACCGGGAATAAATGTTCCTAATTATATACCTCCAAATCGGGTGGGATTTAGTGATTTACCGATTGATCCTGATAATGTGGTGCGTCGTACTTTTTTATATATTCAATCGCCTTCAAAAAAAGTAAAACACTATTCTTTTGCCTTACAAATTATTTTAAATTATTTTTCATCCAACCCTAAAAACTTAGAAGTGGCCGAGGACAAGTTAATCATCAACTCAACGGACTTTAATCGTCTTCAGGGAGATGCGGGTGGTTACAATTTACCGAAATCAGAAGCGGTAGGTTGGCAAATGTTATTAAGATATCGCTCTCAAAATATTGCGAAAACTCTCTCGTTAAATGATGTTTTAACAGGGAATTTTGATCCGAATTGGGTTAAAGATAAGATTATTTTAATTGGATTGGTTGCCCCCAGCGCCAAAGATACCTTTCCCACTCCCTATAGTGCCACCATAACCGAAAACTTTGAAATGTCGGGGGTGGAGATTCATGGACAAATTGTTAGTCAACTTCTGGGAACAATACTAGGGGAACAACAACCCTTTTGGTTTTGGCCTGAAAAAATAGAATGGCTTTGGATCGGGTTATGGTCTTCATTAGGCGGTATAGTGGTTTGGCGATCGCAACGCCTTTGGAGATTAGGAGCAAACGTCACCATCGCCATTATGGGTTTATGGGGATTTTCTTTCCTGATGCTTATTCAATCCGGTTGGGTTCCCTTTATTCCTCCTTTACTCAGTTTTCTGGTGGCAGGAACCTGCGTTTTAGCCTATAAAACTGTCCATCAATCCTACCATGATCCCCTCACAGGGCTCTCAAACCGACGCAACCTAGAACGAAAATTACAACAGATAGATCCTCGTCACGATTCAGAGCATTCGGAATTGGTGGCGGTTTTATTGATTGATATTAATCGTTTTAAAACCATTAATGATGGTTTGGGGCATCAAGCGGGGGATTATTTGTTAAGGGTAATGGCTCAACGACTACAAGACAATCTTGAGTCGGCAGAAAACTTAGGAAGAGTAGGAGGAGATGAATTTGCCATTTGGTTAAAGTCTGTTCAGGATAAACAAACTGTGATCACCTTGGCGGAAAACTTGCAAGAAGTTCTCAATCAACCCCTATTTTGGCAAGGAACCGAAATTTATACCACTGTCACCATTGGTATCTCTCTAGAAGAAACGGGCAAGGAGTTTCATGGTGGGGAATTACTGCGTTATGCCGATATTGCCATGCACAAAGCCAAAGAAATTAATTCCAGTCGTCCCCAAGTCTTTGAACCAGGAATGGATACTCAAGCCTCACAACGTTGGCATCTCGAAACAGATTTGCGCTTGGGGTTAGAAAAAGAGGAGTTTCAACTTTATTATCAACCGATTATTTCTTTGAAAACCAAACAAATTGCTGGGTTTGAGGCCTTGGTACGTTGGAATTCTCACAAGCGAGGTTTTGTCTCCCCTGGAAACTTTATTCCTGTGGCTGAAGAAACAGGGTTAATTATTCCCTTGGGGGAATGGATTTTGGAGGAAGCCTGTAGACGGATTAAAGACTGGCAAGAAAGGTTTCCTAGGGATCATCCCTTGATTATGAGCGTGAATCTCTCAGGCCATCAATTTTCTCAACCCAACTTGGTTAAAAAAATTGAGACCATCTTAGAATCTGCCGGGGTTGACGGTGATTACCTTAAGTTAGAAATCACCGAAAGTATGATGATGCACGATGTAGAAGGGGCGATTGAACTGTTAAACCGCTTAAAAGGGTTGGGGTTACGGTTGAGTATTGATGATTTTGGTACTGGATACTCTTCATTAAGTTATTTACATCGTTTTCCGGTGGATACTTTAAAAGTGGATCAATCTTTTGTCAGACGAATGGAAGAGGGAGACGACAGCAATAAGTATATTTCCATTGTGCGCACGATTATCTCTTTGGGCCATAATTTGAATTTGGATGTCATCGCTGAAGGTATTGAAACCGAAGAACAAATGAATGTTTTAAAGTCTCTTAGTTGTGAATATGGGCAGGGTTACTTCTTTTCTCGCCCTCTTCCTCGCGACAAGGCAGAAGCCTTATTAGTGGAGGGAGAATTAACTTGCTAAATGTCTAACCAAAGCCTCTCCAACAATTTTGGCCTCTTCCTCACTCATTCCTGATGTTAGGGGAGGGCAAATATGGTGGGGACACCAATATTCGGAGCGAGGGAAATTTTGTCCCTGACAAACTCCTTCAAACACAGGTTGTAAATGGCAAGGTATTTCATAAACCGTTCCCCCTAAAAATATATCTTCTGCTGCTAAAGTAGTTTTCACTTCTTTCGCTGTTTTTCCCTCTGGGAGTAGCACCATCAACTTATACTGAGAGGCACTATCCATATGAGCCGTTGAAACAAATTTAATTCCTGCTTCTCGCAATGGGGAGGTAATTAACTCATAACAGCGTTGTCTTCTGGCAATCATTTGGGGTAATTTGGCCAGTTGAATCCTTCCTAAAACTGCATGAACTTCACTAATACGAGTGCTATTACCAAAGTCGGTATGTAACCCTCCGAAGTCCATTCCTCGCTTTCCTTGGTTTCTCAGCGATCGCGCTATATAATCCTCTTGATCATCATTTAAAGTAATCATTCCCCCTTCAAAGGTGGTCATAATTTTAGTGGGGAAAAAAGAGAAGGCTGCACCATCCCCCAAGTTTCCTGCTTTTACCCCATTAATTTGACTTCCGTGGGCGTGTGCTGTATCTTCTAAGACAAATAAGCCATTGTTGTGACAATATTCTACAACGTCGGGAAACTCAGCCGAAATAACTCCTCCAATATGTACCCATAACACCCCGGAAATAGGAGGGTTGGTTCCTTTTTCTACTGCATCTTTTACCATCTGTAAAGAGGGGGCAAAGGTATTCTCATCCATGTCTAAATATTGAACTTTCCCTCCTATACGCAACACAGCAGCAACGGTGGCAAAGTTTGTGTTGGTGGGAACTAAGACTGTTGTGCCTTGGGCTTTTTTAAGACGCAAAATGATTTCTAACCCCGATGATCCCGTGTTAACGGCAATAGCGTGTTTTGTGCCAACGTATTCAGCAAAGGCTTTCTCAAATTCTGTGGTATTCTCACCTAAAATGAGTCTACCAGATTTGAGAATTTTTTTGGACTCTTCGGCAAAAAAGTCAATTTCTTCTTCTGTAACATCGAAATAGAAGGGTTTGATCGGGTTTTTGGTCATGTTTGTTCAAGAAGTTTGGAAGCGGCTTTGTTTTTTCAGATTACAGTTTAGAGGAAATATTTAAAAATTGCTACACAGGTAAAACGGATTGCATATTGCCTAGGGCTTGTATTTATTGGCTCTTTATTCTCTATTCTTTGGTCATTATTTAATTGTTTAAATAGTTAGCAATTTTTTCGAGAATAAATAAACTGGCAACTGAGTTACCTTGGTTATCTAGAGGAGGACTATAACAGGCGATCGCTCCTTGTTCTGGTACAATGGATAAGATAGCACCACTCACACCTGATTTACTAGGAAACCCTATTTTTTGGGCGAACTTTTCTGATTCTTCGTAAAGTCCACAACTGTTCATAATCTCTCTAACAATAAAAGTATTTTTTTCAGAGATATGAGATGATTTTACTAATAATAAACCTAAACGAGCTAAATCAATGATTGTTCCAGAAAGACAACAAATTTTATTGTAAGTATCTAAAGTTATTTCTGGTTCATTGATATGATTTATTTTGGTTAATTTCTCAATAATTTTTTGATTATTAATATTCGGTAAAGAGCGAACTGATTTTAACATCAATTGATCTAAAAATAGGTTACATTTACCTGTTTTGTTTAACCATTGTTGTAAAATATTACATCTTGTTTGACTATCTTTTCCAGGGAGTAAAGAAGCTAAAGTTAATGCACCACTATTAATCATTGGATTCCGTGGAAATCCGTCATCTAATTGCAATTGTTCTAAGGAATTAAAAGGATAATTAGAAGATAAATTACCAACTTTTTTAAATACTAACGCTTCCTCTAATTCTGAGAGTAAATAAAGCAAGAAAAAAGGTTTAATAATACTCATTAAAGCTAAAGTTATATTGGTATCTCCTGCTGAAATAATATTATTATCTTTTGTAATAACAGAGATAGCTAATAAACGAGGATCAATATTCTGTAATAAAGGAATATAAGTCGGTAATTTACCATTTATTGCTTGTTTAGAGGCTTCATTTAACCATTGATATAATTGTTTTGAAGTTAAATTATTTAAAGATTTCATATTAGCTAAATTTTAAATTGATTTTATTCTTTCGGCTAATTTTTCCAGTTGCTTCTCAGTTAATAGCAGAAAAGATCAATTCTAAATTCGCGCATTTGCCCTATTAACGATGAACTTTGCCATCGGGCATGGTTGCCCCTCTTAAAATTACCCCCGCTAAATTGGCACTCATTAACTCTGCTCTTGTTAAGTTAGCATTGCTCATATTAGCCCCCATCAAATTAGCCCTAGCAAAAAATGCTTCTACAAGTTCAGCATCTGTTAAATTAGCCCCCGATAAATTGGCACGACTTAAATCTGCGTGATTCATTCGAGTTAACGTTAAATTAGCTTGATGGAGATTGGCCCGATTGAAAACAGCATGAGTCATTACTGCGCCTTTAGCCATAATATCAGGAAGTTCCGCCTGGGATAATTGCGCCCTGACTAGATTCGCATTAGTCAGATTAGCTCCCCCTAGTTTTGCCCCAGTTAAATTAGTATCTGTCAGTAAAGCACCCTTGAGGTTAGCATTAGTTAAATCTGCTTTACGTAAATCAGCGTCTCGTAAATTGACTTCTTTAAGATTCGCCCCTGTGAGGTTAGCGCGACTGAGATCCACTCCCTTCATATTAGCCCCTTGAAAGTCTGCTCTAGCTAAATTTGCCGCTTGGAGGTTAGTGTAATAACTTTTTTTCTCCTGACGCATATTTGCCCCTCTTAAACAGGCACCTGTGAGGGTTGCCCCGCTCAAATCAGCCCCTCGTAAATCAGCAGCCACCAAGTTAGCATCTAAAAACGTTGCCAGAGTAATATCCGTATCTCTTAAATTTGCTCCTTGTAGAAGGGTTCCGTGAAGGGTTGCATTGCGTAAATCTGCTCCACTGAGGTCCGCTTGGGAGAGGTTAGCACCGCTTAAATTAGCTCCCACCAAGTTAGCTTGAGTTAAACTGGCGCGGTTAAAGTAGGAAAAGAGAAAGTTCGCACCGTGTAAATCTGCTTCATTGAGGCTAATACCGATTAAATCTGCTCCGACTAGGTTAATACCGGGTAGTTTTAAGCCATTAAACGAAGTTTCTCCGGCAGAATAACGCTCAATCAATTCACTGGGCTTCATAGGGACAAGGTTGGATTATATTAGGGTTAGACAAAGGGTTTAATGGCTTCAACGAGGGTGCTTGCTGCTTGTAAATCGGAGTCAGGATCACTGAGGGATTTAGCCATCTGATAAAGTTTGCTTTCAATGACACTGATGGGGCGACCACTTTGAATCAGTTGTTCAAGAAGATCATCAAGGCTATAGCTTCTTAGGGTTGACCAATCTTGTCCACTACGGTCCCAAGGATGAAAGAGTAGAGAAAACAGCAATATTTTAGCCCGTAAGGGGTTGGTGTATTGCATGATTTCTAAACGTATTTCAAAAATATCATAGGTTTTTGGTGGTGCTGGCGGCGGTGGTGGTGGTTGTACCTGTTTTAACTCAGTCACCATCTGTTCTGAGCTAATATCAATCACAGAGGTTTCAAAGCTTGAAGTTGAGGAGGTTTGGAGATTACCATAATTGACGTTAGGATTAACTTGAATAATTTGGGTACTGTAGCTATGAGAACCCTGTTGGGGGGCTGTATCTTCTTCCTGTTGTAACGTATCGTATAAACCACTAATTTGATTGAGAATAATCTTAGAAATGGCTAAATATAAATTCTTTTTATTAATGTTGTTGACTAATTGGATAAAGGCTTTTTTGAGAGAGTTATAATTGGGGTAAATTTCGAGGCTTTCTAGAATTAACTTTTTTAAGCCATAATCTTGGATGCGGTTTAAATCATTTTCCCAACTGTTTTTGGTGATAGCGTAAATGAGTTTATGAATTCTTGCGGTTTCAGGATGACTCTTTAAATTTCTGACTGCTTGTTCTAAGAGAAAGGCGGCATCAGATACTTGAGTCTCTTCAGGAGCAGTTTCTACATTGACAACTTCCGTTTCTTGATTCATCTCCCGATAGATGGGAGCCAATTGTTCAACAATAGCTTTAGCAACCACTGCATACACTTTAGGGCGGTTTAGAGTTTTCACCAATTTATACAAAGATAGTGTTAGCTGTTCAACGGTTTCTTGCTTTGTAATCAACTCTTTAACCAAGGTTTCCAGGGATAAAGCATTAAGAACATTGAGATCGTTTTGCCAATTTTTTTTACAAATACAAAAGATTAATTTTTTAACTCTAATTGATTCTGGATGATTCTCAAGATTTTGAACCGCTTGGTAAAATGAATCGGATGATAATTGCATAATTACCCCTTAATTAACACTTTTACCCCTAACGTCTGGCTGGGGGCAAAAACCCTTGCTATATTGGCTTGGTCTACTCTCAAGTTCTCTGTGTTACTTTGAGAATCTCAGCGTTCCTTACGTTGATGAGGTCAATCCTCGTTGATTCCTTACGCCCATTAGCACCCACTTCATTCTACAACAAATGTTGTTTTTCTGGACACTTGGCCATTTAAAAGAAACTAAATTTCTCTGAATAACATCTTGATTACTATAGCTAAAATGTATGTAATATTCCTATGGGTAACAATAATTCTTATCAGCCTTTTCAGTCTGACTCCACGGAAGCCATAAAGTCTGATATTCTAACTCATTCAAACCAACATCAGTCTGAGGAACCCTCAGAAGTCATGGATGTGACCATTGTTGCAGATACTGACGCTCCCTTTGATCAAGACTGGTTTGATTTAGCTCGTAAACTCAGAGGGCAAAATCGTGAACTTCTCGATACCATTGTCAAGTTAGAACAATCTCTAGCCACCTCAAGACAACAACTACAAGACTATCAAAAGCAATCGCTCCATCATAACTCCCTCGTCTCCCAGCAAACGGTACAACTGCAAACAACCCAAGCTCAAAATACTAATCTCATCAAACAACTCGAAGAATCTCATCATCAGGGAAAGCAACAGCAGGAGGAACTTAAAGTCCTACAAGAAGGATTGAACACTCTTAAAGAAACTGTTGCTAACTTAGAGAGGGACTATGCTGTTCTCAAAGAGGAAAATAGGGGCAAAAATAAGAAAATTGCCCTCCAAGAACAACAGATTAGTGAGTTACAGCAACGTTTGCAACGACAACAACGCTATAGTTTACAATACAAGGCCGCTTTGGATGAATGTTTAAGCAGTGGGACCCAAAAAATCCCCACCCAGGAGTCAACAGAAAACGGGATAATGACCCCTAACGCTTCTCCCTCAATGGTTTCTATTCAACCCTGGTCAAGTCCCACAGCCTCTAACTCATCACAGTCTTCTGAAGAGCCGAATCAGGACACTGTTGTTTCAGATTCCATCGACTCAACCCTAGAAGCGTTCTTTTCCTTATCTCCTGTTGAAGATAACAGTGCCACCCCTCAACCCGAAGAAAGTTCACCAGAAGGAACAGAACAAAACCCAATACAGAATCAAGATGACGATCTTCAAAGTCCTAGCAGCAATTCTGCCAATGGCTTATTAGTGAGTAGTTCTGTGCCCTTTAGTTTTAGTATTGATCGTCATCGTAAAGAAGATGCTGCTAAGGACAAAGTCGATCTGCCTTCTTTTTTACGTCGTCAGTGATTACTGACTGAACACTTGAGCAGCAGCGGCCATACCGGCCCCAGACTTAGCCCCATCGTGACCTAATTTTTGTAAAGTTGCCTCTAACGCGGCGATCGCTGTTAAAACATCTCGTTCACTGACAAAGCCTAAATGACCAATGCGGAAGATTTTCCCTTTCAGGTGATCTTGTCCCCCTGCTAGGGCAATATCAAACTCTTTTTTCATAGTGGAGCGAATGGCTTCGGCTTCAACGGTGGAAGGCATAACCGCAGTCACTGCAAAACTAGCTGATTCATCGGGGGCAAACAGGGATAACCCTAACCCTTTCATCCCAGCGCGGGTGGCTTGGGTTAATCGTTGATGACGGGCAAACATCGCCTCTAACCCTTCGCCTTTCATAATCTCTAAAGCCACTTTTAACCCATACATCAGGTTAACAGGGGGGGTAAAGGGGGAACTATTCTTATCTGTTGCTTTTTTGTAGGCTCCTAAATCAAGATAAAACTTAGGGAGGGTAGCATTTTCGTAGGCTTTCCAAGCTTTAGGACTAACAGCCACAAATCCTAGGCCTGGAGGAATCATATAGCCTTTTTGGGACCCGGAAGCCACCATATCCAGCCCCCATTCATCGATGGGAACATTTACCGCTCCTAAACTTGTAACCGCATCTACCATGATCAAAGCTTCTTCATGAGCTTTAACGTAGCGATTGATAGTTTGGAGGTCATTGAGAACCCCTGTGGAGGTTTCAGAATGGGTGATAATGACTGCTTTGATGGTTTTATCTTTATCGGCCTCTAGCTTCGCCTTAAAGGCTTCAGGATCAAGAGGTTTTCCCCATTCTGCGGTAATCTCTTCAACCTCTAAGCCAAAAGTACGGGCAATTTTTACCCAGCGTTCTCCAAACTTGCCGTTATTGCCGACTAAAACCCGATCCCCTGCACTGAGAAAATTGATGATCCCAGCTTCCATGGCCCCTGTTCCACTAGCGGTTAACATCAGCACATCATGTTGAGTTTGGTGAAGCCAGCGCAGGTTTTCTGTGATTTGGCCAATAATTTGGCTAAAATCTCCGCTTCGGTGACCAATTGGATGTTTAGCCATCGCTAATAAGACGCTTTCAGGGACAGGGGTGGGCCCTGGAATCATAAGCATATGTTTATCTTGCATTCAATTCTTTCTCCTGTTTCATTGATGTGTCAATAAATATCCCCCTGTTGGATTGACAGAGCTAGATTGCTTTACAGGGAGTTCAAGCTATTAGTTTACTCTGTCCCTTTGTAGACTAAAAAATCCTTGTCTATATACCCCTTTTTTTAAGCTTTGTATAATATTTGTTGGGTATCAAACTAATGGGAGTTGATTCAGTCAATCAGAATGTAGAATTTAGAATTACCTCTTCTTCTCGTGGTCCATTGGATATGGCGAGGAAACTTCGCCATCCCTCTACCGCTTTCATCTCCTTGAAAGAGGAGGCTTGTAACCCTTTTTCTGCTCAAATCTTGTTATTAATTATCTAGTTGGTTAAGTAGTTTAATCATTTTAATATGAATAATGTCTCCTTCTAAAAAGCGATCGCCTACCGGCTTAAAGCCGAATTTTTTATACAAAGATTGAATATAAATTTGAGCATGGATCATGATTTTTGTATAGGTTTTCTTGGCTTCAATTATCTGGATTGCTTGTTTAACTAATTTAGAGCCAATTCCTTGACCTCTTGCTTGTAATAAGACAGCCAATCGTTCAATTTTTGCTGTTTCTTCATCAAGATATCGAATTCTTGTGGTTCCCACAGTTTGATCATTCCAATAAGCTAAAAGATGCTCACAACTCTCATCATAACCATCAAATTCCAGGGCCGGATCAACCCCTTGTTCTTCCTGAAAGACACAACAACGAATCATTTTAATTGCTTCTAACTCGTCTTGATATTGAACCTGTTTAATTATAAGTTTTGACATATTTTTTAAATTAATTAATAATCGATGATGATTGCTAAGGGAGGGAGATCAAGATTATAGACTTGAAAATTATAAGTAATTAAAATCAACCCTCAAAAACCAGCTAAACTATCAAAGACTAAAGACGCTATTATAATTTATATTACCTATTAGCTGTTTAACATTAGACCATAATTTCGCTAAAATAAGCGTAAGCTTGAAGACAACACCTTGAAATAGGCAAAACTTGTTCTTTTCTTAATTGATCGATAACCTTTTAATTTTGAGTCTTATTCCTTATTATGACCATATCTACCAATTCTCAGCTATCTTCCCTCGCTTCAGACTTAGAAAAACTGTTGGAGAATTTATCAGAACATGAACATGGTAAGTTGATAGAAAGGGCATTGGGAGTCTTATTACGTATTGCTGATGAAAAGGTTGACTCCTTAGACTGGAAAATACTAACCAGGGCTCTAGAAGATATGGAAAAGGGGTTTGAGGTTTTTTATCCCTATCGCCACACCCGTAAAGTCACTATTTTTGGGTCAGCCCGTTTATCGCCTCAAAGCTCAGCTTATCGTCTTGCAGTGGAGTTTGCCCGTTATATTACTCAGTTCGGTTTTATGGTCCTGACGGGGGCTGGTGGCGGGATCATGGAAGCGGGGAATGAGGGGGCTGGCAGAGAACATTCTTTCGGTTTAAACATTGAGTTACCCTTTGAACAAGGAACCAATCCTTTTATTGCAGGAGATGAAAAATTAATTAACTTTAAATACTTTTTTACCCGTAAACTTTTCTTTTTAAAAGAGAGTGATGCGGTGGTATTATTTCCGGGGGGTTTTGGAACACAAGATGAGGCTTTTGAAACCTTAACCTTATGTCAAACAGGAAAGTATGGACCTTGCCCTTTAGTCTTGATCGATGAACCGGGAGGGAACTATTGGCAAACATGGAATGAATATAATTATCATAACTTATTGGCACGAGGATTAATTAGTGCAGAAGATTCGAGTCTGTATACCATTACCGATAGTTTGGCCACTGCTTGTAACGTGATCCGTCAATTTTACTGTGTTTATCATTCTAGTCGTTATATAGATGATGTATTAGTGTTACGTTTAAATTCAGAATTAACGGATGAACAAGTAGCTGAACTGAATGACGAATATTCTGATATTTTAGTCAAGGGAAAAATTGAAAAAAGTCCAGGGTTATCCCAAGACTTAAATAACGAAACTTCTAATCTTTCTCGCTTAACTTTATATTTCAATCGTCTCAATTCAGGGCGACTCTATCAAATGATTAATCAAATTAATAAATATGGAACTTGTTTACCCATTGAACCTCATCCTGAATGGAAATAAGGTCAATCAGAATGTAGAATGTAGAATTTAGAATTTAGTCAAGAAGATGTGCTGAACCCTGATTTTTTAACCTGAATTATCTTCTCTCACCTTCCTGAGATAATTTCTACTAATCTTGTCCCCAATGTTGCCAAAAGTCCGTAAATAATCATAGCGGTAATTGTATTAATTTCCAGAACACTACCACCGAGATAAATATCGGTAAAAAGATTATTAAACGGTGCAACAAAAGGACTCGACCAATTGTAAATTACTGTAGCAAATAAGTTATCAGGGTTGGCATTGGCAAATTTTAAAATAAACCGTAAAACGAGTAAAATTTGCAAGGCAGTTACTAAGAAAAACATTCCTCTTAATAACCGATTCACCTTAATGTCGCAAGGAGGCTGACGCTATACGAATGTTAGCGAGAGAGAGGAATTGCGACCAATATATTAACACGAAGTACGATTTTTATGTTAGTATGTCATTGTCGTGAGTTTTTTAGGTCGATGAAACAAGTCTTAACGCTAGTTGTTAAACTTCAACCTACATCAGAGCAACGTCAATTATTAGACGATACTGCCAAGGCATTTGCTGACGCT